>Ga0307511_10006626_pt1 | contig 11673 bp, 11 predicted proteins | sample 13_EM_MG_FD_200266 | JGI IMG/M metagenome (GOLD analysis project Ga0307511, IMG submission 200266) | Populus trichocarpa ectomycorrhiza microbial communities from riparian zone in the Pacific Northwest, United States - 13_EM | ecosystem: Host-associated > Plants > Roots > Unclassified | place...
AAATGAATTCCCCATCATGATACTTGAGAACACCACCAATTCCTAAAGGTCCAGGTTTTTCTTTTGACATACCATCAACATTCCATTTGAGCATACTTGTTGGGGAGGTATCCAAGATGAATCTGCCCTATTTTCCATCCTATTATTCCACAGAGAAAGATAATTTGATGAATATAATAACAATGATCCCATATAGCTGAAACTCTTATGACCATTACATTTTGCCCAAATTGCAACCAAATAGAAAATTGAACAGAATCTAATTAAGCTAAGCTTTTAAGAATTGGTTGTTACTATTCTTCTAAAAAATTGAATCATGAGTTAATTAGGAATTAAATTGAATTAATTTAACAAAATCATTGGATTAAATTGGGCTAAATTGAATCAATTAAAAATATTTGGAATAAAATATAAATTAATTCAATAAAATTATTTTGATAGAATTGATCGAAATGAAACAAAAGGGACTAAAATGAAGTTGTATAAATAGTCAATTGATCTTTGGAATACTTTCGCATTTTCATTACAGTCCTTGGCTTTTGAGTTTTTCTAGTTTTAATCGAAATTGTTCTAAATCACCTTTCTTTTCGATGGTGTTCCTAATTGAATCAATCTAGACCTCTAGATTTAACTATTTGTTTCCAATTCATAATTGGTTCCTAAATTTATGCAATTTTGACTAATCTGACTTTCAATTTTGATTTTCCTTTTCAAATAAGTCTTTAAATGACTTCTTAATTTGGTTAATTTTTTCAAATTCATCCCTTGCTCTTTATTTTCCTAATCTTTGCCAAATTAAGGTAAAAATAAGTCTTTTTCTCAATTTCCTCTTCATTTGAAACCTCGATTATGGCCCAAAAATTTTCAAACTCAATTTTTTCCTATGATACTTAATTATTAGTTCAGTTTCAACCCATCTATGATTTTTGTATTTTTGTATTTTCTATTTTTTATAATTATTTTTAACACATAAAAATTAATTAAAATGATGAAAATAACTAAATGACTAAATTTACTCCAAAGACATTTTTAAAAATTCTCTAAAAAAATCAAAATATATACACTAACATGTAAAATGGCCTTCAAAATAGAGGATATAATCCTTGGCAACAATGTTTTTATTATTATTATTATTATTATCTCTTCATCTAAAATTTAGCATATAAGTACTTAATCTACCTTGTTCTTAAATTTAGTACTTATTTTTATTTGATAAATTATTTGTGTGAGTCATGCAATTAGCCAGCTATGAAAATCTTAGATTTAGGAACATAATTGCAACATAAATATGGTATGGACATAGAATAGCTTCCAAAAATAGTTGATTGTAACTCTATATATTGGACTTTGATTAATGGAATATAATGAATACGAGAGCTACGACTGATATGGTATCGAAGCAAGATGGGTTTCTTGTAAGGTAGGAGTATATCTCTGAAAAAGACAAACTGGGATACATCAATAAAGACTATCCCTAACCACCAAAAATCGACCTCTCTTTTTTTAAGTGGCGCACTGAGAATGCCATGGTTAAAGGTTGGTTAATCAACTATATAGATCATTCCTTGATAGTGAACTTTATTCGATAACCATTGACTAAGCAAGTATGGGATTCTGCTGCCACAACATACTTTGATGAAACTGACACTTCACAGGTATATGAGCTTAGACGTTGTGTATCTCAAATGAAATAAGCAGGCAAATCTATAGAAAAATATTACAATAATCTACAGGATTTGTGGTGAGAGATCGGTTTTCATCGACCAAATTCAATGAAATATGCAAGTGACATACAAAGCTACAACTTCATTCTACAGGAGGAGCGAGTATATATTTTCTCAACAGACTAGATGATCAATAGGATCATGTTTGGAGTGATGTTATTTGCTTGAAATCTTTCTCTTCAATCAAGCAGGCATATGCCCACATTCAAATGGAAGACCTTAGACAATATGTGATGGTATCGGGAGTGGAATTAGTGGCTAGTGGGGCTGTTATACCCATCAAAGTAATAAAATTTGGCCATTCACAAATCTTGCTAAAGTCTAGGTCACCCTCACGATCTAAAGATCATTCTAATAAGAATAAGTGCACTCATTATAGAAGTACAAAACACACCTAGGACACCTGTTTCAAATTGCATACCTATCCAGACTAATGGCATAAATTACAAGCCTGAAATAAACAAGATGCTTCTGCAACTGAAGGCGTTCCTGGAAGAGCAGTAGTGGTCACGACTGACTCTTACCTATCCCTTATTCCCTTGGTCGAACCTTCTACCTCAATCTCAGACCAAGGTAATTATGGTCAAGTTTTTTTGCATCTTTACTACTCCAAATGATGGTGCCTGGATTATCGACTTTAGAGCGATAAATAATATGACATTTGATCCCAATGACTTCTCCAACATAACTCAACCAAGGAGGACTTGTATTGGGAATGCTAATGGGGTAACATACCTAGTCATAGGGGCTGGAACTAACAAGTTGATATCTATGAGTCAAGCTACTAAAGAGCTTAATTGTGTTGTACTGTTATACTATTTGCCTTCTCCATGATGTTCTCGGCAAGGAGATTATTGGGTGTGGTACTAAGAGGGGGGATTGTACTACTTGGATGACTCCAGCCCAAGTAAAGCAAATCGCATGCATCATCAAACTAGTAGCCATGAACGATAAATTTGGCTATGGCATAGGCACTTGGGGCACCCTTCATTTAGCTATCTATAACATCTACTCCAATCTTTTTTTTCTATTTAAAGCATGTCAATTTTATATGTGATATATGTATCAAGGCTAAAAGCCAACAAGTTTCTTATCCAGTCAGCTTGAATAAAACTAATACTCTATTTGTATTGATACACTTCGATGTGTGGGGACTATCCCTAATAACTATTTCCTCTAGCATCCATTGGTTTGTAATTTTTGTCGATGATTGCACTCGAATGATGTGGCTTTATTAGATGAAAACCAAAGGTGATGTTTTCACGCCATGGTTCAAATTCAATTCTCTTTCAAGATAAAAATTCTTCGTTCTGATAATGGTTGCAAATTCATCAACCAAAGATTTCAAGCATATTTCCAACAACATAACCTCCTTCATGAGACCTCATGCTCTCAAACACCACAACAAAATGGTGTCACTGAGAGGAAAAATCAGCATATATTAGAAATAACCCATGCTCTACTCCTTGGAGCAATGGTCCCAAGTTGATATTGGAGAGCTGTTGCGGCTACTGTTGTGTACTTAATCAACCATATGACATCAAAACTTTTACACTTTAAAACCCCCTTACAAATCCTCTCTACCCATATATCCCTTCCCTCAATATTAATGCTTCCTCCTAGAATTTTAGGTGTGTTGCTTTTGTCCATCTCCACAAGAACCAACATACCAAACTAGACCCTTGTGTCGTCTTCATATGCTTATTTTTGGGATATAATCTACATAAAAAGGCTTCAGTTGTTATGACCCCATTACCAACCAAACCTATATCACCATAGATGTTACTTTTCTTAAGTCCGAGAATTTGTATCCTTCACTAGTACCTAATTCTTCACTTCAAGGGGAGATTACTCAAGTAAAAGAGTTGAATTGGTTGATGACCCTCATGGGTGAGTATGGAATTAGAAATATAGAACCGCATGAGGTACCACCAAAAACTTAACAAGTACCACCAGAAAGTGAACATGATGAAACTAGAAATATAGAACCGCACGAGGTACCACCAAAAATTGAATATGTACCACCCGAAATTGAACATGTTGAATTGAGAAATAAAGAGGCCGAAAATAAAGAACCAGAAAATACAAAGTACCCTCAGCCCCTTCACTCCTCAATACCTGAAGACTGAACCAGCTTCATGAATATTGCTCCTGACAGAACCAGCCTGTCCAATCTGGGGGGGGGAAAGGACAAAGGGAATATGCCTAGAAATTAAGAGATTTAGCTGCACAGGTGTATCCCTCACTCTTGGACAAAGAGCTGGTCACTCTATTTGCCAACACATTCAAAACACCATACTACAAGCATGTGATGGGTAGTTCATAATCACGTTAGATTTAGCTACACTAACGCAGTGGCAATGACTGAGCGTATAGAGCAAAAGGTTAAAAGTGGTAGAATTTTCACGCCCACTAAGAAAAGAGGCTTCAAAGCGAAAAGAAAGAAGGCTGAGCATGTTAAAGGTGGTCACAGGGGTAGGAAAAACCAAATCCAAAACTACCACACTTCACCCCAAATTATCAACATCAATCTCAACTCTTTATTTCCCACCAAAAAAACCTGAGACAAAAAAAGGAAAAAAGAAGAAAAGCATTCCAAGCTAAAAGCTAAAATTACTAAAGGGTTCAAAAACAGCTACCTCATTACCACTACCCTTAAATGAGATGTACCAAAAGCTGTTGAGTATCGGGCATGTAGCTCCAAAACCATTCACGTCTCCGCAACCACCTTATCTTAATTGGTACAAGTCAGATCTCACTTGTGAATACCATACTGGTGTTGTAGGATATAATATTCATTCATGTAATGCTTTTAAGAAGTGGCTCATGCATCTAATTAAAGTTGAGTGGGTAACATTTGAAGAAGCTTCAAACGTGATTATGAACCCCCTACCCAATCACACTTCATGTAGTGGATTAATGGATGCACTAGAGGTAGAATGCCTGAGAAATCTGAGAACACCAATGGTCAAAGAGGGGTGTGAAGAAGGCATTATGAATTCCACTGCAGTTTTTTGTCCCTATCATTGATAAAATTCCTACAAGAGCTTTTATAGGGAGGATGACTGAAGGAGAATTTACCAAGATAGGAAGAATGAACTTGCCCCTATTATATCCAAAATAATTATCTTTGTTTGATCATGCTTACAAGATTACTTTGATTGTGTCATGTCCCAATCTATTTTTTCATATCAATAGCTTGACTCATAATGTCACAAGACTTTCTTTGTCAAACAAACCTTTTTTTTAAAGGATCATGGGTTTTCTTATACAAACAACACACCTACATAAGCACACCCTTTACTCAAAAAACCATTACACCAAGAATTCTTTGGTGTGTTCCACTTTTCTTCAAAACTTATATACACATGATCCTATATTTTCATAAGGATTTTTGGGAAATCAAACTTTTAATACAAAACAGAAATCAAACTTGTGTTTGTTCTAACAAACAAGTTCTGGAAATTCAAGTGTTATCCTAACCATACACCTAGAAAACCTAAAGAACAACCCAAACACCTTAAGTTGACTTTAGAGCTGAGTTTTGGCTGCATGAACAATGAGAAACCATTATGTATATTCGCATGAAAGAAAGCAAAGCTTACCGATCCTAAGTGTATGTGTTTGAAATGAAGAAAGACCATCTTTGATAATCCTTTTGTAATGCTAAGAAAAATCCTTTGCAGTCCCTTTTGAGCCTAATACTTTTTTTTTAAGGAAAATACCTTGGCTAGGACCACACCCCATACTGGGGGACATGAAACAAAATCCTCAATGATTAATAGTGCCTAAAAAACACTAGAGGGCATGAAAGCAAATTCTCAATGATTAAAAGTGCTCAAACAAAGCTGGGGGGTATGAAAGAATCCAAAACATTTGAGCATACCACTAAAAATAACCAATATGATGATACTCAAAATCAAATGAAGAAAAAACAAAGAAAAAGCCATAACTCGACACTGGGAGGGGCATGATGGACCATCAATTCCAAGGTCTAGAAAATCCATAAACCAAAAGAAGAGGTTGGAAAATAAGCATTAGTGATTCTTAATCATAAAATCCCTTAAACACGTTTTAAGCCTATAAATATTCTTTTTCTTCATAACCAAGAGCCTAAGCCTACATTACATGTCTAATCAAGCCTTTTTTTAATCAAAGGCAAGTAATCTGGATCCATAGGCAATGCTTTCCCATGCAAAATAAGTCATTATTCATACAAGCAAAATGAATGATTTGAAAACTGGTTCTTTAAAACCCTTAGATTGAAGGTTGAACCTCTTTGACCAACAAAACATCACTTCCCTTTTCACCAAAAGCATAACAAAAAATTTTCAACACTTATGCAAACCTACCCATGAAAATCACTTGAATCTTACAGGACAAGTTTGTTTTAAACAAACATCAATATGATTTGTTTTATGAAATAGCTTTGAAATTTCAAAAGTTCATTGTGAAAGCAACTACTTGCAAATAAGCAAATCTTTTTTCACACAGCCTCATCCCCAAATAAAACTTGAATTGAACACTTGAGACATGATGAAGCTGGAGGGCAATCCAATAAACACATAATAGGGGTGGCGCATTGATTCCCTTTCTAAAAAAACAGAAAATGTTGGGCAAAGCTGGCAACCCTTCAGATAAAGATTTATAGGTAAAGAAGTATGTTGATATCATATCCCTCCTAGAAGTCAAGATCACAAGATGTGACTTGAGTAAGCAAGAGCAAAAAGCCATCAAAGCTTACTAACAAAGACTCAAACTTTTAAGAAAAGGAAAACTCCATGAAAAAAAAGGACTTATATTTCTCAAGTAAGTATACATGCCTTTTGATCATAATGCATTACTTTCATCATTGACAGATCGATGTCTTACCATCACCTCTCAGGTAGTGCATTTTTCAACCCTACCTCCTTTAGAGTGCGTTTTACAACCCTACCTTTTTTGTTTGAGTGCGCCTGAAAGCCCTCGACCATCTAAGATAGTGCTTGACAACCCTAACTTCTTCCCTTCGAGTGTGCCTTAAAGTCCTCAACTATCTCAGCTAGTGTGCTTTACAGCCCTACCTTTTTTCGTTGAATGCGCCTTAGAGTCCTCAATCATCTCAGATAGTGCGCTTTATAACCCTACCTCCTTCCCTTATAGTGCGTCTTCGAACCCTCGACCATCTCCTTTACAGCCCTACCTCCTTCCCTTTGAGTGCATCTTTAAGCCCTCAACCATCTTAGATAGTACGCTTTAGAACCCTACCTCTTTCCCTTAGAGTGAGCCTTAGAGTGAGCCTTAGAGCTCTCGACCATCTCGGATAATGCTTTTTAAAGCCCTACCTCCTTCCTTTTGAGGGCACATTTGAGCCCTTAATCATCCTAACTGGTGCGCCTTCGAGCCCTCCACTATCTTAGGTTTTATGCTTTATAGCCCGACCTCTTTCCCTTTAAGTGTGCCTTTGAGCCCTCTACCATCTTAGATAATACGCTTTACAGCCTTATTTTTTCCCTTTGAATCTGTTTTTAAGCCCTCGCTTCTCATATATGCTTTATAGCCCTATATTCCTCTTTTCGAGTGTGCCTTTGAACCCTTACCTTTTAGGTAGTGTGTTTCTTAACCCTAGCTCCTTTCGAGAGCGCCTTTGAGCCCTTATCTCCCGGGTAGTATATTTTCTAACCCTACCTTTTTTTTAGTGTGTTTTTGAGCCCATGTCTCCCAAGTAAGGCGTTTCCTAACCCTACCTTCTTCTGAGTGCACTTTCTAGCCATATCTTTCTTCTTCAAGCTCGCCTTTGAACCCTCATCTCTCGAGTAGTGTGTTTTTTAACCCTATCTCCTTTCAAGTACGTCTTTAAGCCCTCATCTTTCAAGTAGTGTATTTTCTAACCATACCTCCTTTAGAGGGCACCTTTGAGCCCTCATCTCTCGGGTAGTGCATTTTCTAATCCTATCTCCTTTCGAGTGCGCCTTTGAGCCCTCATCTCTCGAGTAGTGCATTTTCTAACCATACCTCTGTTCGAGTGCACCTTTGAGCCCTTATCTCTTGAGTAGTACGTTTTCTAATCCTACCACCTTTCAAATATGCCTTTGAGCCCTATCATGTCATCCCTTTAAGACTTCACATTTTCCACCACTTTGAAAAACCTTCACATTTTCCACCACTTTGAAAAATCTCTGTATTTTTCAACTGGGTAGATCACACATTACAATGAGACCACTTTTAAAACTCTTTTCATTTTTAAGTTGGGAAGGTCACCCATGACAATTCGACCATTTCCAAAATCTTTGAATTTCACCATTTCAAAAGAAAACATTTCTAGTTTATACTCTGAGTGTGCTTTCCAACCACAATATGGAGAAAGTAAGTCAGGGAGAGTTTTAGAAAATATAGAAAAAAATCAAGCTGCAATTTTGACGGAAATTTGAGACCTAATTGTACCCTCACTATGCCTAAAAATGAAAAATGCAAATTCATGGTCACATTAAATGATTATCGAATGAATTTGCATAAACATTAAGTCCAAGAAAATAATTAAATTTTTAATAAGCCAATGTGATTTAATCATGGGCCAAATTAAATTTTAATTATGTTTAAGAATTAATTTAAGTCCAATTGAATTATTTAATTAAGTACAAAGACTTAATTATACTTTAAATAGGTCAAATTAATTTTATTAAGGGTTTAATTGGTAAAAAAAAATTAAGTTTGGGAGCCCAATTTGAGCTTAATTGAGAATATTGAAATTTTAAGAGATCAAATGTACTTTTTAACAAGTTAATTGATTGAAATCATGGGAAAATTTGCAAGAAATTTAAAGTTTTGAGGTCAATTAGGCGTCAATTTGAGAAATTTCATAGCCAAGGACCATGTTGTGAAAGGTGTTGAATTATAGAAGCCTAATTGATTAAAACCGTGGATGAAATTGAAGAAATTAAAAGTTTAATGGTCAATCGAGGGTCAAATTACATAAATTCAAGACTAAGGATCAAATTGAAAAGAACATGTAAATATGGGGCTGATGTTGAAGTTTGTCCGGGGATAAAATTGCATGGAATTGAAAGTTTGAAGCCAATCAGGGGTGTCGATGAGATAAATCAAAACTCAAAGGACCAAAATGAACTTTACCACAACGGCGTTGTTTTGGTTACAATTCATCTTCATCTTCAATTTTCTCTAAAATAACATCTTGGACACAAGAAGAAAAAGGTGTATTTAATACCTCTAACGTCCACCAAATTTGACCAAACTTGCACACAAATTATCACCTGACATTGCTCTACAACCCCATGCAGCCCGTTCGGGCTGAATGATACCACAGCGGCCCTGACACCAGCCTAAAGTGGTCAACTTAGGCAGCCTTAAATTGTCAGATTTGACAGTTCATGGTGTCTACTTTGAACCAATAGTTGAGATCCTTCCCAGCGGAACCAAGGGCCAAGATTTGGCATCATTAAAGACAAAACTTCCCTCTTTCTCTCCCTGTAAATGATGTGAATTTCATGGCCTGAGCATGAAGAAATAACTGGTCCAAAGTTGGCCAAAAAACCAGCCCCCTAACCCAATTTCTGCCAATGTTTTTCTCCCTCTCTCTCTCTCTATCGTCCTAGCCGTCGAACCACACTAACACCACCTCGTCCGCCAAAGAAAGCCAACATAACCACCAAGCAGCCACCGCGGCTCTCTTTCTTCTCTTTCCGGCTTTTCTCTCTTCTCTGCAAAACTTTTTCTTCTTCCTCACATAGCCACCACCAGCAAACAAACAAAATTGCACTTTTCTCATGTTTTAAAAAATCCAAAAAAAAAATAGATATCATAATCAGTTTATGATCATCCATTAGGATTTGGCCAAAATATCAAAAACTCTTTTCCAATCTTTTTTTGAGTTTAGATGTTGACTTTAATAATATGTGGGGTATAAAACTACACAATAAAATACACCTTCATGTATTAAAGATACAAAGCGTAAAAAATGTGATGTTAAAATTCAGACTTTAGAGCGGTTAGGATTTAACCCGATAAGATAGAGACTTTCTCATAAAGGGATATTTGCCTTAGACCTTAGAAAACACCAATGAATAGAAACTCAACCTAGAAAAACAATCAAATCAAAATGCAGCTTACTTTAGGTAGGGTGCACTAGGGGTGATGCGTCTTCCCCTTACACTATCAATCTCTTACCTAGACTTTCATTGACCATAGGTTCCTAGTAACCATAATACTAGGTAGCGACTATTGAATGTTAATCATAATTTTATTATTAAACCCGAAATTTTTTTCCTTCCCAACACACACACACACACACCCCTCATCAAGAGACACGATAAAAAGCCTCGTTATCGCCTACGACGTCGCGGCGCACCCCACGACACTTATAAATGCAAATATCTTGATTAAACTAAAGAATTCCTAACTGACTATACAAAGGATTTTGCTCTTGTTTTCTTGTCTTTTATTTTGTTATTTTTCTTTCTCTTTTATTCAGAACTCTTTTCTCCTATCAATTAGATTGCTATTAACTTATTGGTAATTTGGTTCTCTTTTAATAAAATTTTGACTATTATTATTATTATTATTATTATTATTACTACTACTACTATTATAAAACATATGGGGAAATCACTGTTCATCAAGACTCATTGCACTGTGGATTGTAATAATGCTAAAAACGGGCACTGTTCACCAAGAATCATTGCACTGTGGATTACACAATTTGTGGGGGCATTGTGTGCTGCAGCCCCAGGCACAGACACCTGGCGCAAGGACAGTCCATTCCTAGCCACAAAAGTTCCAAGGCTGCAGGGGGGAGGGGTTGCACCCTAGGTTGCAGACACTTGGCACTTGGGTTGTCATGCCTTGGCGCTGGGGCCATACCCGCGAGCTAGTTGCCCAACCAAGCTAGCGGAGTCTGCTGGCAAGCCTCCTTCTGTTGGGTCATGTCTCGAAACCCAACTGTCTTGGGTCCGGACGCAAACCTCAAACCCAAAACAAACACTCCTGGGCCCGGCACTAGAAGGACCCAAACCCCAACCCCATTGGGTCCGGCCACGGACACATCCCCAACTCTCTTGGCTCATGACAACAAAGGACCCACCCCCAAACCTAGCGCTTAGGAGGCTCCAATGCGAAGGGCAGACCCTAGCGCCACATTGTGCATGGGTATGTTATAAATACTATTATTTTTTATTATAATTTATATTATTAATAAAATAATTAAAACTTTTGAAAAAAATATATTATTTGTGTTATAATTATTTTTATTTTTATTATGATTAAAAGTATTAATATTAAAAATAGTATTATTTGTGTTATAATTATTTTTATTTTTATTATGATTTAAAGTATTAATATTAAAATAGTATTATTTGTGTTATAATTATTTTTATTTTTAGTATAATTAAAAATCTGGACGCGTCCACGCCCAACCCCAAGTGGGGCTGGACACAGCCACGCCCACATCCAAGTTGGAGCTGGACACGTCCACGCCCAACCTCAAGGTGAGCCTGGACGCGTCCACGCCCAAACCAAAGGTGGGCGTGGACGCATCTGCACCCAACCCCAAGGTAGGTTGGACACGTCCACGCCTAGCTTGGACTATGTCCGAGTGCCACCTAGCGTTGGGGCACAACCAAGCGCCACTTGGCACTTGGGTACACCCGAGCGCCAACTGGCGCTGAGGAGGCTCCAATGCGAAAGGCAGACCCTAGCGCCACCTGGCGCATGGGTGTGCTATAAATATTATTATAATTTATATTATTAATAAAATAATTAATAAATTTTAAACAATATATTATTACTGTGAAAAAAAATATTATTTGTGTTATAATTATTTTTATTTTTATTATGAATAAAAGTATTAATATTAAAAATAGTATTATTTATTATTATTATTATTATTATTAAAATTATTAATATTAAAAATAGTATTATTTTTGTTATAATTATTTTTATTTTTATTATAATTAAA
>Ga0307511_10006627_pt1 | contig 11672 bp, 10 predicted proteins | sample 13_EM_MG_FD_200266 | JGI IMG/M metagenome (GOLD analysis project Ga0307511, IMG submission 200266) | Populus trichocarpa ectomycorrhiza microbial communities from riparian zone in the Pacific Northwest, United States - 13_EM | ecosystem: Host-associated > Plants > Roots > Unclassified | place...
ACTGGGGACCGAACCTTGTGTGCGACCTCGGAACACCCGGGAGCCTTTCGACCGGCACATTTACCATTCAAGAAATGAGATATAACATCTTCATGAGTTGATGGTACATCATCGGAATCAATATCGTGGATGGCAAAAAACATAGGTGGATCAAAATTTGGGTCATTAAAACACAGATTCAATTTCGAGAGTACGATATCAATGTCGATCGAGTCGTCACTGAGCGGATGTGTGTCTACGAGAAGAGCACATCAGCAGACTATACGTGAGATAGGTAGTGTACCCATACCTTCATTGGGACTCCAATAATGTCCGGTTGGGAGAGACTCCATGATAGCCGGAGTTGGATCCTCCAGTCCAGGCCCATCGTTGCGAGGCACGGCGGAGCAAGCGGATATCCAATCCGACCCAAGGACGACCTCAGCTTTGCCGAGTTCGTGCGAACACTGAAGAGTAACCTTGGAAGTGTAGCAGCCGCTACGAGTTGGAACCGGAAGAGGGAGGTCGCAGGTGCAGCGACCGAACCGATCGAACAGGGGAAGAAGTTGAAGTCGAAAAGCCGAGCTGAAAGCAATCGCGGACCGAGAGGCGGTCGCCTCAACCAAAACCGAGATAGGTGAACAACCGGTGAAGCCAGGTAACTCCATGTGAGTGTTTTGGAAGAACAGAACAGATGTGGGCGAGGGAAGAGGGGAGGTGGTCGCGATGAGGCAGAAGTGATATTATCAATCCGGTCAGCCACACGATTACGCCATCCTGTGGGTCGTGGGAACATCACACGTGACTGCATGCTTTTTTGGGTTTTTTGCAGGACGGAGGTATATGAAAAAACTGCAAGACCCGAGACTTACAGTCCCGGGAATTGAAATGACCCGCTCCCAACAATGTCATCGGCCCGGCCCGGGATTGTTCCACATGACATCCGAACCTGCGCCGAGCTTCATCTTGTGTTGCGTTGTCTGCCTCCCACGTTTGATTAGATTTCTGTGGCACATATGCCAGATCAGTCCGTTGGAAGTATACCAAGCGGTTATCAAGCTCAACGATGGTTCAGGATTCTCGCAAACAGCTTGAGCATGGGCTCAAATTTGTTGTATCGAAGTAGTGTGCAAATGCTGCTTGTAATGTACAAATCTTCCCCCCCACAACCTTGGATGATATCGTCCCATGTCTGGATCAATTCGCACACACGCTCCAATTCCATATGCTACGGACTGAATTCCAAAATTTCTACCCCTCCAAAGTTGTCAAGCGCGTTGTTTTAGGCTTGAGATTGCATCGACCAGGCTTAGGTATCCACTGAAACACTTCCCTGTATCACTTCTAACGCCTCTTAGCAAGCAAGGTTTCAGCCGACGCCAAGTCCGCATTTTTCTAGTTCAAGATGGCGGAGGACTAAAAGGTACGTTTGCGCTTCTCATGCAAGGACGATCCCTTATATACTTAAGGCCTTGATCACGAATCCTGATCAGACAACACGACGTGACAACTAGTCTCCTCAAGCAGACCACGGTAGTGCACTGACGATCACAAGATGTAGTGAATATAGTGACAACGGCTTTGCGCGTCAGGTCCGGTCACCATTGAACAACTCTCAACGACAAATAAACAACCAGAAGTGACCCCCGCCGACAATTCTACAAGGTATTCCATCAAGAGCTGTACGAGTACGATAGACCCTTCCACGAGGAGTATCACGATGACCCTAACACAGTTCCAATATTCGCGAGTTAAGCTGAATTGTACCAGACGTCCAGATTGGCAAGAAGCAGGCCGGTCTGTTCCCCGTTGTGGCATCCGCGTCAGCATTCACGTTCACCACCAATTTCCAGCCTAGGGATAGTCAGGTGTGTCGATCAACCACCACGCCATTTATCCCATCCCCACTACCAACCCACTGGTATTGCCACAGGATTTGCGGCGGCACAAAAGACGGTATGGATGGGTCCGGCTCCCGACTTCTTGGATTGTCGTGCCTTGGTCAACTGTGGCAGTGGGTCGAAGCATACGACAACATCAACGCGACCCTCTTCCTTTCGGTCGCTAGTTTGTTACCCAAAGGGAACACGACCATTGATATTCGCGAGTCGGTTCCGGTGGCCCTGGTCTACTGTTGGAACACCAAATGGATCCCCGTTTTGATTGTACTCCTTGGTATCGCATGAATTTATCGTCTCTCGGTACACTGCACGGTCCCCGGATCATCGTATCCGGCGATTTGTCTCTGGTTAGAAGTGGGAACGGGCTCACGCTATCAAGATCAACCCAACAAGTGCGAGCACAAACATGTATAAACCACCGAGAGAATTAACCAAGCCTCTGCACGCGTTTCACGCTGTTCGAGAGTTCCACCTCCAGATGCCGCGGAGGTTCACACAGTTCGGGCTTGGTTTCTCCAACGACAGACAAGCAACAAGTACCCAATCGGTGAGAGTGTACGCTAGTCATGTGCTGGATGAATATTTAGGGGGTTCTCTTGCAAGCTTGTTCCGGACTAAATTGAAGGTCAGCGGGAAACAGAAATCTACTCCCATCTCATCTCATAACGTCACCTTGACTAGGGTAGATATGTGCTCCGGGGCGTCTTCGAACAGTTCGTAACGCAAGCAGGTCCTGATGAGGTACTCGTGGTAATAATTCTACAACGGCGATAAATCAGGAACGAGTTCAAAGAGAATCAGTTTTCGTTACGTACTTCTATGATCTGGATGAGCCAAGGAGGGGGCGGGGTGAGTCTATCATAGCTTAGGATACTCTCTAGAGTAGTTTTAGAGTATCTGAAGTCGGTATCCGGATTGTCGTGTCGCTCCAAGGATTGACGGAGGTACCTCCAGCCCCTGTCAGCGGGAGTTCCAGGCCATGAAGAAACGCGGTCTGTCAAGGCCAGTCGGATGTGTCTGATTCCCTAAGATAATTGTCAGAGGTCAAGGTGAAAACACCCTGGTTAGGGTCATACGGGATAGCGTTTGGATGCCTTGATAGCTTTAAACACTGAGTGGCGGGGTGAATAAAGTGTTCGGTCATGTCCACGTCCAAACTGCGGGCAGTGGACATGGCTGTGTTGAACCTGTTCAATTGAGCCAATCGCATCACTATCGCGGGCGGCATGGAGAAGAGACCTGAGAAAGTGTGTGAGCCTGTATGGAGCAACAGGGAGGCAATGGGGAGCTACCTGGGCCAACGATAAATGTCGGATCAGCTTTTGTTAGCTCCAGTTGGGCCGACAGAAGCGTGTAGTGAATATCATCAACACCGACGACCTCCACATTCCTTCTCCCTGGAGCGTAGAGCCCTTCCGTGATATGTATCGACAACCTCCTTCATTTCCAAGGCTGGGACGACGAGGTCAGCCTGGTGAGATCAGAAATCACAAGGTGCAACGCACGACATACATAGTCAGATTCGGGGGCGAGAGGGATCACAATCCACGCGCCCTTCTGGTCCACCCGGCGACAGCACATTCACAGCGCCGAGATAGACATCTATCCGCAGCTCCACCAAAGTCTCCGGGACCTTCCTCAATGCATTACGGAAGAGGCTTAGCGGTGTGTAGGTGCCGCCTGACACCCCGCAGCCTAAAATTTCTGGAATGCCTCGAGACGGTGCGAATGGAGTCCGAGAGACCGTTCATTGGTCTCGTCAGCCAAGTTCACCAGAAGGGAAGGTGTCGTGACGTGACATTCGCGACCGTGACACGAGCTAAAATGGCTGTCAGCTGGCAGCAGCTGCCGGGTTGTCCGAACACTTTTTCCCTCCTGGAACACTGCCGGTGTCCCAACCTCGCCGCCTCTATTTGTCCTCGGAATGCGATGATCTGACTGGAACACCCTCATAGACCGAAACTCTCCTCTGTTCCGAATAAAGATGTGAAATTGGTACCAAGCCCTCACCCTCTCGACGTCCGATCTTTCTCATCTTTTCACTCCAGGGGAATATGTATTCGACATGGCCGTAGTGGTGCTTGGGGTACGCTATACAACCTCCTTCAATGCAGGATTACCCACCAAGCCCTAAACGCAGAGGTCAGATTCGTTCAAAAGGCGCCGATAGATACACCTCCCCGTCACCTATTTGTTGTGAGTCTACCAGTACTTCTCGCCCCACACACTCTGGCTGATACAGAGACTAGATCCTGTGCATATCCATTCATGTGCTTGTGTTCAGGAAGAATTGTCATCCCAGTCTAATTACGCATCCTCTCCCACTCCTTCGGCCCTGTACCTGTAACTGCCCGATGAAGAGCCTACTCAGGTTTGAAAGTCTCGACACCCTCCTTTCCTCCTTCTGCAGGGATGGACCCGCGCATGTACTTCTCGATATACCACCCTGGTAAACCTTTCGCAGCGGCGTCGTTGATCCCCACGTTCATCCTGTGGACGTATTCCTCCCACGGCTCTCCCTGCTCCACCCTCCTCTTGTCGATATAAACCAAGCATTGCGCGACAACCTCTTTTCCGCTGTCGGCTAACCGTAACTCGATCTCCATCGATTCCTTGGTGTAAGCCCGTGGGACGCTTCCGATCGGTCCAGGCTGGCCTCATCGCCCGGGCTGATTTCGTATACCAGGCCGTATGTGAGGTCTTCGGGTGATAGGACGATGTTGGCGTATCTGCGATTGTTGATGAACCACTTCCATCCTCTAAGGATCCATAATCCGACGAATTTGCTTTCTGGGCAGCGGCGAACCATCTGGGCTAGCCAGAGGTTGGAACCGTACCCAAAGTATAGTCTTCTGGGGGCTGTTTTAATACACTCGCTCATTCGTGGAAGCTATCTCACTTTGTGTCTGGTACTGCGGTCCTCACTGTCATGGGAAGAGGGTTAGGAGATGAGTGCTGAGTCAGTCCCGGCCCGGCGGGAAAATAGGGGGAGAAGCACGAGCTCAAGCGCTCAGGTTCGCGCGAGAAACCGCGGTCTCAATGAATTATCACCAAGATGACTGTGGCCCTGAGGGGTTCGGTTTTGGCCCTCAGCGTCTTTGGTCCCCCGCAATCCATGAACGAATATCCCACGGGTACGGGTCCTCCTCCTGGTGGATTCGGTGGACGTAAGTCTAGTAATCGATTTTGAACGACACGACTCCTCACCACTTCCCGCAGCCCGCCTGCCTTTCCCTCCTGGTCCTGGTCTCCCCCGGATGATGCCCCCAGTCCTGGCGGTCCAATTTACCTCTACCTCCAGGCTAATGCCCCTACCTGGAATGTATCCTTCCTGGTTTCCGTGAGTAGTCTAATCAGTTACACCCTTCGACGATGTTAACACCCCCACTCACAGTAGTGGGAATGCCTCCCCCCGTTATGCTACTATTCCCTCCGGATGGTCTGGCCCTAGTTAACCGATGTCGCCTCCCGGGTTTAGTCAAGGATCCACGGGATTTCGGCGTCCCCCCCACCAGGGTGACCGGGGACCCGGATTACCCGGTGGGATATTCCGTGGGACAACAACTGCTCTTTAAGTACTTGTATTCTCATGTTGTCTTTGCAGTGCAGTGTTCCAATTAGTACAGGCGGGATTTCACTACAACCTTCTTGTACGGACTTATGGTTAAACATACGTGTGCTACGAACTGTGGTCTGTGTGGGGGCTAGCGGTATTAACCCGATGGGAGCACGATCACGATGAACGACATGGAAAGGGGTTAACCGCACGAGCCGGAACTTGTGTGCCGATCTCACGCCTGAGTCGACGTCGTTGGTAGATGTGCTTGCGGAAAGGGTTCCGATCAGAACTTGACGACAACGAGTTCGGATGAGTTTTTGAGCCGCATGGTCGTAACCTTGTCAAGCCAATCCACATCATTCCCAACTGACCTCCAGCGGGGATGTAACCACAATCGATGCTTCCCTTCTGGATCCTTGACCCACCCTTCTCGCGAGGTGGTGTGTGGGATCGACCAATCGCATTTGGTGGGTTCGTGGTTCTTGCGTAAATTACGGTGGTAGAGGTCACAATCGTCTTGACGCGGGCTGTGGAAGCGGTACCAAGTGCGTCCTGGATGTAGAAGAGTTTTGTCCGGTTCGAGGATCTCCCCATTCCCCGGATCATAAATACGAGTGTCAAATCCGAAAGGGTTTCTGACGGCTGCAATTCCGTCTTCACTCGAGAACTCTAGACGGTCATTACCATCGCGTTTGCCACGCTCACTGTCTCGATGTAGCAGTCTCGTCCAAAAGCCGGGGTTTCTGCCTCGTGATTCCACGGTTGTGTCCGATGATGACATGCCCCACAGGCTCTCGCTGTGGTCCGCCCTTCTGTTGTCAGAAATCCCGCTCACTACCCCCTCCTCTGTGAGCAACCATGCGACCACTACATTTAAACCCTTCGCCAAGAGAACGTTACCGGTGAGGACGATTTCTGAAATCTCGAAATCCGTGTCGATGAATTGGGAAGAGGATGGATTGTTGGAGCGGAGGTCGGTAATTGTGATAGTTCTTTCCCCGCGATACGTAGTCGCGATGTAAGTACCGTGGGGAGAATAGGCATCCCGCGGTACACAACGGGTGCGAGTGACGGGTTCACTTACAAGAGCTGGACGGGAGTGATCCAAATAAAATACGTGGAGGAGGGGGCCGGCATGGCCCAGGATCGACGACGAGGTCGGCGAGAATCGAAGTGAGGCTGAAGTCTGCCCAATGTCTCCCCACCGGGAATAGCAGCCGGAAGTGTGTTTCCAAATGAGAAGGCGGTCCTTGGCGAAAGCCGAGAAGAGGGTTCCGTCAGGCGAAAAAATAAGGTCCCAGTGGCGGCCGATCACCCTATCCCGTAATAGGATCTCCGAGGTACAAACGTCCAATATGAAAAGCTCGGCGTCGTGGCTGCGGGCGGAAACGGGAAGGGGATCGGTAATCAAAACGGAAATCCGATAAGTAGTCGGGGAGAAGGGGCCTGTGAAGGAACCCGGTCCGGGGCTAGAGCAAAGCCGGAGGGGGAATGATTCGATCTTGGTGAGAGTGGATCCAACCTGAAATACGTTGACCCTGTAGCCATCGCCAAATTCCGTCGTTGTCGTTGTCCTAAACGATGTGTCGTGGGCCCAGAGGTATGGTTCCTCGCTCGACTGGAGCATACCAGGGGACAGGTTTGCACCCGAGACCACGTCGTACATATGCATAGTACCGGTTTCCCACCGCGCCCCGGCGGCCGGCGGCGGATGAGCAGTACCAATAACAGTACCGATCGTTGTCCCATCCGACGACCACACGAGCTTCAACCCGTCAACGGGAACCTTGCATTCAATCGCTTTGACCATTCCACCTGTCTGAGTATCCCAGATCACGATAGCAGTATCGGAACAACCTGCCAGGGAACTTCCATCTGGTGAATATGCGAGCCCACGCCTGAACCTGGCGCCGACTTTAGCTGGCTGGGGGGTAGAGATGACTTCGAGGGTGTGCGCATCCCGAATCTCCACAGCTTCCACGGCGGCTGTAGCAACAAACTGACCACATGGTGACCAGATGGAGGATAGGTAATAAGCATGCGTGGTGGAAATAGCTGCGCTGGGGGGCCATGAATCCTGGATCCCGAGTACCACCTTCGGCGAGGGATGCGGCCGCTGATAATAGTAAAATCCCCGGATAATCGATGACAGCGGGGATAATTCCAGCGCGGAGTGGTAAATATGGGTGGCGGAGATATCGATGACCTCAAAAAAGGTAGTCGCAAAGTGAAAATAGTCTCTCGCAGTGTCGAGGAGTCGGTAATCCATAGCCACCTGGTTCGAAGTGCGTGAGTGACACGAAATGTGGAGAACAGGGAACCAACCTCCTGTAGCCAGAGCACCAAATTTTCCAACGCAATGATAGCATCCCTCGCAACACCAATGACACTGAGCACTTCCAACCACGCTAGAAATCCCTGCTGCAGGAAGTTGCGCAAAGTGGAAATGATAGACGTGACGTCTCCCCTGGCCTCGATGAGGTGGCTGTGCCAGGACTTGCACGCGTACTCTAGCGCAACGCTGATGCGGTCCACTCTCCCCGCCTGAAGGTCTTCGATCTCGGAATTCAAGGCGTAGTCAGGCAACGATAGAACGTTCTGCTCCAAGCTGCCATTCATCAGTTTGAGGCAGTTTAGAGCGAGTCTGAGGTGGCCAGCCCTCGGGGAGATGTGAAATCTTTCGTCGGGGCAGCGGAGTGGATCGGTGATAAAGTCGGGAAACGACTTGTGGAATGGGAGGGTTGGAGAGTTAGGGTCCTCACTGAGTTTTAGGAGAGACTGAATCAGACGAAGTATGTCTATGACCTCTCGCTTCTCCAATTCGATTAGGGTAGCGATCGCAGAAGGTGGGAGAGGGTTCATGGCCAGAACAACTGTACCAATAACGGAACGCACTTTTGCGTTGTCGTTGGCGTTCATCCTATCGAAGGCGCTTTGGAAACTCGAGATGTAGAGTGAATCAAGGGTCGCACTGGACCGGACTTCCACATTTCCTTCGTGGGCCGTGGTCTCCGGCGACTTTGTGATGATGTCGAGCTGCTTGCTGGGTGGGGTAAAGGCATGGTCCAAGAACCCGAGTGTTGCCACTGCGTATACGAAGAGGCCGCCTGCTCTCTTACACAGCAGGTCGATTTGTTGATCCGTTGGCCACCCATCTTGTTCTATGCCTCGTCTTTTTGCGAGCTCGGATAATCCATGCTCCAGGAAAAGTCTGATATCCGCATCGACGATCAAAGGCTCCACTTCGTGAAGAACGAAGACGTCGGTCAACGGCCTGAGGAGTTCAAGGCGGAAACCGGATTGAATGCGAGGTTCTGGTCGACCGGTGATGAGGAACTTGACGTCCGGAATCCCTTCGACCAACCGACCCATGACGGAGAGGATGGCAGACTGCGGGTCTCTATCCAAGCACTCGTCTAATGCGTCGATGATGATGACCGTCGATATGTCTGACGAACTGAGGGGTCTGACAAGCAGTGACTCCATCTGGTTGTAGAGCGATTCGTGTACAATATCCGGATTTGATTGGAGAAGAGGAATGAGGAACGATCGAAATTTGGGGTATTTGTGAGCGAGTTGGAAGGCGAGAGTGGGGAAGATGTAGCGGAGGTCCCTGCGGTCTTTGAAATCGCGCGAACAGAAGAAGGACGCTCCTAGTCTCCCGTCGGCGAAGACGCGCTCGGCGATGGTCTGGGCAATCGTTGACTTGCCAGTCCCGGCAAGCCCGTTCAACCAGTAAACGGGGGACATGTTGTAATCTTTGGACCACGCCTCGATGTCATCCAAGACAGTATCCCGGGTCCCTTTGAGGCAGCCCCGACGATCGTCGTGTCGGAACTCGACCCCTCCAGCACGACGACAGCCATTTAGCACCGATAATTCAGCTGTTTAAATATGAGCCTGTGCAGATCGAGAGTGAAACTGGGTCTGACCGGCGTCCTGCAAAGAGCGATCAAAATCTGACGCCTTTAAACGCGGGATCTGCGACTCACAATCAGTCCACAGTTCTGTTCGTAAATTGCCTTCTGTTGCGCAAACTATAAACCGCATCGTGAGTGAACCATCCCGCGTGCATTTCAATACTGGTGCTGACCTGGTATTCGACTATGGCATCTCTGAGGTCATCCGCAAGATCGCACGCGGCGGTCACGTCCACTTCGTTCTCCGTACCCAGTGGCGCATGGGCGTTCAGATAAAAGTTGTAATTTGTCCTTGATCCCCTCAAGAGCTCTGATTCTTGGTTAGTGGGGACGGTCATTTAGGGTGGATGAAGAATGCCCACTCAAATAAACGTTTCCGGCGCCGAAGCTCGTCGCCATTCCTCGCGGCATCCCCTTCCACTCCAAACCGGTCCAACCGTGCACGTACAGACTCTATCTTGTGTCTGACAGGAGTTCTCTGTGCACAAGTTATTTAGTGTCTTGGGTCGCGTACCCACTGTCTTACCTGATGCAGCTTCAAAAGCACACCAAAGGATGACTTGAATAGACCGACCGCTTGGTCAGTCTCGAAATCGGAAACGGGGTGCAGAAACTCACGGTCAACTGGACGACCTGATTGTATATTGACTGCTGTTGTGATACCTGTCCCACGTATTAATGGTTTACGACTCCAATGGTTTCTGCCACTGACCTGATACTCGAGGATTGCTTGCCTGAGTTTTTCTACGAGCTTGATAACCTCTTGCGCATCTTGCGTCTTATCGAGGACTCGGGCGATCTTTCCCTTTTCCGACAACGCCAGCGATTGCTTTCCAATGTATTCCAACGACCTATTGAGGGTTGGTTTTGAGTGGAGAAGAGGTGCTAGAAAGCATACAAACTTCGCCAGCTGTGATCGTCTCCTGACCTCTTCACGATCGTCATCGGGGTTGACTTTCGCTAAGCTGTGCTGCAACTTCTTCAACCATGGGATGAGATCATCGAGTTTATCTTTCACATCGTTGTATTGCTAGTCGGCGTTCGTTAGTGGAACAAAGGGTCGTTTAATACCGACGCACATCGTAGTGCTTGATTAGTGCGCTGATGCCTCCCAAACACGACTTGAGGGGCGGAAATGCATCGGAAGATTCCTTCGCAATGTCCAGCAGCATCTTCGCAGCATCAACGAATCGTTGTTTCTTGGCTGCGGGTCATCAGCGGATTCGAGGAAGTGGGAGCAACTGCTAGGTATCTTACAGGAGCTCGGCTCGGTTGACTTCCCATCGCTTGATGGGGGTCGTTTACGAAGAACGCCAGACATAGCGTTAGCGTGGTTTATGGAATGGGATGGTGAGGATGGGGAATGTTCGTCGTCTTATCTAAGTCGTGACGACATGAGGCCGTTGCCCATCGTTGAACTGCCGGCGCCAGTGTGTCCACGTTAGCGTCAGCGGGTGTTGTTTGGACCGGGACCCACAACCGACACAATATCGGTCAGAGAACACTCGGCCCCAACTCGGAGGTTTAGCCCTCTCTGAAGTTGGACCGGTAGCTACGCTGAAACGAGCTATAAGCCTAGAATCCAGTTGGGAACCACATCGAGCCACAGTGCGACTTGCGCGTTGAAGGTCTCGCCCGGCTACTGGATGCATTATCACGCATTGAAAGAGCACCTGAGACCCAGGTTATTGCCACTGCGGGCCCATTTGACCGTCGGCTCTCTCAGGGAGAATACGATAGAGTGAGAAGATTGTCAAGGGATCAGGAGTTGGACGCGGAAACGAGCTCAGGGGAGCCTTTACGATTCTGGGGTACCCTCTTGGTCATCGCAACCTGGTGGGTATCTTGATGCGTACTTTGCGGTCTTTCCGCCGGCTGTTTCCCGGGGAAAACTGGAGTAGTATCTGCTTTCATAAATAAATAAAATAAAACAGAGGTTGAGTTTCGGTCTTCCGGTGGGTATATCTGCATTCCTAAAGACCCTTCGTAACCTCAATGTTGTCGAAAATTTCAGCTGTACGCAAGGTCTCAATGCACCAAAAAGTCCCACGAGGTTCATTGATGTAGCGTGATGCACACTGATAGAGGGCGACAGGTACGGAAGACGTTGCGCAGCTTCATTGTGCCTCATTGAGCGGCAGATGAAGTTGGCTGATGTACGGTGATGTTTATTGTTGGCCCTAGATGTCTCATACCGACCCCTGTGCTGCGATCTGCCTCATCCGGAATCAGGTCAATTGATTGATGGCTATAAACATCACCCTTTCTCATAAGGCTCGCGGCCGCGGGGGGGGGGGGGGTGGGGTGACCACC
>Ga0307511_10006631_pt1 | contig 11669 bp, 10 predicted proteins | sample 13_EM_MG_FD_200266 | JGI IMG/M metagenome (GOLD analysis project Ga0307511, IMG submission 200266) | Populus trichocarpa ectomycorrhiza microbial communities from riparian zone in the Pacific Northwest, United States - 13_EM | ecosystem: Host-associated > Plants > Roots > Unclassified | place...
ATGTTTAAACAATTGAATGGCTTATTAGATAATCCATCAGAACTTACAGAGGTGAGCTTGTGTAGTTTGATTATTTTAGAGGAAGCTGATAATATGACGTGTTTTATGTTGTCCACCCTACCTCCTATTGAGGAAAAGAATACTGCTTTAAAGGAGTTATTGAAATACTACTAAGAGGTGTTTAAGGAGCCAGAAGGGTTACCTTAAATCAGAGGCCATGATCACACCATAACACACAAAAAGAGCTCAAGATGTTAACTTAAGACCATATAGGTAATCTGGAATATGAAAGAATATGATGGAGAAATGGTTAATGAAATGATGGAATCAAGGGTAATTCAGCCAAACAACAACCTATTTGCTTCTTTAATGACTCTAATTAAGAATAAAGATGGTTCATGAAAGCTTTGTATAGACTATAAAGCCCTTAATAAGCTGACAATTAAGGATAAATTTCCTATACCCTTAGTGGATGAGCTATTAGAAGAATTGGTTGGTGTAACAATATTCTTTAAGGTGGATTTGAGGTTTGGATACCATCAAATTAAAATGGCAAGGCAAGATATTTTTAAAACATTATTCAGAACTAATAATGAACGCTATGAATTCCTTGTGATGCCTTTTAGGCTAACTAATACCCCAGCTATATTTCTAAGATTGATAAAGAAACCTCGACCTAGAAATAACTATGTACCTAAAAACCAAAAGTATTGGAAATTAAACTTGGATTTGTTGATTATAGAGCATAAAGAACCCAAAGTATGTGAAGATGTCACAAGCTCAATTATAAGTTGATAAATCAAACTTGTTTTTTGTCCTAACAAAGAGAAAAATATTGCATCATGAAAAACACAAGTTTATTCAAACACATCATGGCTGCTGGATTTTGCAGCAAAGAAAATAATATACATTCCTCCTAAATAAGCCTAATAGATCATAGACCCAAGGCCCAAAATAAAGCCCAACAAAAACTAAATTCCAAAACACTAGATAAACCCTTAAACAATAACTAATAGGCTGTCATGAATCTAAAGTTAAAGTAAAAGTTCAAATTGAAACTAAACAAGCATTTAATAATGAAAATAACACAAACTCAAATAATAAATATAGTTCTTCATCAAACAAGCTTAAATAGCCCCAAAAAACAAAGTAATGTGCCATTAAATACCACCAGCCCCCTATTTTCTTGTGTAGTTAGGATAAATAAGAAATCTTTATAAGAAAAGAATTTTAAAACATTAAGGACTCTTTGCCACACTTGAAAACTATGTTATTGCCCATTAAAGATTCTTATAGAACTAAAAACATAAAAAAATAAGTTGTTGAATACCATTGTATCATTAAGAGAAGAATCATTTCTAAATATGAAGCCTATAAGTTAAACAACAACAAATAAAATCTATATTCCATGTGTTAACCTATATCATAAGACCTTCTCGAGATCCAATTGATCTAAAATTTTAACCCAATGTAGAAAAATATATTTTGAAACTCCTAGTAAAATTATAGCTTGATCCAATTATCGGATTAAAATTTATGTTTAATAGCGTAAGGCAGACAATAAGCATAACTACATTTAAATCTAAATTTTCTTGCTCAACCTTTTCTTGGATCATATCATTCCATGTCTCTTCAATATGATTTATCCTTTAATCTTCAATAAGTATAATGGATGTTTCATAGGCCACTTGTATAAGCCTTCAAAGCTTTTTTCTTGCCAACACTCAAACTCCAATAACTTTGTATAAAAATAGCAACCTTTTTTTTTTTTCCATCTTTTCATTATTTTAGCATTGTTGCTCCCCTCTCTCTCTCTATGAAGCTTTCCATTTATAGAATAGTTCTTTAAACTTATCAAATTCTTGCCTCAAAACCCCAAACATATGGGATATCTCTTTGCTTTCTTGAGCGAGAACCCTTCTCCATTTCCTCTTCGTTGGTGAGTACAAGACACTAATTGAAAAATGAGATGAAAGACAAGTAAGATATGATATTAAAACACTATGGAATAGAATTTATGACCCAAGTTCTCAAATTTGAATTGATTTTAATGAGACCATACTTAAAAACTTTAATTCACTTTATTACCCAAATGAATCAACCCATATAAACTAGAACTGCGATTTGATTGTTTATTTTTTTTTTATTTGACTCTAAGAGGATAAATTGCTCCGAAATAAAAGCTTTTTTTATATATAATAAAAGACCCAATAACAAAAACTAGAAAATAGAAAGAAAAAGAAAACCTAAACCATAAGCGCATGACACCAAGAAACTTGAGTTGAAGCAAAGAAGAAGAGAAACTAAAAGAATTGACACGAAATTAAAATAAAACACAAAGAAATAAAGGGTATAACCTAATTTTTAGAGCCTACCACTGATACCAACTGATTTGAACCTTATAGATATAATGATCTAGAAACCCACGGCGAAGTAGATAAACAACCCAAGAAAGCTAAAATTCAGGTTTGGATAGAAACCTTAACCCGAAGATAACCATGTATATAAGAACAAAAATTATTGAAATTAGACCCATTAATTATAGAGAATTAAGAACATGAAGTATGTGAAGATGCCATAAGGTCAATTATACCTTGATAAATTAAATCTTTTTTTTTCGTCCCAACAAAGAGAAAAGTGTTGCATAATGGAAAATACAAGTTTATTCAAAACATCATGGCTCCTGGATTATACAACAAGGAAAATAATATACATTCCTTCTAAATAACCCTAATAGATTATAGACCCAAGGCCTAAAACAAAGCCTAACAAAAACTAAAGCCCAAAACACATAATAAACCTAAACAATGACTAATAATAGGCTGTGATGAACTCAAGTTAAAGTAAAAGTCCTAACTGAAAATAAAACAAGTCTTTAATAATGAAAATAACATAAAACCCAAGTAATAAATATAGTTCTTCATGAAATAAGTTTAAATATCCCCAAACAAAGAAAGTAATATGTCATTAAATACCACCAACTTTTCTTTTCTTGTGTAGTTAGGATAAATAAGGAATCATTGTAAGAAAAAAGATTTTGGAACATTAAGGAATTCTTACCACACTTGAAAACTATGTAGATGACAATTAAATATCCTTGTAGAATTAGAAAACTATGTAGCTGACAATTAAAGATCCTTGTAAAATTAGAAAACTCCAAAACATAAGTTGTTGAATATCTTTGTATCATTAGGAAAAGAATCTTCTCAAAATAGAAAGTTCACAAGTCAAACGACAACAAAAAATAAAATTTATATTACATCTGTTGACCTATATCAAAAGATCTTTCTAAACTCTAATTGACCTAAAATTTTATTCCAATGTAGAACAATATGTTTGAAAACTTATGGTAAAATTTCAGCCCAACCTAATAGTCAGATTAAGAGTTATGTATGATAGCATAAAAATGAATAGTAAACTCAATTACGCTTGAATCTAAATTTCATTGTTCAATCTTTTTTTGGATCTTATCAATTAGTCTAAACCTCAAAATGTTAAACATTTGCATGGATTTCTTGGCCTTATTGGTTACTACAAGAGATTTTTCAAGGGGAGTGGGTTGACTTAAACAAGGTGTTTGTTATAGAAATAGATGTTTAAAGTAGTGGAATTGGGCAATATTAATGTAGAAGGACATCCCCTAGCTTACATTAGCAAATCTCTAGGTCTAAAACAACAAATCTTGTCTATATACAATGACATGATAGCCATACTTCATATAGTGACATTACCTATAAGGCAAGCATTTCAAGGTTTGAATAATGTCAGCATGAAATATATAATAGAGCAAAAAATAACTTTCTTATCTTAGCACTTATGGTTAGCTAAACTTTTAGGGTTTGATTTCGAGATTAAATATAAAAAGACAAAGATAACTTTGCAGTTGATGCCTTATCTAGGAGCATTAAGAGAGAATTGTTTGTTGTGGCAGTATCTTCGATCTTTACTACCCTAATAGGCCACATTAAAGTATCATGAGAGAAAGATAGTACTATACAAGGATTATAAATGATATAGTTAGGGATCCCAACTCTCACCCTCACCCTTACTATAAGAAGGTGAATGGTTAACTAAATAAAAAAAGTAATGGTTGATTATGACTATGAAAAAAAATTTATTGAATTAATATTGTGTTTATTTAATTATTTATGATTCAAGGTAATTTTTTTTTAATGGAGTATTATTTTGAATATAATATTTTAATTGAAATAAAGCATGCATTGTTGTCATGCAAAGAGAGTGCTTTCGTCTTTTTCTTCTTGCTAATTTTGTGATTGAAACCTTGTTTGAATGGCATATGAAAAATAATTAATTTGAATATACAAGATGAGATCAGTTAAGCATCAAATTAAGTTGTTGAGTTCATCATGTTGCTCATCATGTGATAAACTTGCTATAGAACAATTGAAGGTAAAAATTTCTTCAAGTTGGAATATAACTGAGTACCAAGATTTGATCGTGGCCTGTGAGTCAGCTGATGAAGTGAAGCATCCCTAGAGTAATATTCGTTAGAGAGTTCGGCCATAATTGGCCATTGCCATACTTATTCCACTTTTCCAATAATTTGATGGCATAAATATGGTCGTGTTATATGCTCATGTGCTGTTCCAAAGCATTGGTTATAAAGATAATGCTTCGCTTTCCTCTGCTGTCGGTACACATTAAATGCTAAGGAAATTTGGAAGAGACGTGACAGGGATTGTTGTGGCGTGTATTTGCTTCTTTGTCAGCCTTCACATATCATGGGGATGCTTGGTGCCAAGTGAAGTGTTTCCAATAGAATTCTGTTCTGGTGGGCAAAGCGTCACTGTTTTGGTTAACATTTTGCTTACGTTTCTTGATTGACCAACTGTTTTTTTTCCCATGCTTTGCCTCAGGAAATTTGGCTTGTTCATCTTCTATGCATGTTCTGTGGCTATTATGACTTCATTGAATTCTTCCTGCCTGAAACAAAGAACATACCAATTGAAGGGATGTGTGGAGTGTGGAAGCAACATTGGTTTTGGATTATCTTTTAGCTAATTTTCTCTCTTCTTGCTAGTAGTTTTTATTTTTCACATCTATTTAATAATTAGGTTCATAGACTTCTTGCGATCGAGGAATGGTTTTATTGTTCTGAGTACAACTAGTACTCATCAATTGTCTAGATAGTTGTGATAGACAGCATTTTGTTGATGCTACTCAATGGCGGATCATGCTTTGGACTTGCGACATCCAGTGAATCCTAGAGCCTGAAGTAAGCCTTGGGCAACATTTGAAGAACAGTAGATTACTTGAGACTGATAGTAACTTCCATAACATGTTGAAAAAACAATTTACTTAAAATCTTAAATAAAAATCCTTTTTCATTCAATAACAAGAAGAGAAATGGAAGCCAAGTTAAGAATCCAGGTCGATTCTCCTGCAAGCCAAGTATTCGTGAAGGGACCGTGGAACCTCATATCTTGGATTTTACTTGCTGAATGAGCTCTCTTCTGAGGATTTTTCCTGAAGCTGATTTAGGTACAGTATTTATGAAAGTCACCTTCCGCAATCTTTTGAAAGGTGCAACCTGCAAAACAGAGAAAGGGGTCGATGGTGAGCTGAACAAAGTGTCGGCCATGGCGTACTTATCGCAGAAAAAAATAAATATGTATTCCATGCACAGAGTGCATATGCGTAAGTATTTCCACTTCATAGAAGAAAATCGATTGTAAGTTACAGAAAAAAACTTATCCAAACATCACATGCAAGTTAAAGAAAAAAGATGTCATTTTTTGAACGAGCAACAACAACAGAGCTACTGGACTGACAATGATGGAGGACTCAGCATAGCTTTGAGAACTAGATGGCATGAATTTATTTTAGAAAACAGAATCTAACATTTAGAATAGTGATATTACTACATTACTATGTGTTGCCTAATCTTTGATAGTTGTGCAGAGCAAGTTCCCCTAAGTTTTCTGCAATCCAATGGAATTCAGAATTCATAGTTCCAAAGAGGAGATAGAAGATGAATCAAACCGAACTGTATTCTTCTACTAAATGAATTATGATTCTCAAGAAAGCGCACTACTTTGCATAATCTGCCACTTACCTGATCAGCAATAAATTTCTGAACATCTACTTCAGTCAGTGCGCTATTGGGTGAGCGCACAACATATGCAACTGGGACCTCACCAGCTTCAGCATCAGGATATCTACAGCGAGTAAGTGATGCAAATAATCAGCAGCATGAACTTAAGATATAAAAGTACATTAAAGTAGTTTTCACGAGTCCGCTGATGTCAGTGGCACAAATCCTTGTGTTCAACTTACGGGATGACAACAGCATCCAAAATTTGAGGATGAGAAACTAGCAGCCCTTCCAGTTCTGCAGGTGCAACCTAGTGAAAATCGATCAAGAAAATGTCAACACCATTCAGCTCAGAATAGCCAAATTGCGTGAGTAATGTTGCAATGTATTTCTTCAGGCAATAAATAATTTTACATATATTTAGGAATTTCCTTTACTAGATAGTACCTGAAAACCTTTATACTTGATGAGCTCTTTAATCCGATCGACCACAAAAAGTTGTCCATCATCATCAAAATATCCAACATCTCCAGTACGGACCCAACCCTTTTTATCCATGGTATCTTTTGTGGCTTGCGGATTATTGAAATAACCTGCCAATGGATTGCACAAACATGGTGGCTTTAGTTAAATGGATATTTCAGATGTTATTCCGTCAAGATAATCTAATTTTAATCCAAGTTAGTCATCTCATTATTTTTCCTAGTTGGACAGGATTTAGTTTTTGTTCTAACACAGCCATTTGCGCAAGAACTGAAAGCTTCTCATTGAAGCATGCTAGATGGCATCTTACCTCTCATCATATTGGGTCCCCTGACCCATATTTCCCCTAACTGATTAGGAGGGAGAGGCTTTAGAGTTTCCACACTGACTATCTGGGCCTCAATTCCTGCAGCAAGTATTCCAGCAGAGCCAGAATGTCGAACACCTAGTCTCGAATCCTCCACTGATACAATGCCACAAGTTTCAGTCATGCCATAGCCCTAAAACCACAGAGAACATCTTGATTCAGAAAGAAGAAATTCTTTTCTTTTCTTTTTTTCCAAATCAAAAGGAAATGATTTCTGTGCATAAACGTGAACTTCGAAACATTTCATATTTTCTTAAACATGAATTATGATTTTCTTAAGCATTAAAACCAGCAAAATCAACTACCTGAGAAATTATAGTATCAGGCAAATTCTTGGCACATTCCTTCATCAAATCTTTTCCCAGAGGGGCAGCACCAGAACCAATATTTCTCAACGACGAAATGTCATACTTCTTAACCATATCCTGTTTAGCCAAAGCAAGCACCACTGGGGGCACAACCCACATATCGGTCACTCTGTGCTTCTCAATAGTCTTCAAAACCATCTCAAATTCAAACTTTCCCATTGACACAACAGCATTTCCCATTTGTAGCTGTGAGTAAGTGATCACAGCCAATCCAAACACATGAAACATGGGCAAGAAACAAAGGAAAACATCGTGCATCTCACCTGCCATTGCTTGATCCATGGTGACCATTAAAGAAGCAGCAATGAAATTCCCATGTGTCAAAATCACTCCTTTACTAACCCCTGTAGTCCCTGACGAATACAAAAGCGTAGATATATCACTTTGCTTCACATTACTGGAAGGAAACTGAGAATTAGATCCTCCTAACCCAACCAAAGAATCGAAACTTGTGATTCTAGAACCTGACTCCAACGGCAAAGACACTCGTTTGGGTCCTAAAAAGACAGCAGGCAAATTGAAACCTTTGACTTTGTCCCACAATTCAGGGACTGTAATAATCAACTTGGGATTAGAATCTTTAATCTGTTTCGAAAGTTCTGAGGTTGTATAAAGAGGATTTGCAGTTGTTGCAATAGCACCAGTGGAAGTGATAGCCAAGAAACAGATTGGGAATTGGTAAGAATTGGGAGCAAAGATAAGAACAACATCATTTTTGGAGATGCCCAGGTTGAGTAATCCATGAGCGACCTTGATGACAATGGATTTGAGCTCTGAAAAAGATAAGGTTATAGACAAATCCGCATCAATAAGAGCCGGTTTATGAGGGTAAGAATTGGAGTTTCTAAAAAGAAACGAGACCAAAGAAAGGTTAGGATCCTTAGGAAGGACAAGTTTTGGTCTTAGTGACCTGTAAATACCATCACGACCATAACCAGATTTCTCCATTGCAGATTGATTGGGAGACAAAAGAAAGGAAAAAGAAATAGCTGGTTTTGTTTATGATTGAAATTTGTGGCTGCAGGAGTGCACAATCTGCTCGCTATAAAGTCTACAGGAACTCAAATAAGGAACTGATAAATGGGATCTTGTTCCATATTTGGTTTTGTGTCCTAAATTAGCAGTCAAGGATAAGACAAGGATGATTTGTGGAGCAGAGTTTGGAGTGGAGGATAAGGAATAGACAATGGAGGAAAGAGAGAGCAGACAGAAGAACCAGAAGTGCTTGAACGAAGTTTTGGAAAACAACAGAAACGAAAGATCAAAGACGGCACTACCATTTTCATGACATTTGGCGGTTCGATAACCTCTGCATTGATTGATCATAGGCATTAGGCCTCCCCAGACAAAAGGAGATAGGTAGTGCCATCAAGAAACTTCTTTATTTTTTTTTAGTCAAATCTGAATTATTTTCTTAAATATATTATAAATATTTTATGAAGATATAAAAATATCCTTGGAATTTTTTATTTTTATTTTTCCTATTTGAGTTTACCAACTTTTATTTTTGCTATACGAGTGTACGGATTTTTAATTAAATCATCATCGATCATTATCATCATCGAATCTTTTGTTTCTCTTTGTACAAAATCAAATTACCTTTTATTTTTCTCCAGAACTTCCTTGCCATTCTTGGTAATGATGATGCAGTCCGAGATCAAAAGTCAACGTATAATTTTAGATATCGATTCCCTTTCTTCCCAAACCACCATTATCTTTGGCCAACTGACCCAGGAAAGGTACAGACATTACATTTTGACTCTGCAATGCTGCTTCTGCAAATTAAAAAAAAAAATCGATATTTTGTAATGGAACACAAAAAAAGATGACGACGTTCCCAGCACAAACTTTCCTTGGATATGAGTGTAGCATCGTGGAGAGCAAAGCAGATCATATAAGGGTAGGTGGCTAATGGGGTCAAGAACAGTGCTTCCTTGGATGGTGTAATAATTCAAAAGGTAGCATCAATTTCTACATATAGTTACAAAGTAGTTTGAAAAACTGGAAGCAACATTTATGGACGATGACTTCTGGAGGAGGGCCTGTTTAATTTGGAACAGTTTTGTAAGGGCATTCGAGGAGTACTTTTATTTCTCTGCCTAACGAGAAGTGGAAGTCTATTAACCATCAATTTTATGACTTTTAATGATGGAGGTTGAAGCCTTTACAGTTTAGAAACACGGTTTATAACCAAATTATATTTTTAAATTTTATTTATTAAAATTTAATTTATATTTTATGTTTTGAATTATTTTGATGTGCTAATTTTAAAATAATTTTTTAAAAATAAAAAATATTATTTTGATGTATTTTAATACAAAAAATACTTTAAAAAACGACCGCAACCACACTTCTAAATAGATAAAGTGACTTTCAGAAACGTCACCTTCAACTAGTTTTATTTATGTTCCGCTCTTATCATCTTATGTTTGATTTTTTTTTTGATTTTTCAGCTGATTTACGAGTTAATCAATACTATTTTTAAATTTTTAGCAATTGCAACTTCATTTTTTTCATATGAATTTTTTTAGTTGAATTTATTTTTTCATTTATTTATTTGATGCAAATTTGTTTGAGTTGATTTTCTTATTTGTTTTCCAAGCATTTTGAGTATATATTAGACAGTGTTGATTTATGTTAATTTAATTATTTTATAATTTTATAAAATGAATTTTTTTAAAATGTTTTTAAATAATTACCGACGGAATTACCGATGGAATTTCCGTCGGTATATCCGTTGGTAATAAAAAAAATATTATTATCGAGAGATATACTGACGAAATGAAGCGGGTAATTTTATTTTTTTATTACCGACGGACAAAAAATTACCGATGAAAGATTCACCGACGGAGCATTTCCATTGGTGATTTCGTCGGTAAATTAATTACCGACAGAATATGTGTCTTACGCCGACGGAAAAATTCCATCGGTAAAACTATTAAATCTTGTAGTGAAGCAAGATGACATAAACTATCATAAACAAATAAATGATTTACTTATTGAAAAATATAAATCAATAAGATTTATGACATGCATCAAATCATCCAAATAGCATGAAAAATAATTTTAGAAGATAAACTATATCTTTAAAACAAAGATATATAGCAACCTTCTAAAATTAAACAAGAAAAAAAATATAACATACCAAAAGGTTATAGATTAAAGCATAAAAAATCTATATATGAGAATATAACAACTTAAAAGGCAGTTAAACAATAACTTAAAATTTAAAGATGCTAAAAACCTCTGTCACAGTTAATCTATATTATTATTATTTTTCCCACAAGTTAAACTAAACATATAAAGCCTTAAGATTGTAAAACAAAGATGTTTAATTTATCATAATAAGGCATGCGAAACATAATAATGTTTAAGCATTGAAAAACATAACTAATAGCAAACATGCTTTTAACACAAAAATAATAATAGAATACTAGCATGCACGCTAAGCATATATTTACATTTGCAATTAATATAAAATAAAAAAACCTAGCATGCAGACTATGGTTCAATTAAAATAAGAAGGGTACTTGCTTGTTATAGCACTTCATTTTTATAATCAAGGATATATAAATGTTGCAAAAGAAAGGGAAACATCTAAAGAAATGGTTGAGAAATGAAAACAAACTTGATTAACTATTCTAGTTAAGAATAGTTAATGATATCAATGGGTTCCAATAATATCGGTATTTCCCTGAATTTAATTAGTCGGTCCTGATTACGGGAGGCTAATGATGTCAGTAAGGTTAGCTAATATCGGCATAATCACCCTGGAACATGGGGGATATTGAACTTGATTAATTATTCGGGTTAGGAATAGTTAATGATATCGATGGACTACATTGATATTGGTATTTTCATGAAACTTGATTAGCTATTCCTGGTATGGAGGCTAATGATGTCATTGATCCTTCACATCAACATTTTCGAGGATATGTCAAAGTACTTTTAGGACTTGATTAACTATTTCAGTTTAGAAATAATTAATTATATCAATGAGTTATATTGATATCGACATTCATGAGAAACTTGATTAGTCGGTACCGATAAGGGAGACTAATGATACTAATAGGATTCATTAGTATCGTCATTACCATCCAAAGGTTTTTAGGAAAAAATATATTTGCTTAGCTATCAAGTGAAGGATAGTTAATGATACCAATAAATTTGTATCGACACTTTCTTGAAGGAATTTTTATTCGGTATTAATATATGATATTGGTTGGGAATTGAGAGTGGAATGGAAAAAAAATAATTGAAGTTGGTTAATTTTAAAATATTTCTAGATAATTAAATATTAATTAATTACCATGTTTAAATATATTAGTGAATTCATGAGAAAGAAATCCTAAAATGACCAAGTGGGGAATTGTAAGAAACATGAATGTATGTAAGT
>Ga0307511_10006632_pt1 | contig 11669 bp, 12 predicted proteins | sample 13_EM_MG_FD_200266 | JGI IMG/M metagenome (GOLD analysis project Ga0307511, IMG submission 200266) | Populus trichocarpa ectomycorrhiza microbial communities from riparian zone in the Pacific Northwest, United States - 13_EM | ecosystem: Host-associated > Plants > Roots > Unclassified | place...
ACATGCACGGTAAGAACTACCTCAAAGAAGCAAGCAAGGAAACTCATGATGCTACCGCACATGGCGGATTTGAGAAAAAGTTGAAATGGTTAACTGATAAATATATTGGCCAGCCATTGTCAAGGCTCGTTAAGGAATACGTGGCGAGTTGCGATACCTATCAACGAACAAAGTATAGCAACAAGGCACCACTAGGAAAAGTAACTATGTTACATGTTCCTATAAGAGCCTTGACGGATATCACTATGGATTTTCTTAAGATGTCTCTGGTTTTATCTTACTGTTCTAAATTATACCCGAAAATTCCTTTGGAAGATCGCTCTCTGATTTGCCTTTCGAGACTTTGGACGATAGTCTGTAGACAATCAGGATTTATGTTTCTCATTCCAGTTTCTGATAATCGTATGGCTGAGAAGTGCACTGATACCTTTGATACGCACGTTGCCTTTGTAATCGGTTAACCATACTATAATATTTTTGATCAAGACACTCTCTTTATGTCAGACCATTTCAAGGACTGAGCAGCAAAAAATGGAAACTCAATGGAACCGTCTACCGCATACCACCCGCAGACGGACGGTCAGTCAGAAATTGCCAACAAGGCAATCCTTTAAGCCGCACGAGCATGCACGGTCGAAGGATACGAATGCCTACACAAACTCCTAGAGATCTAGCTGAAGCTGAACTCTTGAGACAACAGCGCAAGACAAAACAGTTCATTCTTTTCACTCCTAGGCTTTGAGACAAAGCTAGGTCCTTCTTCCTTCCCCTACCGGATCTATCCTTATACCTCTACAGAGGAATGTCATCTTGACACCTCTCGCAACCTATACTCCTCCAAAGTCAAGCAGGCAAAACAAGCAAACAAGAAGAGGTCTGTTCCACCCCTTCTTTCGGCCGGCCAAAAGGTTCTACTCTCCACGGAGAACATCAACCTCTTGAACACATTTAGGAAAATCAAGCCTAGATGGGTGGGACCATTCCGTATCCAACACGTCAACAGGAAGTGGAACAACTATACACTCGATTTGTCAACAGACAATCGACTCTCCCTCATCCCCATAGCTTCTATATCAGCAAGATCAAACCTTATGTTGAAAATCATTCAACCAACTTCCCAGGTCGTAACGAAGAACAACCTGATGAAGTAACGGAAGGCAGATTAGAAGTTGAACGAGTACTCGAATTCCGTAATGCCCCTTGTACTGGCAAAAGCCAATACCTGGCACGATAGGGAGGTTACCCAAGTGATGACGATGAGTGGATCAACTTCGAAGACATCAGTCTTGAAATCTTTTATGATTTTTGTACAAGCGGAAACTATTCCAACACCTTCAAGCAACGAAGATCCTCCAAGAAACACAAGGAGCGTCAAACTCTAGAAACCCCCAAGTCAATTGTTCAAACTGAACCAGACAGAGTTCTCGCCCTCAGTCCTGACGATCAAGACCTCACCTCCACTGCTACCAATCTTGCAGAAGATATCTTTAATGTTTTCCTAAACTACTGATTCGCGCTGGATGAATTAACTTGGCAATCCCTCGTTCCTTCTTATTGTTTTAATTTTCTTTCCGAAATGACAATGGAAGAAGGTATGGCAAACAAGGTTTCTATCCGATGTTTTCATTTTTCCTTATGTCATGAATGTTTACTATAGATGATTTGGAACTTACGATAGTCTCCTACTGTTCATTGCGAAGATTGTTATTCTCATAACTCTCCTGGTTGCACCTGTTATTTCGAAATACCTCCGTCTTGGGCAAGACAACAAGAGAAGGAAATCCTTTTAAGTGGGCAAGTGTAATGGAATACCGTTTCTTATAATTGTCTTAGTATGCATTTCCTAGCAACTATCATGTATACCAGATAGCTAGGGTATAGTACCTGACATACTATTACCTAATGCGTATCCAGTCCTTATGTACTTTTCTTTATCATGATGCATTACACATCCACACCTGTATTTCTGAGTACTGGAGGCCTAACCTCCCACACCTGTATTTATGGTCATGGAGGAGTGCTTTCTAGAACTACCAGAAAGCAGGTTTTCTGAAAAGGCTAGAAAACAGGTTTTTCAGACTCCAGAAAGCTTGAAGGCTAGTATAAGTACTGAGCTGATCCGCCCTCCTAGAGGAGGATTTTCAGATCAGATCACTTGAGACAGAGTTCAGACAAGCCTTAGATAGCCTCAATACAGAGAGATTACACCTGTTAATTCCCTTCCCCCTTGGGAAATCTGTATACTCTCAAAGACTCTCTGAATTCTCCACTTAGTGGAACCAATAACAGTGTAAGTGTAAGCCAAGTTAGTAGAGGAGTTCTGTAAGGAACTCGGCTCTACCAACGTGGTTATGGCGTCTTAAGCACGCCCACTATGTCCTATACAGGATTATAGTAGGTGGCTAAAGGGTTGTTGAGTATAGTGTTGGTTGGGGATCAAAAGGTGCAAGTGGACAAGAATATTACCAGTGTAGCTTGTGTATTCTGAAGTAGCTAGACTAGACTGTGTTGAACGAGAACTGTCCTTTCTAAGGCCATGGAATTCAGATCTTTAATAGATACTGAGTTCCAAAGGCAATGAGTCTATTTGGACTTATACTATGCAACAGTAAAGACTCATTATGATACCAGCTCATAATAAATACATGATGGCTTATTATAGACATGTCCAGTGTCATAATGATACCTAACAAGATAACAGAAACAAGGCTGCCAACGAGATAAACAATAATGAAGAAAACAGAATAAGCTACTGCTCAATTAGGCAGCCATAACAGAAGATGGTGGTCAGCAAGCCGATAAATATGAAACTAAACCAGAATGATACAGGAATATGACAGGTAATAATACTGAAATATGACGAGAAAACTACAAGGAAAAACAACAAGACTAATCCCAATATAATCCTTCTTAATCCAAACATGTCCAAAAAGAGTAGCTGCCAAAACAGGTCAAAAACTTGCCTTGATATAACCCAATAAAATCCACCAAAACAGCCAGAGATAAAACACGTATAGAGAAAACATTTACTAGAAAACCAGTTCCTTAAAAAGAGACATACACTATCATTCCAGTCATAGTATAGACTCTGATAAACGGCCCGCAGTGCTACATTTGGCATCGCCCATTACAATACCCTACGTTGCTCTAGGCCACACGTGAATCTATCCTTCGACAACAGCCACTTGATGTGCCCCCGAATGGATTGGGGAGAGCAATTTTGGTCAAACTTGTATAGTTCCGCCACTTTCTTCTTTGCATTATATGTGAGGTGTGCACGCGCCCGTGACAAGATGCTTCGCAGCTATAGATGGCCGATCAGTATTCTATCCCTCAGTGTGGCACTACCGAACTCACATAGGTATCAATGTTGCCATATCTAGCAATATCTGCTGCAAACTTGTGTTCTGCATTTGTCTATATGCTCTCCAAGATCACTTGGGACTTGCGAGGGTCTGGGAGGAGGTCCTGGAAGAGCGTGATGCTCTCGATGTCATTTGCGGCATCCATCACCATTTCCCGGACCGCGCCAGAAAAGACTGATACTCAGCATTTAAACCGGCTTAAAACTTACCTTGCGAACATGGGGCATACCCAACTGTGGCACCAGTTCCTTTATGTCCGTCCCCAACTCGCTATCGTACAGTGGTGGCGGTAGTTGCGAACTGGTTTGAGGAAATATCGGCGTGGATTCAAATTCCTTTAGTGAGCTTAAGCATATGCTCGAAAAGCAGCAACGCAGTGGTCTTGGGGGTAACGAGTGCCCCGGTGTAGCCCCAAACTATTGCTAGTCAGTCTATATCTGTCACGTCCACTCTGGGGATTCTATACATATGCTCCAGGATGCTTTAAGGATCGCTGGCGATCCTTTGCCTTGCTTCGGCGTTTGTGGCATATCTGACTTCCATATAGACCCAACAATGGCTGCTGATGAGCCGAATATGCCCACCTGTAGGAAATTTACCCTGGCTACAAAATCCTGGGTATCAGGTACCAACATAGTTACGTTTGTGGTTGCCTTGCCAGGCGATACAGAGGTCGCTGTGGATTCTGGGGATCCTGCCGACACGGCGGAGGTACTTGATGACCTGGAAGAACCTGACGACACGGGGATGGCGGTGGAGCTTATGGAACTTGTGATGGACGCGGCTGAAGTAATCTTCATCTTTACCCCACGGAGGTCATGGTGCGTACCCGACCACCTTTTTGGGGTTTGTGGTTGTTTATCTTTGCGTTATCCAGCCATGCTTCTCATAGTGAAGTTGTTCTGTAGGATGTAGTATAGTAGTGCTGTGGGATAAGAAAGTCAGCATCTATTTATACAAACTTCTGGCCTGCACCCTCCTTACACCTTCGCACCTACCACTGGTCTCTACGGCACCTCTGCGTCTCTACCAGTCCCTCTCCTGTTCGACTCGAAGTTCTAGCCGTTGTGCACTGTTCCTGAAAATCTTCCTATAGTGAACAGCCACTCAACAGCTGACATCGCACAATCAAGATCAGGTAAGTATCCCAGTACACAAGACGCTACGTACAAGTTCGGGCATGGCATAGGCCTCTTTGGCCCCTTAGTGTCTCTCCAGAGCCACCAACCATCAGTCACTGGCCTAAAACCTGGCATGGTCCTTTCAGTATCAAGCAAGTATCGCTCAGGACTAGATGCTACTTATAACTTTGGAAATGGTATAGGCTCTTTGGCCCCTCAGTGTACCTCCATATCCTCCTCCCGTCCTTTGCCAGGTAAGCTCCGTCACACCGTGGTGCACATGTCTGATTCTTGTCCTCCAAAAGCTCAATATCATTCACTAACAGCCCTCTCAAGGCTGGCACTGCACCATCAACGACCAGTAATTATCGAACATGGGTAACTCACATACACCAGTAATATAAAATTACAGTAAACAAATCACAGCAAACAAATAACAGCAAACAAATAACAGCAAACAAATCCTAACCAAAATCCACACAAATGTGTGGAGACATAACCTTATAACCTCTACCCTAACAAATATGTAAAAAAAAAAAAGGTTAAAATAAACCACGCAATCAACATGACTAGGGTCAGTCGGAATCAGCATCATCTAGCACAATTGGGGCATTAACGCGCCCAGCCCCTCGCAAGCCTACTACAGATACTCTACCCCTTGTGGCGACTCCCCCCAAGCCGCCTGCACGTCCCCGGCCCCCAGCAGCACCCCCTCGTTCTTTAGCGGCACCTCCATGTCCAACAGCTTGCCCCCCACGGGCCCCTTGTTGTCTATGGCCCACAGCTCCACCTGCCCTCGCTGAGCCCAAACCAAGCCCGCCTTGTCCAGGTGCAGCCCTTCCACGTCCCGCGATTGCCCCCACCGCCCGGACTGGGACCAACCCATGTGGACATACCTCTACTTGGATATCCAGCATACGCCCACCAGCGGAGTCTGCAGCTATGTGCCCCACTAGCTGTTGGTCACTAGCCACCCCAAGTGGATGCCACTACCATCTATCAGGCCTCTCTATGACATAGAATCACACAACTTGTCTCACTGCCCCTAGCTCCCACGGCAAAAGCAGCTGGCAACAAAGCTCTAGGTCCACCATCATATAGGCAAGCACCCTCCCCGTGCCTAACGTAGTTCTGTCAGTGAACAGTTACCCGCCACAGGCAATATCCCGGGTATGATTTTCGGATGTGATTACATGCACTCTAACTGAGGTGGGAGAGTCACCAGTGGCTTCTGGCCATCCGTGTGGGACTGTTCGGCGGCACGTACAGGCAGCAAAGGGTCCTCCTGCTACCCCACCACCTCCACCAGGTAAACTAGGGGAAGGTGCTGCTACTGGGACTTGCTGCATACCTCGCAGGACAACCACAGCAGGGGGGTGGACAGGGGGAGGTGCAGGAATTGAAGGGGGAGGTGCAGGGGGAGGTGCAGGAATTGCAGGGGAAGGACGTGGATATTGTGCCAGTCGGGCGGAGATTCGCTCCCTTTCTGCGTTTGATTCATGGATCGTATTCAGTAAGGCCGCACCAGCCCTGCCCCTCGAGTTACGGGGTATGTACGACGGACCGGGGGTAGCCACGCCTAGCTCTTGCGCATCTGGCAGCGGCCACCTAGGGGGCTGTATTGCAGAGGCGCATGGGTTCGCAGCCCTATAGGCTGGGCAGGTCCTCTGGATCATGTCCCACATACTCTAGCGACTATGGTGAGCCTTCTTTGCGATATTGTCGCAAAGTATACTCAAATTCCGCTGGATAACGTCCCTATTGTACTACAACTGCCCTCGTGGGGCCATTGACAGCTGCCCAGAAGCCCATTCACAGAATTCGTACAAACAATTTATTCCTGCTTCCCCAGCCCTGTAGAAGTTCCAGTTCTGTATTCCCCACTGCACTTGGCTTCTCCATAGTGTGTACAGTTGCGATGGGATACCAGTATCAAAGAATCCCACATTCTCTGCTGCATTTCTCACTGTGGGCTAATCTCTACCGTAGTCGTCTGCCCCCTGTTATCTCGGAGGCATGTCTCGGCATAGGTACGACAGCCTCTTTAGTTATTCCCAGCCTGGCCGACAAGGGTCTTGCCTTTACGTAGCACCATCTGCAGGAGTGACAAGCAGTAATTCCCTTATTTGGTAATATCAGTCCCAAGAGAATCTGGATGCAGACTAGGAAGAGGGCTACAAAGTAAATATTAGAAATGATTATAATCATGATAAAAGGGATGTCGAGCACCCTATATAGCAGCTTTACTGTATCTTTGTTCCCGAGAGTCTGAAACTAGACCCTCATTACGCTAGGCCTGTTCCGTAACCAATATCTATATACGTGTAATGTTAATTCCTCTACACTTAAAGGCTGTAAATTCAAACAAAGACTTTTGTTGGACAGTGGCAGGCTAGTAGGGCTCTACGAGCGGCTTGTGCCAACTATACTAGGTAGTCGGTTATCTAGTTATACGAGAGGTACTCTTGTTCACACTAGTGCGCCTGAATACCGGTTACAAACTGCTGCATGCTATTCATGGTCTAGTGCTTTCGGCTCTACAATCTGTACTTTCCTGAATTTGTACACCCGTAGCCTTTCTAGGGTCATTTTCTTTCTGTGTATTCTAGTCTGGTGGGCATGACTGCTCCTGTTGAGGTTATACTATGTTACGGCCTGCAACCAGACCCTAGTTGTTGCAAGACTAGTTCCGTAAGCCCCTTAGGTTGTCAGCTGAAGCTTTCAATTGCCGACCCAACCGCAGGGCACTTGCCAACTAGTCTAGCAATAGTCTAGTTGGCTAGTAACCATCCAAGCAAGTACGTTGATAGTCTAGTGCCGACCATTGGTTCGCTGTTACCGTATATATTTGCAGCACCTAATAATCAAAATACAAATGCCCATCCCAAATTCCCATCCCAAATTCCCACCCCAGATACCAATCACTAAGCCCCTGATCTTGTGCACAAATACAAGTAAATATAAAAAAAAATAAAAAAAAAAAGATGTATACTAATAATAATAACATAACAAAAAAAAATACAAAAAAAGAGTAAAAAACCAAATAAAAACAAAACATGAAAAAAATATGAAAAAAACATAAAAAAAAAAAAAGTTATGCCCTAAACCAACTTGCGGACAAGCACTCTCTCCCTCTCTGCATTAGACTCACTGGTGGTCTTTCTGAGCATGGCACTACCCTTGCCCCTGACAGTCTGTGGCATATAGTTGGGTCCCATCCAGGGTTGTCCCAGTTCCTCCATGTCTGGCAGTAGCTATTTTGGGGGCTCAATAAAGGTAGTCTACCCATTGTGGGCATATCAGTAGGCGGCACGTGCCTGGTAGATTGCGCCCCACATGGCCTGTCGCCTCTCTCTAGCCTTTTTTGCCATGTCATCGCAGAGCATTCACATGCTTTTCTGAATCGCCTCGTCGTGGTAAGCAAGTTGCCCAGCAGGGGCCATAGTGTGCTGGGCAGCAGCCCAATAACAAAAGTTCTCCCACCTATTGGTCCCTGACTCCTCAGGCCCGTAACAGTTGAAGTTTTGAATGCCACGGTGAATTTGTTGCTGCCACATAGTATACAATTGGCCCAGAACACCATCTGCGTGAAAGCCAAGACATTCAGCACCAGTTTTAACCTTATTTTATTCCTTGTCCACTTGTGGGCTGGCGTTGTCTACAACCACTCTAGTATTTTCTTCAACCACCCTAGTATTGTCTGTAACAACACTAGCATCGTATTGAACCACACTAGCATTGTCTTCTGTCATGATTCACTTCAGATGCTGCTTGTGGTTAGTGTTTGCACAGACAATAAATGAAGCCAGGATGGGCTTACGGTGAAGTTGGTTGGAGGAAGTTTTAGTCCCTTGTCTATGCATAGTTAGTATACCATGGAACATTCAGGATCTAAAATAGGACATGCACTAGATATGAGTTTGGCAATGAAGTTGTCCACGTTGGATCTCGCAGGAGTGATGAGTGTATAACTTGGGGTTCCGATAGCCCTATATAAGTTATTTAACCTAGGTACTGAACAATTGGCAATGAATAACTAGAACGCTACAGATCCTGCAGATAGCCACTGTGGGGCTCTAGGAGTCCCCACTGGGCCTTCGATGCCCTTAAAAGATCACTCCAATCCCGCACTGACTAATTCCATCCACCCTGTAAAGATCCCAGCCGATGCGGCCTCCATCCTAAGCTGCTACAGGTCCTCCTCCACGCCCACACTAGCTTTGGGCCCTCACTAGGAGCCCATCTGGCAGACTTGCCAGGGCAGTCCGAGCGCTTCCATTCTCCTAAAGTTCTTTTGGGTCTATATCGGCCGGTAGGAGACCTTACCAGCCTCTGGATGGTGGTTTCTAGGCCCAACTGGGTAACAAGATAGTGCCGTGACTCTGTCTCGTGCACTTGACCGCTTAGAATGTGCCAGATGCATACTAGGGCTAGACTTTGCAAAGGAGGTCAGTATGCCAGCATTGTAGCGCTGAGCTGAGCTAGCCACTTACGGGCCAGCAGGGTGTGCCTGGTGACACAAGGCATTCTCCATAGAACTAGCCAAACCCGGATGCTCCGTCCATGGCTACTAGTGTGCCATGTACATCCACAAGCTAGCTATCTATGGTCTAGTGCACTCCACTTCAAGAAACAGTTGGTGATATGGGTTCTGTCAGCATTGTATAGTGGCGACCTATAGTGCTAGATGTAACCTATACGGCGGTAGACCAATGGGTTTTATTGCACGATTGGGGTAGTGTCACCAGACAGTATACGCCCTCAAGACCACCCCTGTGGATAGCAGGGGAGAGGCCTTATCAGATGGGCCAGGTGGGTACGCAAGGTCACGACAGTAGGTCCCTAGGATACCTCTTCTGATGGTAGGCGTCATTCCATCAGAACCTCCATCACCATTAACACACTCACATCAAATGCAGTGTTTACATTATCATTTTGAGTTCCGCTCTGCTGGACACTACGGTCGACATCTGCGGAGCCAACACTCTAACACACCAGTAACATCTGTCTTCCATGAGCCTCATATAGACGTTCAGGAGCTGTCGGCAGCAGTGGGCTCTAAACTCGGTCGTGTTCTCACCCGGATGGTTCTAGAGCTCTCCAAACGTCCTAGAGGCAACGTTCAAACTCCAGAGATTGGCAACACAACTCCAGAGCCCTCCAAACGTTCTACAGGCAATGTTCAAACTGCAGAGATTGCCAACACAACCCCAGGATCCTCGATTTCTCAGCAAAATACACAGAATGAGCATGGAGGCATTCAGCATAACGGTCTAGACCCTCAAGAGTCTGCACAGGTAGTTGGAAAACCTGGGAAGGGCCCACTGCGCCTTCCACCTCGGTACGAATCTGGCCAAATAGTCGAGGTGTGGTTTTCAAATATGTCCAAAGCCGGCAAATTAACCCACTTGCACCTTTCGAGAATGTGTATGAGTACAAGCTAGTGCGATTCTTCCATCAGAGCAAGACCTCTCTGAAAAATATTGATAGTTTCTTCATCAATTACCTGCTCCTTATGGACCAACCTAGGACCGCTAGCGTACACTTCAATTCTGGCCATACATGGCAGAATAAGATGTGGGTGCTCATAGATCAGCCTCAATGGCATCGAGGAAGAGTTGATTTCCATCTACAACATGGGTGTGCCTTCTATTCCAGGGATATGGAGTATACACTGAGGTATCTTTTACGGCAGAGGATGTTTGTCAAGCACTTGGTTTATGAGCCAGTTCGTGAGTTTGATGAGGAGGGTAACAGGGTATATACAGAGATGTATACAGGAGTTTGGTGGTGGCAAACACAGGTATAGTCACGAATCTTTAGATCCACGATGCAATCTCAATAAGGCCACCGTGCATCTATTACCAAACGGTCCCAGTCGGGTCAACACTCATCTCAGTTACCCTAACATCAGATCAAACATTCCTTATCAATTTCTCTGAAGACAAAAAAGTGTGGCCATTGTGCATGTCCATTGGCAACATACCCTGGCACATTCGAAACAAACCTACTACACAAGCTTGGATCTTGATTGGCCTTCTACCAGTCGGACCCAAGCGCAGTAAGGGCATGTAAGGGTTTACCACACGACAGCAGGAATATGACTCCCTCAGGGTCCAGCACGAGATCCTTGTGCACATTCTGCAACCACTGCTCCTACTAAATGGGATATGTATGTAGAAAGTATCCCGGGACAATAAAGGTCCCTTGCTGACTGATTTGGGTAGGGTAGAGGGTATGAAATGACCTGTAGGGAAGAAAAGGTCCAGATATGTATTCCCGTGGTTTCAAGTTGGCTGGCAGACCATATGGAAAATGTAAATATTCATATCACAATAAACAAATCAGTGTCCCGTTTGCACTGCAACCCAGACCGAACTAGGCACGTTGCCGAAAACACCATATGCGGTCCGCAAGTATGAGTACTATCCGAGTCTGTTCCAGGCAAGTGATAGGGATAGGTATGAACCTAGAAAATTCCGTGTTATCGCAAGTAGTAGCTAAGGCGAAGCAGGCTGCTAGCTCAAGGGGTCAAACCCATTCCTTACCTCCTATAGACACTAAAGGGAATCACGCCACTGCTCATCGTCCAAGCAGACCTTCTACACAATATCCAACCTGGAATTCTGAAGCACTTGATGTATTATACGTAAAGACTTTTGCATAAACATAAGCGACTGGAAGCCTTTGACAAGATATGGGAGACTATTCCACCGTATCCTGAGTACCAACCACTACGGAAACGATATCAGTAGGTCACAATGTGGAGTGGCACGGAGATGAGCAGTGTGAAACATTTCATTTTGGTATGCTTCGTAAGCACTATGTATCATAGCACAGAAACTCCCAGGCTTTCGGCGGCTGATCAGCGAGATAGCAAACTAACCATACGATGTGTGCATGTGTAACGAGAGACCGTTTCTTATAATTTTCTTAGTACGCATTTCCTAGCACCTATCATGTATACCAGATAGCTCGGGCATAGTACCTTACGTACTATTACCTTGTGCGTATCTGGTCCTTATGTACCTTTCTTTTATCATGATGCATTACGCCTCCACACCTGTATTTCTGAGTACTGGAGGCCTGACCTCCCACACCTGTATTTATGGTCATGGAGGAGTGCTTTCTGGAACGGCCAGAAAGCAGGTTTTCTGGAAAGGCCAGAAAACAGGTTTTTCAG
>Ga0307511_10006633_pt1 | contig 11669 bp, 6 predicted proteins | sample 13_EM_MG_FD_200266 | JGI IMG/M metagenome (GOLD analysis project Ga0307511, IMG submission 200266) | Populus trichocarpa ectomycorrhiza microbial communities from riparian zone in the Pacific Northwest, United States - 13_EM | ecosystem: Host-associated > Plants > Roots > Unclassified | place...
AGGCCACATTCCAACACCATTGCCACTCTTTTAAAGATATTGGTGGAAAAGGGGTATGTGGAGTATGTCGTGCAGGGCAGGAATAACTGCTATCAGCCCCGGATCAGCAAGGCGGAGTATGGCAAAAAGAGCGCCCATCAACTGATAAAAGGCTATTTCGAAGGGTCGCCGGCCAAACTGATATCCCAGTTCGTCAGTGATAATAAACTGAGCCTGCAGGAACTGGAGGATCTCTTACAACAGATCCGGTCATCCAAAAATTCCCAGCCATGAACGCTATCCTTCTGTACCTGGTCAAGGTAGTATTGCTCTCAGGCTTGCTATACAGTTATTACTGGTGCTGTCTCCGGAATGCGCCTTTTCATTGGTACAACCGCTGCTATCTGTTGGGAATTACGGTGATCTCCCTGATACTACCTCTACTGAATTTTCATATCCGGGGTCTGTCCGTGTGGGAAACCCATTCTCCTGCGATCCGGGCGTTGCATGAAATAACAACCGGCCATTGGTATGAGCCCTTGAATCAAGGTGATCATCCCGACATCCGGCAGGAATTGCTCAATGGACAAAATATCGTCTATGGGATTTATCTGGTGGTGACGGTCTTCTTTTTTGCGGGTCTGGTCCGATCGCTCTGGTATATCCGAAGGATATCTCAATTATATCCCCATGAAAAGGTAGAAGGGATACCCGTCTATCAGACCGGCGAGCCAGGAACCCCCTTTTCTTTTCTCAGAAAGATTTTCTGGGATCGGGAATTGGATAGGAACAGCACCCGGGGCAGGCAGGTATTCAGGCATGAAATATACCATGTAAGGCAGCAGCATACGGTAGATATCCTGTACCTGCAGACCCTTCGAATGATCTGCTGGTGGAATCCTTTCTTCCATCTCATTCTCAAAGAAATAAAAGCCACCCATGAATTCCTGGCGGACCGATACGCAGTAGCCCATCATGACCGGTATGAATATGCGGAATTACTGGTCTGGCAGACCATTGGCAATCACCATCCTTCCCTTGTAAATTCTTTTTTCCATAACCATTTAAAACGACGTATTACTATGCTCACCCAATTAAAAAACAATCGTCCCGGTTACGTAAGCCGGATAATGATCCTGCCTTTGCTGTTCCTTTTGTTCTGCGCCTTTGCCATCCGGCTGAAAAAAGATAGCGCCCTGCCTTCACTAAAAACATTGACCGTGGTCATCGATGCGGGTCATGGGGGAAGTGATCCGGGGACCGTCAGTAAGAGTGGGATCAAAGAAAAGGATCTGACATTGGCAATCGCCAAAAAAATAAAGCAATTGGGCTCAGCCTACCATGTGAATGTATTGATGACCCGTGAAGAGGACATGATACCGGGCGACGGGCCTACCAAAGAAAAGGAGTTACGCTATCGCGCCGATTTTGCCAATGAACATCAGGCAGACCTTTTCGTGTCGCTACATATTAACAACAGCAATTCCGCCGATACGACCCGGGGAATGGAGGTATGGGTTTCTACGGAAAATCCTGCTTTTCAAAAAAGCGTCCTGCTGGGATCGACGATAATCGAAGAAATGAAGAAGATGTATCGGACGACAGAGAAACTGAATGAGGTGACTGATCGTATTTATGTCCTGCGGGCAACAAAGATGCCCTCCATTTGTATCGAATGCGGAATGATGGATAATTCCGACGACCTGTCTTTTATCAGCAAGGAGCAGAATCAGGAAATGGTGGCCAAAAAAATATTACAGGGGATCGTGAATTATGAAACGGCGCTTTAACAGCTGCAAGCTTCAAGCTGTCAGCTGTTAGCCCTGTTTATAAAAACGGAGAACTCTATCTGCTTCTGGCGGCTTGTAACAGGCAGCCAGAAGCTTTTCCAGGCCTTGTAGCTGACAGCTTGAAGCTTGTAGCTTTAATAAACGATCTCCTCCTCCCCTACTTTCAGCAAAAGACTTTTCTGTTCGGCGGCTTCGACGCGACCGACAATCTTCGCTTCGATCCCGAACTGCTGTCCCACCCGGATCATATCCCCCGCTGCAGCTTCATTGGTAAAGATCTCCAGCCGGTGGCCCATATTGAAGACCTGGTACATTTCCCGGTTATCCGAGCCCGAAGCCTGCTGGATCAATTTGAAAATCAGCGGTGCTTCGAAGAGGTTGTCTTTTATTACCCTGAAATTACCCGGCAGGTATTTCATGCATTTGGTCTGGCCCCCGCCACTACAATGAATGAGCCCGTGTATCTGATCAAATTGTTCAGTGAGCAATTTTTTCAAAAGAGGTGCATAGGTGCGGGTCGGGCTGAGGAGCAATTGGCCGATATCCATCGTGACCGGTGCGGAGGTTCCGGACGGATCCGAACCGGCAGGACGACCGGCAGGGGATTGAGAACCGGGAATCTCCACCGGATCGGTCATCCGGTGCGGTCCGATATAAACTACGTGTTCGTCAAGGCTGGTATCATACGATTCATGAAAGCGGGCGCCATAGGTCTTGTGCAATACATCGTGGCGGGCGCTGGTGAGGCCGTTGCTGCCGATACCGCTATTGTATGCCGTTTCATAGGTCGCCTGCCCGGAACTGGAAAATCCCACGATTACATCGCCCGCCTGTATCTTATCGTTGGTGACGAGCCGATCCTTAGGCCAGCGGGCTGTCATGGTGCCATTGACGGCGATCGTCCTGACCACGTCCCCTACATCGGCCGTCTCTCCCCCCAGGTATTGGATATTGACCCCAAATGCCTTCAATTCATCAAAAAATTCCTGGGAGCCATTGATGATGGTTTCCAGAATATCGCCGGGAATATTCCTCTTATTGCGGTCGATCGTGGAGGAGAACAGGAGGTTGTCATAAATACCCACGCAGAGGAGGTCGTCCAGGTTCATGGCGATAGCGTCTTTGGCAATGCCCTTCCAGACAGAAATGTCCCCGGTATCCTTCCAGTACAGGTAGGCCAGGATACTTTTGGTGCCGGCCCCGTCTGCATGCATGAGGTTGACCCAGGCAGGATCGCCCCCCAGGTAATCGGGATATATCTTGCAGAAGGCATTTGGATAGAGCCCTTTGTCCAACTTTTCCGTTGCCTTATGAACTTCTTCTTTTTGGGCGGAGACCCCACGTTGCGCGTAAAGTGACATAGGGCGCGAAGATAACGTAAGACGCGTATTACCGGATAATATCCGTAAAAAATGTTGCGCGGAAGTTAGCGCCAGGACAGCCGGGAAATTATGTATTAATCAGTTAGTTTTGCACCGATCAATCAAATTTCAGGCTTTTAAGGCCCTTTTTCATCATGCGTATATACCGAAATACAGACGAATTACCTGATTTTCGCCGTGCCGTTATTACGATAGGAACTTTCGATGGAGTGCATACAGGCCATCAGCAGATCCTGGAGCAGTTACAGCAGGAAGCAGCCCGGATCGATGGGGAGACGGTGATCATCACTTTCCATCCCCATCCCCGGAGAGTGGTAAATGGAGCGGCTGCGCCCATCCGCCTGATCAATACGCTGGAAGAAAAGATCGAATTGCTGGCGTGGAAAAAGGTGGACTACCTGGTGATCGTCCCTTTTACGGAAGCTTTCTCGCAACTCACCGCCGAACAGTATATAAAAGAGTTCCTGTTGGAAAAATTCCATCCCCATACGATCATTATCGGCTATGATCACCGGTTCGGCAAGGGCCGGCTGGGAGATTATCACCTGCTGGAAGAATTCAGTACGAGGGAGGGGTTTGTCCTCCAGGAGATCCCCGTGCATTTGCTGGATGCCGTGTCCGTCAGCTCGACCCGGATCAGGGAAGCCATCGGGAAGGCAGATATTGCAACGGCCAATCAATTGCTGGGGTACGATTTCTTTTTTTCGGGCCGGGTGATGGAAGGCAAAAAACTGGGCCGGACGATCGGCTACCCAACAGCCAATCTGCAGGTCTCGGATCCGGAGAAGCTGATCCCCGGAGATGGAGTGTATGCTGTAGAGGTGGAGATCCACTCCGAAGGTTATTCGGCTGGTGCTATCCGTTGGAAAGGGATGATGAATATTGGTATGCGCCCTACGGTGAATGGTACCGGGCGGACGATCGAGGTGAATATTTTTGACCTGAATGAAGATCTGTATGGCCGGACCCTGCGGGTATTCCTGAAGAAGTACCTGCGTGGGGAGCAAAAGTTTGCGGGGCTCGACGCGCTGAAGGAACAACTGGCGCGGGACAAAGCGAATGCGCAGGAGGCGCTTAGAAGCTGATAGCTGCAAGCTACGAGCTATTAGCAAATCCAGCTTGTAGCTGACAGCTTGCCGCTTGAAGCTGCTCTAGGCCATGATCTTTACCACCAGTTCTTTCAGGAGGGAGGCATCTTCCGTGTTGGTGCTGTTCACCCCGATACTTTTCAGGTTGTAGGCATGCAGCAGTAACAGGCCATTTTCGATCCCCTCATATTTATAATTCCGGACAGCCGTGATGTAGTCTTTTACAAAATAGAAATTGACCCCGATGGAGGCGGCTATGGCTTTTTCATCGGTGGAGGACTGGCCGAAGGTCATATAGGCCTTGCTGAAAAAATTGTACAGGGAAGGGAGGATAAGCTGAATGGGGCCGGCCTTGGGATTGCCTTCAAAATACTGGATAATGCGGATGGCCTTGGCTTTGTCTTTTTTGGCAAAAGCATCCTGCAGTTCAAATACATTATATTCTTTACTGACACCTACATATCGTTCGATATCGTCTTCCGTGATATTGTTCCGGCCCGTCAGGTTTACCAACAGCTTTTCTATTTCGTTATCGATACGGCTCAGGTCATTGCCGATATGGTCTACCAGCAGCAGCAAGGCTTTCTGGGAGATGGAATACCCTTTGGACCGGACCAGTTCGCTGGTCCAGTCCGGCAACTGGTTGTCATACATTTTCTTGGTGGAAAATACTTCCGCCTTTTCTTTTTCTTTCAGCAGTTTGGCCAGTTTGCTGCGCCCGTCCACTTTTTTTTCTTTATAGGAAACTACAAATACCGTAGAGGTCAGCGGCTTATCAATATAGGCTTCCAGCTTGTCAATATCCCGCATTTGCTGAGCCTCTTTGAGCAGGACGACCTGCCTTTCCGCAAACATGGGGTACCGGCGGCAGGCATTAATTACCGCCGTCCAATCCGCATCTTTCCCATAAAAAACGGTCAGATTGAACCCTGCATCCGCCTCAGAAAGGATCTCATGTTCGGCATAATGCATTAATTTATCTATATAATACTCCTCCTCCCCTTCCAGCCAATAAACGGGCTTAAATTTGCCTTTTTTCCAGTCTCCGAGTATCTTTTCAACCGACATCCTGCTATTTTTAGTCCCGCAAAATTACATAAATCTGTAACAATCAAAGGCCTGAACACAATAAAATGATTTTGGCACGGTTTTAGACTTAGGGAGAATCAGAACTTTTAACCTAGTTCCCCAAGCAGAAACTGAATTTTATAACTTTAGAAAACCAATAATTATGAGTACGACAACCAACTATCCCTCAGCGACTCCTCAGAGTCAGCCCCCCAGAAAAGATTACAAGAACCTGGTGATCGGTCTGTTAGCAGCCGGCTTCCTGGGAACCTGGGGTTATTTACTGTGGAATAACAACAAACAGGAGCAGGTGCAAACGCAGCAGCAGGCACAAATCTCCAAAGTAACCGACGAAAAAGGCCAGTTGCAGAAGAATTTCGATGATGCCCTCGTAAGGCTGGATTCTTTGACCGGTACGAATAACAAATTACAGGGTGCGCTTGCCGAAGGCCAGGGCCAGGTAGCCAAACTGAAAGGTCAGATCCGTAGCATCTTAAGCAAACAGCATATTACGGAAGCTGAAAAGAAGAAAGCAGAAGACCTGATCAAGGAACTGAATGATAAGATCAGCGGCCTGGAACAACAGGTAGCCCAGTTGACGCAGGAAAATCAACAGTTGAACGCTGACAAGACCGCGTTAACCGCTGATAAGGAAAAACTGACTACCGATCTGCAGACTACCGCCACTGCCAAGCAGGATCTGGAAAAGAAAGTGGACGTAGCTTCTACGCTGAACGCTTCCAATATTTCCATCACTCCCATGCATGAAAGAAAAGACGGTAAGGATAAGGAAACTACTACCGCCAGAAAGGTGAACAAACTGGTAATCGGATTTGATGTAGCCAATCGTATCGCCCAGACAGGACAGACGGATGTGTTTGTATGCATCACCGGTCCTGATGGCAAGCCGATCTCCGTACCCGCTCTTGGATCGGGCACTTTCACCAGCCGTGAAGACGGAGATAAAGTATACACTGCTAAGGTACCGGTAGATTTTGAAGCTGGTAAGAGCAAATCCGTTCAGTTCGCCTGGAAACAGAATAGCGAATTCCAGAGAGGAGCATACAAGATCGAAATCTATCATAATGGTTTCAAGATCGGCGAAGGAACCAGCACCTTGAAGAAAGGCGGAATCTTCGGATAGAGATAAAAGATATAATTAAGATCAATAAATATTCTGAAAAACACCGGAAAATCCGGGGACGAAAGTTCCCGGATTTTTTTTGTTGGCATCCCAACGTCCCGATTAATACCTGCGTACCTGTTAGGGTAACTTCCAAACCAAAGGTATAGATGAAAGCCCCTGCCCCCGCGTTGAAAAAAGACTTCAGCTGGTTTTATTATATTAAAAACTCCTGGATTTTTTTACCTGCATTATTTTATTTCAGCATTGTCTATCAAAATGCCAAAAACATCCCGATCATGGATGACTATACGGCTATCTTGGAATTCCTGAATAATTTCAGGAATGCGGGATGGGGAGGCAAATTTCTATTGTTGTTTACCCAGCATAATGAGCATCGGCTGCTTCATTCCAGAATAGTATATGCCCTTTACTATACGATCTTTCATACTATTAACTTCAGGAACCTGATCTTCATAGGAGACGCCCAATTGATCATTGCCGCCTTGGTTTCTGTTTATTTCATACGGAAATCCGCCGTTAAATATTGGAATACCATAGCCTTTATATGGGTTCTTTGCCTGTTCGACCTGAATACTTATGAGAGCGGGAGCATAGCGATGTATGGCATGCAGAATTATGGCGTAATTATGCTTTTTTTGTGCAGCCTGTTCTTTTATGATCTGGCGGGTAAATTCCTGGCTCCTGCTGCTTTATTACAGGCCATTTGCATCTTTTCAAGCGGCAATGGGTTAATAGCTTCTCTTTTTATTGTCATTTTCACCTTGCGAAGTGAAAATAAATGGGAAAAAATAGTAAGTATAATAACCATGGCAGTTTTTGCTCCCTTGTATTTTGTAGATTATATATGGGTCTCCCAACCTGACAAAACACCATTTGATATAAGAACGGTTGTCGAATTTTTTGTAAAAATGTCTGGTGCTCCTTTTGATTTCAATTATAGTACTGTCTTTGGGATAGTGCTGCTTATTGTCATAGTAATAGTTTTCCCCACCAGGTCTTCCCTGTCAAATAAGCGCCTATGGCCTTTCTTATGCGTATTTGGCTTTCTTCTTGCCTCAATGGTAACCACCTCCTTGTTCAGAGCTTGTATGAAGAAAGCCCAATTTCAGACCAGCAGATATCTTATCTACCCGCAATTGGTTATCGCCACTACGTATTTGTTTATCTGCTTAAAATCGGAAGGGAAAAAAATACAGCTTACAGTCCTTAGCGCCGTATTTGTCTTAATCCTTTATGCTTATTCCAGGAACTACCAATTTGGTAAAGCAGGTTTCGAAAGGACGGCTGTCAGGGCAGAAGTCTACCAATACTGGGCCCCGGACAGTAAAAAGTGTGCCCTGATCATTCAAACGGCCTGCCAATCAGGAATATATTGCCTCGAAGAAGAAAGATGGTCGTACTGACCTACATACGTCTGGCTTGACGCTAACAGCACGCAGCTTGCAGCTTTATAACAGCGCCCTCAGGGATGCTCTTCCCGTGTGGACCATATTGGCATCTCCGGCCTTTCTTCCATCGTATTGCAGGCTTAGTTCCAGGCTACTACCTAATTTTTTGGTGAGGTCGATGCTCCACAGATAGTTTTTCCCCGGAGACAAGCCTTCGAGAATTACATAGGACACGGAGGAGGAAGTGCTCGCGTTGCTGCCATCTTTGCTCCGGTAAGTAATCCCGTTGTACGTAAATTTGGACTGGATGGAGGTGCTCTGGAGGATATTGTATTTAAAGTCCGCATTAAAAGCTCCGGAGGTGTATTTCTGTCCACCCAGCTCCGGGGAATTCGTTTTAGAGCTTAGTTTATACCCCATGCCTATGCGAAAATTCGCGCCCCGCGTATAGGTGAGCGCGGGTTCGGCAGAAAACTGCTGCAACTGGTAGTTGCTGCTGTCAAAGTTCGATCCGGATTCATGCAATTGGTTGGTCCCCTGCCGGAAGGTTGCATTCAAGGCGATGGCCCTGTTGAGGTTGAGCCTTGTGCGAAGGGTCCATTCGGCAGATTGCCTGGCCTCATACCCATAAGTGAGCAGGGTCTTCGAGCCATTCCGGGTATTGCTGAGATCAAATCCCCAATGAGGATCGGAACGATTGAAAGAAAATGTATTGACCAGGATCTGGGTGCGGGTGATCAGCGAAGTATCGTCCAGGGGAGATTTGAAGGGATTGAGCTGGACAAAGCCCTTCGCCTGTTGTTTTTGGGTGAGTTGCAGGGAGGATTGCAGGATCATCCGGCCGAGAAATCGGGGAAAAGAAGGGCTTTTACCTGCATTTACAATCGCCTTGGGATTGATGGTAAAGCTATAATTAAAGGTATTATAATTGGCTTTGATGTATTCATCGGTCGGAGTATATACCCGGATATATTGTGCCTGGTCCTGGAACTGGGCCAATACAAATTCGCTCAATTGCTGGATCCCATCCTGATTGACGTCGATCCAGGTATATTGTCCTGTGCCGGCAGGGACCTGCAGATAGGAATAGTTCTTTTTTTGTTCCTGCCCGGACCCTACTTCGTATAATACATTTCCTTTCAGCAGTCCCTTCCATTCATTGGCGATATATTCCGCTCTTCCCAGCATGCTGTTATCGGCCGTTTGGGTTGTTATCCGGGCATTAATGATCTGCAGGTTGCGATAAGTGGCGTTGATATGAAACTGATGATGGCTATTCTTCGTGAAATCAGCAAAGAAATTGACCATCTGGCTTCGATCGCCCAGTGTCAGATTTTTACCATAGGGGTAGCTATTGGTGCGGGTGGTAAAGCTGGTTCCCCAGTGATTAGGATTTTTTTCCGGGGACTTAAGATAGGCCTGGAGGGTCTGGAAGGCGAAACTGGTGGAAGTAACAGTGTCTGTCGTTTTATCCTTGTCCTCATTATGTTCCATGGACCAGCCTGCTCCGACCAGGTAGTTCTTTAAAAAAGAGATTTTTTTGGAAACATCAATAGACGGGCGCAGGTAGTATCCTGTAAAATTCGTGCTGTCGCTGGTAGTGAGACTTAATTGGTCGTTAATGTTCCATCCTTTGATCTGCTGTTTGTGTGTAATTCTATTACGCGTCCCGGTAAATCCATCTCCCCGTTCGTAGCGGCCGATATCGTATTTAAGGGAGTTGAGCTTTTTGTCGGTTAATTCCAGGCTGCCTGTGTAGATCTTTTCGTCGGCAGGGGTCACAGCGAGTGCCAATCCCCAGTCCCTGGTGAATTCTACCGGGCGCAGCCGTTCCAGTGGCTGAAAGTTGGCTTGAACATATTCGTAGCCCAGGCTGGAATTCAGGTGCAGCCCCTGGGCGGATGCGCCTACCTTTGCGCTGTTCTTAAACTGGAATTTAGCGGCATATCCGTCATCATTGGCTTTGTCGATAGAAGAAAGGGTATTTATATCGTAATGGCTGCTGGCGACGTCTGCACTGACGGACGTATTTTTACTAACGGCATAGTCTGCACCTACGGTCATGATCCGCTGAGTCTTGGGAGTGACCAGGAACTGGGCAGCCTCATAGGAGCCCTGCATCTGCCCGTTCACCGGGGCTACCCATAGGTATACGTTGCCGTTGACACCATTCAGGTCCTGGACATAATTCCCATACCCCACCCCGACATTGGCAAAGGAAAGGCTGTATAAGGTGGTGGTTGGATCTGTGGAAAAGACGTAGGCGGAGTCGTGTACGACCACTCCGGCCGCGTTCTTATAGGTGGTATCGATCTTTTTATAGAGGATCTTACCGGCTGCAAAAGTGTCCACATTGGCTACGGGGTAGAAAGCGTGATTGATACTGTCTCCCAGCCTGTTGAGGAATTTGTTCTGATCGGGTGTCAGGGATTGATTAATCGGTGAATTCCGGGAATCGCTGTTGCTGAAGAGGGCCATCCGGAGCTTCAGCTTGTTGCTCACGGTAACTTCATCATTCAGGTATAGATTGACATTGAGATAGTTCCTGTCTGCATATTCAAATTCGACCTGTATCCTGGCGTCCTGAGTGATCATGCGGTTGGGGGTGAACGTCACTTCAGCGGTATTGTAGTTGATCACATAGTCCTGGTCCTCTCCCCTTTGCATCAATTGCCCGTCGATGTACACTTTTTCCGTCCCTGCCAGGACGATAAAATAAAGTTCGTTATTGGCGCCGGTCAATTTATAGGGTCCCTGGTTGCCTTCCAGTCCCTGGAAAATATTGCGGGTGAATTTTCCCTTGGCGATGGCGGCGCTGACAAGTGTCTTATTGGTGACGCTTTTGGACAACTGATTAGTCGTTTCGAAAGAAGCGCCCTGCATCCGCTTGTAGAAATTCAGGAAGTAGTTCTGATTTTGCCGCAGGTCGATATCCCCCATGGTGAGGGCCCAGTTTTTCTTTTTGAACTGGAGGAATATCTTATCGAATTCATTCAGGTCTGCCGTGGTGCCATCGGGCTGGATGGGAATATTGTTATCGGTGATGGCGGCGGAGATCTCGATGCTGTCGGCCAGGTAGCCGCTGATCTGGAGGTTGAGGTTGGAGGTCACTACAGCATCCTGGCTGTTACCAAAGGTGATGGCGCGGCCGAAACTTCCGTTATAGTTGATATTCCCGAAACTGAAGAAGTTATCATCCGTCTGACCGGGTCCATTCTTAAATGCATTGGGGTGCACCAGGAAATAGCTTTCAATGCTATCATAGTTAAACCGCCTTGCGACGGCGTTGAATTTATAGGGAAAGGCCCGGTAAACGACCAGTACGCTATCCTGGTCCTGGGGCGGATGTCGCCAGGACAAGGTGGCATTCACCCAGTCCAGGGTATAGGCGCTGTCAGGAGTATCCTTACTAAAAAAAGCGCCCGGCACCAGGCTGGTCGAGTCGATATGGATCAATCCGCTGCGTACGGGAATATATTTCCGGTGAAGATTGGACAAAGCTGGCCGCGAGGCATGTTTCTGGCCCTGGATGAAGGCGGGGGCTTTGTGGGAGCCACCCTGGGGGACTGGCGGGACTCCTGGAGGAGGCTTTAGGGTGTCCTTGCCCGGTTTCAAGGTATCAGGGACTGGTTTTAAGGTATCGGAGAGGTGATTTAGAGAGTCAAGGATATGAGTTAAGGCGCCGCGGAGCAGCTGATTAAGAGTCAGCGGGTCCGGCTTTGAGGTGTCAGGACTGCTATGTAAAGAGTCAGCCCGGGGAAGCAGCGTGTCAGCAACTGCCTGTAATGAGTCCGTACGGGACTTCAGGGTATCGGGAATCGGTTTCA
>Ga0307511_10006634_pt1 | contig 11668 bp, 9 predicted proteins | sample 13_EM_MG_FD_200266 | JGI IMG/M metagenome (GOLD analysis project Ga0307511, IMG submission 200266) | Populus trichocarpa ectomycorrhiza microbial communities from riparian zone in the Pacific Northwest, United States - 13_EM | ecosystem: Host-associated > Plants > Roots > Unclassified | place...
AAATATGCAATTCCGGGGGTACTCATTGAATGTATCAGGTCCGTGTTATTTATTTTACCCTCAACCCCCACCCTTCAATCCCTTGTATTACCGTGCTCCAGAGCATCCTCAACACCTACGCAGAGGTCTCCAATAGCTTTAAGAGCTTCTATACCCCCCATTTTTAGGCTTCAAAGGTCGCTTCATTCGCGAGTTATGTTAGCCTCTTCCCTGCCATTGTAACCACCTTATAGCAACCATAGGCCCTAACCAACCTAGAGTCCAACCTAGCATCCAACTTAGCATCCAACTTAGCTACTCTAGATCACCCAACATCCAACCCAGAGTGCAACCCACTTGCTTTAGCTCACCAAGTGCCTAAACCAGTATCCAACCCAGTATCTCTCCCATCTAACCCAGTGTCCAGCCTAGAGCCTAACCAAGTGCCCGGCGTTTATTCCACCGTCTAACACACCATTTAACCCATTCATCTAACCTAGCATCCAAGCTAGAAACCAACCTAGCGTCGACCTAGCTGCTCGTATCCAGCAAAGCGTTTAGCCAATCAGCATCTAATCTGGCTGTGCTTCCATCATCCAACCAAGTCCCTAACCCAGCGACCAACCCAGTGATCCCCAATAACCAACCCAAGGCACATCCTAGCACTCAACCCAGCGTCCAACCTAGCAGCTCCCCTAGTATAACAGGCACCCTATCTTGCTACCGACTATGCTTGGTGACAATATGGTTGTTATAGGGGGGTTGCAATGGCTGGGAAGACACCAGCATTGCCCGCGACTGAGGCGACCTTTGAAAAATGGGGGGTATAGAAGCTCCTAAAGCTATTGGAGACCTCTGCGTAGGTGTTGAGGATGCTCTGGAGCACGGTAATACAAGGGATTGAAGGGTGGGGGTTGAGGGTAAAATAAATAACACGGACCTGATACATTCAATGAGTACTCCCGGAATTGCATATTTTGCCCAGATTAGTGCCCCTAATTGATGCTCTCTTATTTACCATTCCGAAGCCTCCTCCTTCACTACTAATTTGACATGATATCGATGTTAGGTAAACACCTCCTAGTGATCACAGGTTTATTTGCCTAATATTTGGCCTATAGTAGAAGGGGGGGGTCGTCAGGGCGGGCGCCATACTGAAAGGGTGGGTATTGGTATTGGGTTAACTTTGGCTAGGTGTGAGAGTAGCCATGTTGTAGAGCGTAATTGATTCCATAGATCTCAATTTCGCCAGTATAGCTTCTGACTACTATGCTCTCATAATATTGCATGGGAGATGAAAACAGGGATGTTTTGCAGGCGTGCATCCTTAGATAGCCAATGGCACTAGCCTTTCACTCCATTTCTAACTTTCAGTGAATCGGCCTGAGACGATGGATGTTATTTCTTTCGTTTTAGACTTTAGCGACATCTAGTTGTTCTATTATTTCAGAAAATCAGAGGGGTTGCTTGATATTGATAGTGTCGTGGGGATTCTTTTTGTTTTTATCAACTCATTACTCAAATGTGTACGATCTAGTATGGCGAGGAAAGGCATCCCCAGTTTTTTATTTTTTATTTTTACAGTACATACTCATTACTTATATGCGGCCCCGTTAGGGGGGTCATGATGAGCAACCCGGAATAGGCATCCGCGGGTGGTGACCCGGCTGGATGATCCAACCCCTCCGCCTCCTCCGGTATCTGCAAGCCGTTGGGGCTCATTGCTCAGCCAACTCTCACCAATGAATGCCTAGGTAGACACGCACAGACGATTCGCCAGTCCGGCCTGCCATTTCATGCATGTGCAACTCAAGGCGGCTCATGTACCTAAAAAAACAACTTCATGCATGCACGACCTAGCCAGTTATACACCATCAGCTTCGCAAATACCAGTATTCCCCTCCTGTGACACAAAGTAACGACAATCAACATATAAACCGCGGAGTGAAAGCCAGTGTAACCGTGGAGTGAAAATAGCTTTCCTACTCAGCATATCAATATCGATATATCACACCACCTAGTATGCCAGTGCCATATGGGTTCAGAGTTGGCCATTCTTTGGCGGTCGATGGCCTGGTTGGCGACGTTTTAGCCGTCGGTGCCTTCGTCTGGAAGGTATACAATGCATACGTGGATGCCCCGGCGCAGCAGTTCCACGATTTCTCAAAGGAGATCCTGGCGCTCCATGTTGTCGTCAAAAATGTCGAACAGCAACTATGCACCCTGGCGGAGGCGGGGGGTGCCTCAAGTTTGACCTCGAAAGATAGAGAAGATTTGGAGGCATTATGTGATGGATTGGAAATCATTGTGACGGAACTGGATGCCCTACTAATCAAATACCAGAGTCTGACGTCCAACCCTCAGATTTCCTTTGATCGACTGAAACGGGGCAAGGAAGATTTAGCTAGGTTAAGGAAGAGGATTCACACGACGATTAGCCTGCTTACTGCTTTCAATGCGAATCTTGCAAAGTGAGCTCTTTCCTTCCTCCTTGTCTTGGTCTAAATATACGATACTATCGCTCCGGCTCTACTTGCTAATTCCTGGCTTCGGGTGTCCTCAGCCGCCAGCTTGCGAAGCAGAATGTCCAGCTCATACAGCAAAATACTCACCTTGTCGGAATCCAAGAGCAGCTGGGGCGGCTACTTGCACCCGGTGGCCTCCGCCACAGGGAATCCGTCGCATCTCTGCAGTCAATTGCCTCGTTCGCTCAGAACATAGGTCAGAGAGAAGAATGGAAGGAACTGTGTAGGGAGCTACATCGGAATGGCGTCACACCAGAATTAGTTAGCGCTAAAATGGAAGAGATATTCAACCTATGCCGAACAGCTAGCACATTAAGATCGAGAGATAGGTCCGACACCGAGATTCACGGGGCAGACGCCGAAAATCAAGGGAATCGAATCACAAAAAGGGAGTCGCTGCCTGCAACGCGGGCAAGGCAATTGGTCGATGGGCCTGGGGTGCACGTGTCCTTCGGTACAGCTACCAGGAGGCAGCCACGTCAACTAGTTTCTACACCTCCCGGCCCGGCGGACTTGGAAGAGGAGCTACTGGCTTTGGGTACAACTATTGAGATGTTAATTAAAGATAGTTCTGCACTTTGTCGGATAGCTGGGAGAGGCTGCACTGAGATAGTGAAAGTGCTGCTCGACAATGGTACTAACATTAATGCCACGGTCGACGGGAACTGGACTGCACTTCATCGGGCAGCTATAAATGGCCACACCGACGTTGTGAAAGTGCTGCTAGACAGGCGCGCAAGCATTGATGCGATGACGGATTCGAATTCGACCGCACTTCACCTTGCAGCCCAATACGGCCATATCGCGGTCGTGAAAATGCTCCTGGGCAAGGGCGCAAAGGTTGATATCTTATCCAACAACAGGAATTCGACCGCCCTCCATCTAGCAGCTACTAATGGCCATACCGATGTCGTAGAGGTGCTGTTGGATGGGGGTGCAAGCATTATTACACATGATAACTCGACCGCACTCCACTGGGCAGCCGCAAATGGGCACACGGCGGTGGTGGAAATGCTGCTGGACAGGGGCGTAGCTATTGATGCCTTGGGTTACAAAAGTTGGACCGCACTTCAGGTGGCAGCCGAAATTGGCCATATTGAAGTCGTGAAAATTCTGCTGAACAAGGGCGCAAGCGTTGATGCCGTAGAGAACCAAAAATGGACCGCTCTTCATTGTGCAGCTGCAGATGGCCATATCAGGGTTGTGAAAGTGCTGCTAGACTGGCGCGCAAACATTGATGCAATGACGGATTCGAATTCGACTGCACTTCATCTTGCAGCCCGAAACGGCCATATCGCAGTCCTGAAAGTCCTGCTGGATAGGGGTGCACGCATTGATTCCACGACTGAGGGAAATTGGACCGCACTTCACCTGGCAGCCCAAAATGGCCATATAGGGATCGTGAAAGTTTTACTGGACAGGCGCGCGAGTATGGATATCCGAGACAAGTGGGGTGAGACGGTATTGCATTGTGCGGTCCGGTATGGGCATATCCCGATAGTGGAGTTGTTGCTGGAGAGTGGTGCGGATATTAATATGCATTAATTGATATTGGAGATAAGAAGGGGGAGGAGACAGGGTTGTTATGTACGTTATGCTAGGCAGATTAGGAACCTGTGGCGTAGATCTTGGTTCGTCAACCTTCGGGTGTAGTACTGGTCGATTTGATTATTCCCCCCTGGTGAGGGTGGGGGGTCACATTTCAGACTTAGATTGGCTGCAAGAGCTTTCTCATGTTTTGTCTTGATTAACCCTGTCATCCTGCTCTCACGTATGTTGCTTGTTAGCCTGGTTGAGTCTCTTGATTACTCTGATTCCTACTAGGTCATTGATGATTTTTTGAAGAAGCGTTTCTATTCACATTGGGATATGCCTACAAAACCCGTTTGATCGGTTACCTGGCGTTTGTCGGGTTCCCCGTGAGTTATAGGGTAGCTTTCATCACCTTAGCGTAAGGGGCAATGCAGTTGAAACTGCAAAGAGGGATGGATGGGTGCATAGGTGGTACGACCTTTTCAGTTGCATCCCATTGCTGGCTCTACATCTGCACTAGAGGGATTAGCGCTTGAATTAGGCATCTGATTTATCTCATCCCTCTGTCGAGATGTCGGCAGACACCGCTATTTGGGGAATAGGTATTATATAATATCGGGGCAAGAAACAAGTTAGCTGACTAGATTTATTTGTACTCGTGAGATACTTACGCTGTTCTGCATTACTGAGGATGTTATCACCCTAAAACTAATCCATAGCATGTATATATTCTGGTCCGTTGCGGAATTCAGTCCATTCCGGAAAGGAGTGTGGAGTGGTCTGTTGCGGAATTGCAGGGCCGATCCGGGATGGAATACTGTAAGAACTCACGGACAAGAAAGTAATGATGAATAAGAGAGTAACCAGGAATAAGACAGGCAAAAAGTTCCGAAGCGATTTGCTATGGATATAGATCGCGAATTAGACAGGAATTGTTGTAGTAGAGCCAGAAAGTTCTAGCGCTAGTAGGGTAAACCTATTTCTCAGCCTTCTGGTGTTTATACACAAACACCACAATCACCTAAGTATACGGACCTCTTATCGAGTACATTTCTCGGCACGCACATTATGCCTCCAAAGCGACATGGTCCTACATCCAAAATCACTGCTTAACGCCCACGAGCACAAGGCCCTATTCAGTACAAGCGTCGGCATATACAGGCAATAGAGGCATCACGTCAGTCGACTAGTAGCGGAAGTAGTTAGCTTATTGAGGTTCCATCTGGAAATACAGGCACTACTGTGGAACAAGATAATCAAGACATTGTATTAAGTGAACAATAAAGTACCTATGATTAAGAAAGTTACCGAGAATAAGATGCGGAGATAGCTTTTGGCAAAACCGGCATACTGTAAAAAACACTGCAGTCTTGTCGGCGAGTATATGCGTCCGAGCATATTGTTTATACTTAAGATATACATAATAAATACTCAATCCTCCATCCTCCGCTTGCTCAATGCGATTAATTCCATGATACGTTTCATTAATGGTAGCATAGGATTTATTCTTTCCTACATATGGTAACTCAGGAACACGTGCGATAATATCGAATATGTTCTGACCGATACACCAACCACGACGATTTGGCAATCGGACGCTATTTACAGTTCGGTTGACCGATCGCACAGACTGTCGTTAGCGCGACCGATTCACCAATACTGAATCGGACAGGCAAAGGCATGGGTATCTTGGTGTTTGAGCACAGCTACACTCAGCCAGCCAGAGCGTACAGTGCGCCGATCCCTGCGCGGCTGAATCTCGAAGACTTTCCGCATGGCACTGTATATCTGCTGCCACTGGCTTGTCATAGCTGCTCTAGCTATGACCTTATTAATGTAAAATGTGCCTGATTTTCCGTTTGATATCACCTGCGTCGCAGCTGATGCAGAATCATAAATATCTGCTGCCCGTAACATGGTGCAGGCACAAATATTTACTTTTACATATACCTATTCGTTCCCTTTCTTTTATGTTGTATGTAGTAATTGGTGGTTCGGTTGGACAATTCAACAATAGATTTATGCTGTATGCGTTTCTTATTGTAGTCTGGATGCACGCACTTATTGGTAGGTATAGTGATGAAGGAGACATTTATATGCACTTGTGGGTTACTTTGGACACCGTATGTTGCAATTATCACTGCCACCAATTCCATTTTACCAAGGGCAAATGCACAATCCTGTTTGCAGGATCAATTCCTTGATTTATCATCTCATCTAGACAAGCTTCGTGAGTGTGCATTTATTTTAATCTATTTACCTCGGATGTGAAATACCGATCTGCATCATTAACTATATATCTTTTCTCATTTTCATTCCTACTACTTGGGGCTGTCTGCTTCCGTTGTGGTGGGTGGCACGGCCACGAATCTATTCAAGGTATGCTGGCCTGATAGTTTCCGCATCTCATCTTGCTCGTCAAACTGGGGGTTAAACAGATACCAAGTCTAAGCTGCCTGTCTTATCTTTCGTCGATATGTTTATTTCCTTGAACTTTAGCTATTTTGTTCGTTTTTAGATGGTTCTTCACATGTCGCGAATTTTGCTGTTCAAGGCCGGTCTTGCGCTGTTGGCGCAGAATGCTCTTGTTTGCGTAGCATATTAATTTGTTTAGATACGAATTAGAATGAGCAAGATTAATCGCAGTAAACATATATGAGCTTTCGGCAGAAGCGATCAGTAGGGAATAGTGCCTAAGCGGAATACGGAACTCAGCTGCTTGCTACTCCAAGCCGATCAACTAACTCATTGGAATACGAAATCCTGGAGATCTAAGCACCGATTGCGGGAACAGATCCGTGCAGAGCGTGTTCGAGCATTCAACCCCCTCCGATGCGATAAACAACTTTACGACTACCAAATATCTCAGGGTCTATCGCATACCTTCAATGTCGAAACTAGCGAAGAATACTTCAGAATGGAAAAGCGGCGTTTCACCGAGGATAGATGCCTCGAATGTGGATAAGCGATCGGCTTGTCGAAGTTGTAGGCCAACCGAGACGGTAACTCCAAATCGGAAGCGAATGGGATTACATGTGATGTATGAAAGACCAGAAAGGGAAACGGATCCAGTCGCTCGTAAGGGAGGATACACTACCTTCGGATCGAGGAACCCGATATATACCTCTGAGAAAGACGATAGTGTTACTGTCGATTCGGACGCTGACTACGTCCGCTACTTTACAGCTCAATTCCTTACCTATCTCAGAGGACGACCTTTGCCACTTTGATTGAACTACAGACAGAGCACCTGGGTTGTGAGCAGGACTAGTTACATGCTGGTAGTTTAGTAAATATAAATATAGTTGCGTAACTGAGTATATTAGTTTCACTGTATTGGTGACCTGGAAGCGACATCGATGCTGGTGTGACATTCATCGCAAGCTGCAAGTGCAGGGTATATATAGCCTATCAGGCGGCTCATGTATATAACAAACAACCCCATTGCGCATGACGACTGCATCAGCGCCGCATTTCCCCTCCTAAGGCCCAAAATCACAACTACCACGACGACTCAATCCGCCGACCACGGAACAGGAACCGGTGTAATTAGCCTTATTGCGAGACCCCTGGTGTACCAATACCATGACAGCTGCAGCGATCGAGCTAGATGTGTTCGGCAATGGCGACTTTTTAGCCGTCAGTGCCTTGGTCTGGAAGGTATACAATGCATACGTGGAATCCCCGGCGCAGCAGTTCCATAATTTCTCAAAGGAGATTCTGTCGCTCCATGTTGTCGTCAAAAATGTCGAACAGCAACTATGCACTCCGGCGGAAGCGGGGGGTGTGGGACTCCTGGGTTCCGGAAGTAATACCTCAAGTTTGAGCTCGAAAGACAGAGATGATTTGAAGGCATTATGTGATGGATTGCAAATTATTGTGAAGGAACTGGACGCCCTACATGTCAGATACCAGAGTCTGGCGTCGAATTTTCGGATTTCCATTGATCGGCTGAAATGGGGCAAGGAAGATTTAGCTGGGTTGAGGGAGAGGATTCACACGACGATTAGCCTGCTAACTGCTTTCAACGCGAGTCTTGCAAAGTGAGCTCTTTCCTTCCTCTCTGTCTTGGTCTAAATATACGATACTATCGCTCCGGCTCTACTTGCTAATTCCTGGCTTCGGGTGTCCTCAGTTGCCAGCTTGCGAAGCAGAGTGCCCAGCTCATACAGCAAAATAGTCAACTTGTCGGAATCCAAGAGCAGCTGGGGCGGCTACTTGCAACCGGTGGCCTCAGCCACAGGGGATCCGTCGCATCTCTGCAGTCAATTGCCTCGTTCGCTCAGAACATAGGCCAGAGAGAAGAATGGAAGGAACTGTGTAGGGAGCTACATCGGAACGGTGTGACACCAGAGTTAGTCAGTGCTAAAAGGGAAGAGATATTCAACCTATGTCGAACAGGTAGCACATTGAGAATTAGATCCACCGAGATTCAGGGAACAGATGCCGAAATTCAAGGGAATCGAATCACAAAAAAGGAGTCGCTGCCGGCAACGCGAGCAAGACAATTGATGGACGGATTTGGCGTGAAAACGTTCTTTGGTAAAGGTACCAGGAGGGATGCCAAACAGCCACGTCACCTAGCGGCTTCTGCATCTGAAGTCCAGGCCGACTTGGAAAAGGAGCTACTGGACATGGGCGCAACCATTGATATATTAATCAACGACAGGTCGGCACTTCGTCGGGCATCTGACAGAGGCTACACCGAGATTGTGAAAGTTCTGCTCGACAATGGTGCAAATATTAATGCCACGGCAGACGGGAACTGGACTGCACTTCATCGGGCAGCTATAAATGGCCACACCGACGTTGTGAAAGTGTTGCTAAACCAGGGAGCAAGGACCAATGCCGTGACCAACGGCAATTGGACATCACTTCATTGCGCTGCTATGAACGGCCATACAGAGATTGTGGAGACACTGCTGGACAGGGGCGCAAACGCTGATGCCACAGCTGATGGTAATTGGACCGCACTTTATTGGGCAGCAGAAAGGGGACATGTTGAGGTCGTGAAAGTGTTGCTGGACAAGGGAGGAAACATCAATGCGACCTTTGGCAATGGGACTGTACTTCATTGCGCAGCAAGGAATGGCCAGACCGCCGTTGTAAAGGTGCTGCTAGACAGAGGCGCAAGCATTGATGCCACATCAAACGATAAGAATTCGACGGCACTCCATTGGGCAGCTGCAAACGGTCATACTGGGGTCGTGGAGAATCTGCTGGATAACGGAGCAACAATTGATGCCTTAGACAACAAAAATTGGACCGCACTACATTTGTCAGCCCAAACCGGCCGTATCGGGGTCCTGAAAGTCCTATTAGACAGGGGTGCAAATATTGATTTCACAACCAGCGATGACGAGGCGACCGACGGCAACTCGACTGCACTACACTTGGCAGCCCAAAATGGCCATACCGCGGCCGTGGAAGTGTTACTAGACCAGGGTGCAAGTATTGATGCTTTGGGCAACAAACGCTGGACCGCACTTCATTTATCAGCTCAAAATGGCCACACTGGGGTCGTGGAAGTGCTGCTGGACAGGCGCGCAGGCATTGATGCAATCACGGATTCGAATTCGACTGCACTTCACTTTGCAGCCCAAAACGGTCATATCCAGGTCGTGAAAGTTCTACTGAGCAGGGGCGCAACTATTGATGTCATATCAAGAAATAGGAATTCGACCGCGCTTCACCGAGCCGCTACTAATGGCCATACCGATATCGTAAATATACTGTTGGATGGGGGCGCAAGCATTGATTCACCTGATGGCAATTCGACCGCACTTCACTGGGCAGCCGCAAATGGGCACATGGAGGTGGTGAAAGTGTTGCTGGACAAAGGCGTAGCTATTGAGGCTTTGGGTAACAAAAGCTGGACTGCACTGCAGCTGGCAGCCCAAACAGACCGCGTTGAAGTCGTAAAGGTTTTATTGGATAAGGGGGCAAGCATTAATGCCACGAGTGTCGACAATTCGACCGCACTTCACTTCACAGCTCAAAACGGCCACGCCGAGGTCGTAAAAATTCTGCTGAGCAAGGGCGCAAGCGTTGATGCTGTAGACAACAAAAAATGGACCGCTCTTCATTTTGCAGCTGCAAATGGCCATACCGGAGTCGTAAAATTACTACTCGATAACAGCGCCACCGTTGATGCGCAAGACAAAACCAACTGGACGGCACTCCAGCTGGCATCCCAGAATGGCCATATCGAGGTGCTGAAACTCCTGCTGGATAAGAGTGCACGCGTTGATTCCACGACTGAGGGAAATTGGACCGCGCTTCATCTGGCAGCCCAAAATGGGCATATAGAGATCGTGAAAGTTTTGCTGGACAAGCGCGCGAGTATGGATATCCCAAACCAGTGGGGTGAGACGGTATTGCATTGTGCGGTCAGGCGTGGGCATATCCAGATGGTAGAGTTGTTGCTGGAGAGTGGTGCGGATATTAATACGCACTGATTAATATTGCAGATAGAAGGGGAGGAGGAGGAGGCGGGGTTGCTGTGTACAGTCTGCCAGGTAACCTGTGGCGCAGATCTTGGTTCGTCAACCTCCGGGTGTAGTACTGGTCGATTTAATTATCCCCCCAGGTGCGTGTGGGAGAGAATTAGATTGGCTGCAACAGCTTTCTCATTTTTTGTCGGGGAAGGGGTGACATCTTGATTACGTAGCCCTGTCATTCGGCTTCCTACTAAGTCAATGATATTTTTGAACAATCCTGTCTATTCACGTATGTACGTGCTATGGACTAGTTTTAGAAGTAATATTCCCAGCAAAGCGCGTATCTATTTCACGCTTGCAAATAGATCTGGACAGCTAAATTTTTTCTTGCCCGATGTGTGTGTAACGTTTTTGACGGGGATGCGGCGCACTACCGGAATCCGGCGCACTTCCGGGATGCATGTATTTAATTGTTAAAAAATCGAATTATAATGAAAATAGGCTCAAAGTAAAACCAGAGTTTTAGTATATACATGGGAGCCATCTGCAAGTACTGCCCTAGGGTGAGCATTGCTATATGAGGTGGTGAAAAATGGAAGGTAGGAATTGGAGTATGGACTAGCAATTGATGTGATGGAATTGTGGCCTCAAAGGACTTGTGGGGCTCAATATACGTTGTACGTGATGTATAATACATGTGGACTCAGTATCAGGACAAATCGCCAACCATGTGAAGAGATGTAGTGAACTACATAGCGGATTAAGTTAAAAACTACATATACTGAGGGATATAGGGATCAAGCAATCTTCATATCAGGTTTATATGCGAACTTAGGTTCAAACACATATGTTTACTATTGGTAAGTAAGTCTTATATGTTATAAAGGTTTGGTAGGCCCTGTGCGACACGGTGCAGCTGAAGATAATTAACTGATAACACACAGAGTAAACTTGTGTAATATGAAGGAAAAGGCCGTGCTCTTATTGAAAATGCATTTACTTATTGTAAAGTACCTTACTCAAGAGCCTAGGCATCTTGCCTACTTTATAGCCTGAGCTAGTTCAAAATATGTGCCAATTTTTACACATTTTGGGGGGTATTTTAACTCAACGCATGTTGTAGCTTGTCAATGGTACCAAGGCTTTGTAGGAGGCTTCATTACACACCATGAGTGTTGTTGTAACAATATG
>Ga0307511_10006635_pt1 | contig 11667 bp, 3 predicted proteins | sample 13_EM_MG_FD_200266 | JGI IMG/M metagenome (GOLD analysis project Ga0307511, IMG submission 200266) | Populus trichocarpa ectomycorrhiza microbial communities from riparian zone in the Pacific Northwest, United States - 13_EM | ecosystem: Host-associated > Plants > Roots > Unclassified | place...
AGTTAAAAAATAAAAAGAGAAATGTGCGGCGGAAACAATGATGAGCGGCAAAACTAGCTTTGAGAAGTTTTGAGAGGGAGCTCGGTATTGTGTACAAATAATTGTTTATTTAAAATTAATAAAAAAAATATTAAAATTATATATTTTTATTATTAGTTTTAGATTGTTTTGATGTATTGGTATTAAAAATAAATTTTAAAAAATAAAAAATAATAAGTTTAAAGAACAATCATTACTAATATCAAACATATTCTTTTATTGAATTTTGAGTTTTATAGCACAGCTGCTTTATATTACATTATTATAATTATTAGTTATTTTCAGCCATTAAGACTCGTGTTAGCTCAATTGGCAATATTCAAATGGTATATTTTTTAACCTACATATAAACATGCAATCTCTAGTTAACTAAATCTCCTCTGCACACTCGTGCGTCACGTGAACTAGTTTGACAGTGTAATAATGATTATTTTTCAAATAATTTTTCGTGTTAAAATATATATCAATAATATTTTTTTATTTTTAAAAATTATTTTTGACATCAGCACATCAAAACGATCCAAAACATATAAAATATATTAAATTTTAACTAATTTTTTTTTAATTTTTTAAAAACACGGTTTGCACCGCGTTCCAACTAGTTTCCACTAAAATCCTGCAAACAACCAAGATGTATTTAAGGGTATAAGAAATAAAATATCAAAAACTTTCATGAACCACCAAGATTGAATTTTGAGTCCTGTTTTGATACAGTGTTTCTCAGTAATTATAACTTTTGTCAGGCTTGCTATAAATAACAGGGATGTATTGAAATTCCAACAGGTAAAAATTTAAAATATCAAACATCCTCTATGGTTAGATGCTTACCTTGCGAGATGGTTAACTTTTGTCAGGCTTGCTATAGATGGTTAAAAAATAAAAAATAAATTTTAATATATTTTTAAATAAAAAATATTTTAAATCACAATAATAACTATATTATCAAACAAAATCTTTAATGGAAAGCAGCCAGCAGCGGGAGAGAGGCTGGAACTCACGGCAAATTGCATGGGCCCGGACCGTAATACCAGGACAAGCTGTTCATGTAGAAAGGGAGTCAAGAAAGGCAGGCCACCTTCCACACCCCCACCCACCCTGGTCCCCAGCTAGCTCTTGGCTAAATAAACCATCGCTAGCTGGTCACCATCCATCATTTTTATCAAACGGAACGACCCACCATATAAAGCCTTTCTATTCCTATTTTGTAACCATCTCCATGGCCTCTTCTTCTTCTTCTTCTTTACCTGTATTCCTTTTTAATGGATGCAAGCCTATATATATTTCATAAATCAGGAAAACTACAACCGTTTAGTTTCTATTTATCTACCGCCAATGCGGTGGTTGAGATTGTGATTGAAATGAAAAAGACATAAATTTTTACTTTTATTCTTTCATTTCAGCCACGGTTTGACACGAATATCATCACGTAGATGAATGTATGACCGGTTCGATTGGTGAAGTGCAGGGTGGATTTGGAGATAGATATTATATATTTTCAAGTGATATCTCTATTAATTATTAATTAAAGTATTAGCTATCTAAGGCATTGCCTGACAAAAACTAATCATGAAAACTCTTTCCTGAAAATAATATTTGCATCTGTGATTTAATTGACTCAATTACGCTCCATCACGAGATAAAAATTTGAATCATACCTTCTGGATTTATAGGATTCACGTGTAAAATATAATTATTCAAGCCATGCGAATTAGTATTTCTCTTTGAATATTGAAAGAGTCATGTGAAAAAAAAAAAAAAAGTTGGGAGAGAAATTGATTAGAGGGGGACGGGATGTCACTTGATGAAGAGGACTAAACACATAGCGTGCCAGGGTCCGATCCCTCTAAGATGCCATGCCATTAATTAGGGTGCGTTGTGATTTAAAGTACCATTAAAGAATATAAAGAAATATTTATTTAATTTTTTTAAAATTAAATATATTTTTAAAATACACAATTTTAAAAGGTAAAACAAACGGTGCGATGAACAGTAAATATTAATGTTAATTTATCAATCCCACGTGGAAATAGTAATTATTAGATATATTAATAGCTTGTTGATACAGACCGGACATTTAAAAAACAAAATGTAAAAGAAGTCATAGGTTAATAAAATTCAAACCTCGGGTCATTAATTAAATTGATAATTTAAATATTTATTAAAAAAACAAAAACAAAACCACATCCAAGTCTATTTAAAAAATAGTCGAACTTAAAAAAAAAATACCAGCTTAAAAAAATAGAGAAAAAACCAAGATAAACTAGACGAACCTCAAGCAAAATCTTAAAAAGCTTGCAACCTATGAAACCCTGGATTCGGGTCCCATCAAAAACTTTATTATAAGCTAGTTTAAAAATATAAATTAAAAAAAATAACAAAAAAACCTCGAGCGAACCCGACAACCAACTCGGGTCAATAAATCAAATATGTGACATTCGACATGAAATTGGGATGCCTCTATAAATAGGAAAGCAAAAAAACACTGACAACAAATATTAAAAAAAAAAAACAGAAGTCAACTCGAGATAATCCTTCAAATGTATTACCCAAACCATGAGACTATGATGAATCCGTTAAAGACAAATCTGAAAAAACAAAGAAACAAGATTATTAAATCAAACAAACATTAAGGGATGAAATTGAGAGAAAAAACTCAATGAAAAAAACAATGCAAAACAAAAAAAAATTAGCAATTAAAAGAATCATGACTAAATTCGACACAAAAATTAAATGAAATTAAATATTTAGGAAAAAATCAAACGAAATTAAATGTTCATGGATGGACTTGTACAAAAATAAATCCATTAAGAAAATGATTAAAAAATTAGCAATTAGAAGAATTATGACCAAATTTGACATAAAAATTAAATGAAAAATAATGCTTAGGGGTCAAATTGAAAAAAAAAACAAGAAAGAAAATGATTTAAAACATAACAAATAGAAATTAAAAAAAATAAGAACTTGATTTGAAAATAAATTTGAAAAATCTTATGATCATGAATGAAATTAAAAATAAAATCCAATTAGAAACATAAAACAACTGCATATAAGAGAAGAGAGACTAAAACAAGAAATAAATAAATTGAAAGGCTGATATGAATTTTTGCACGGCGAGCACGCAATTCAAGGAATAAAGAGAAGGAAAAGAACGGAAAAAAAAGTAATTTCAGTCTAAACTACGTCGAACCATCATTCACGCGCTACCCATAAAGAAAAAGGACGCTGAGACGAATCAAATGATACGACAAAATCATGGTCACAACTGTAGAAGCCAACTGCACGCGTCACCAGCTTTTTTATTTTTTTGTGTAATAACCAAAAATACCCTTATGACTAAACAATATTATCAACATAAATCATGATGAAATTACAAACAAGCTCCTAAAACCAATGTTAAAAAAATTGAATACCAAGGGTAATGTAGTAATTCAATCATTATATAAAAATTAAAAATATAAAAACATCACTGCGCATGGGTATTAAATTATTTTATTAAAGGGTTATATTAGTATTTTTACTATGCATTTAAAAATTTAATTACCAAAAATAACCCCATACAATTCTTAAAAAATATTCATGACACAGTAAAAAAAACTATTTTACTCCTAAAACAAAGATAAAAAAAATCATGACACTAATATAATATTATATGGCTTGGGTTATAATCATGGACGGAGCCTGAAAATAAAATTAAAAAGAGTTAAATTAAAAAAATTATTTTAAAAAAATCAAGATTTCAGCTGTTTTATTATTTATACTGAAATTATATACATTATTAAAGGAGGTGTTGAAACAAATATTTTCTTGCAGGGGCCAGGCCTCTACCAGCCCCGACTGTCTCCGCCACTGGTCATAGTAAAACCTAGAAGAACTAGTTTTCTGAATAATATCTGTTGAATGCTATATAGTTCCGCGTAATCAAGACAGCAGTACTCCACTAGATTGGTTAATTAACTTTTAATAACTTTGTTTGGTATAGATCTAAATCTGAACACTTTATGCTTCCTCATTTCAATCGATGGATGGAGGGAGAGGGAGAGGGGGAGAGAGAGAGAGAGAGAGAGAGAGAGAGAGAGAGAGAGAGAGAATAAACTTTCACGGATCTTACATGATGGATGGGGCAGCATGATTTTTTTAAAAAAACAAGTGTTAGATCTCTTCAAGTGCACCAACCCCCTTTTTTTTTTTTTATCCATGTTGAAAGAAAAACTCAAAAAATAAAGTGATAATTTGAAAAACAAATTCAGAAGATAATAAAGACATATTTATTGAATTAGCTAAGAGGATTTAACAGTGATGAATATTAAAAAAAAACATCTTGATCTCGTCCTTTTTGTAGTTTGGAATCAATACCCTGTAAGGTTTCTGTTTAGTGTTATTTTTATATTATGTATGTGGTATAATTAATTTTTATATTTAGATTATTTTAATGTGTTAATGTTAAAAATAAATTTTAAAAAATAAAAAATATTATTTTAATATATATATTTTAAAATTTTTTAAAATAATTCCCATCACAATCTCCATCATTCTCATAGTACTGTTTGAAACTTAATTGCATGATGCACCACATTGTTAAACGGTATCTCTGTAGGATTAATCAAATAATTCAAGAAGAAGCATAAAAATTAGAAAGAAGAGAGAAGGAGAAGGATACACTCGAGTCGAAGCCACGAGATCACGAGTTATTCACAATAATATTATTTTATTATAAGAAAAAAGAGAAGAATACAGCTGTATGCATCTCAATATCTCTCATGCACTGGTCACATCAACCGAGAAGAGAAGAGAAGAGAAGAGAAAAAAAAGCAGACAACACGGTCGACAACACAGAAAAACAAAAATAAATGAAGAAAAATAAAAGCAACTCAAAATTCCCACAATTCCCACTCTGAAATTTGAACCGTATGCATTGACCGCGTAGCATTTTTACAATGTCAGTACAGTCTCGCAAATTTCAAAGTTATTAAGATTTATATAATTATTAATTTTAAAATTTATAAAATTAATTAAAATATGCATAATCTAACCTGAAATATTAATAGTAAAAAAGAAGAAGTTATGTTAAACCATACCCCCCCTTCATTCCGTCCAAATCCTTCTTATTAAACCCCATCCGACTTATCTCAAATTTAAACTTGATTAGATTTTACAAAAAAAAATAAAATTAACCTATATAACCTGATAAAAAACATGAGTTGAATTATAACCAGTTAACTTGAATAAAATTAAATTCAAAACTATTACTCTTTTTTTTTGTCAAGATTGCGTGGTTTTGATTTTTTTTTATTAATCTGTAAACGCAGATAATAAATAAACATTAAAATCTTTTGCTAGATTCCTAACGTGCTTGCTTTGCTTCCAGTTGCAGTCATGAACCTTAAAGAAGCCCCGGCAAACAAACAAACAAAACAACCAAAGTATTAAGAGATTCTGTTGATTAAGAGTGTGTTTTTTGAGATTTTTTTTAATTTTTTCCTGACTAATAGATTTTTATACGTATACATATATATATTTGAATTATTTTAATATATTGATAAAAAAATAATTTTTATATTTTTAAATAATTTTTTTTTTTAAAATCAGCTGCTACTATTATAAATCCTACCTAAACTTTAAAAAGAATAAGCTAATATCTCTTCTCAGTAATTTAAATAAATAAAAATGCTCTTAATGAAATTGACAGATTATCCCTTTTAAGCACTCCTTACTATCTAGTATAAGACTAGCACCTCATTATCCTATAACAAGCTATCCCTTCCCCAAGTTTTCACCACCACCTTTCCTCTTTCCTCCTTCCTTCCTTCTGTTTTTTGGGTTTTCAGGATTTGTTCAGGTGAAAAGAGCCCAGAAAAACAGGAAGAAAAATGAAGTTTTTCAGCTTCTGGGCTGCGGCTGTTGCTGTTTGTCTTTTTGGGGTATGGGTGGTGGATGGGTTCTTGGAGATGAATGAAGAAGAGATATTTTACACTGAAGCTAATGCTTCTTATTACATTGAATCTAAAGCTTATAATCCCAATAATGCTTTGTTGGTTGGCCTTACTCTTATCAAATCAGCTGCTGCTAAAGGAGCAGGTAAGTTTTTACTCGTAAAGATTCCTTCTTTTCCTTTTGAGAATGCCATTAAGATTCCTTTCTTCTTCTTCTTCTTCTTCTTCTTCTTATCATTTCCTGCAAAACCAAGAGAAAGTGTTAAATGCTGCTCTTTATTTTCCCACGTCTTATTACTGATATTGCTTTGACTGAACTCTCTGTAGATTGTCAGATTCCATTTTATTGATTTCTTGCTTTTGGTTCCTGTGTTCTTCAATTATTTGGATTTGTTTCTTTCTTCCTTACACACACACACACACATAACAGAGAGGCATCTATTATGTTTTCTTTGTTATTCTCAGTTTCTGTGGGCAGAAGGAGACATTTTTGTTCCATCCTCTGTTGTTTTATTCCATTTTTTAATTTATTTTCACAACAATAGCAAGGAAATAATCAGTTTATTTTTTCAAACTTTTAATTGATTCATTTAATTTTTTTATCAGCTTACTTGTCTGCCTCAATTACTGTATATCTGTTTGTTTTTTCAAACTTTTAATTGATTCAATTAATTTTGTATCAGTTTATTTGACTCAATTAATGTGTCTCAATTTTATTTTATTTTTCATTTTTATTTGGTCTTTTTTGTTGATATTCCCTCAATCTTGCATTCAAATTTATTCAAGAAAAGCTGCTGTCAGTTTTTAATAGCTGTGACTTTTTTTTGTTGGTATTGTTGTTGTTTCAATGTATCTTGCAATGATGTTTTGTCTCATATCCTGTCCTAATTAGCATTTGTCAATCTTGCAGTCTGTTTGGATGGAACATTGCCTGGATACCATTGGCATCGCGGGTATGGTTCAGGAGCAAATAGTTGGCTTATTCAATTGGAGGTTTGTGATTTTTTTTTGTTTGAAATTATGTAACTTCGTAGTCTCTAGCTTTTGCCTGATTTTTCTTGCATAAGCTAAAAGTCATAATTTGTGGTCTATATTGTCAACTGTCTGGTTACTTGTTTTGGCTCTGAGCTAATTCTCATCATATGTGTCCATGGCTAATTATGTCTCTTGTTACTGGACGTTGGACATTTTGAAAAACTATGGATTTACAAGATGACAGCAAGGTTAATGGATATTGCTTGGAAAAGTAGAATAAAATAGCTACCTACATGAAAGAGCATAAATGATTTTTGCTGCATTTGGTACTTGGATTAAGCATATCTATCTGAAGCTCTTGATATAGGACTGTGGGACACAAATATATAGAATTTTACGAGGTTTAGTTTTACAACGATTGGCTTAAACTTTCTCTGTGTGTGTGCTGCCTTAGGCTACTTGGTCAGCTGGTTATGCAAGTTTCACTGCCCAGTTGACATTGTTTTGGATTGAGAACTTGACTTTGTTGAACATCTTGTGTAGGGAGGAGGATGGTGTAATTCTGTTAGAGCTTGTGTTTACCGAAAAACAACTCGGCGAGGCTCATCTAACTATATGGAAAAGCAGTTGGCATTCACTGGAATACTGAGCAATAAAGCTGTAGAAAATCCTGGTTTAGTCTTAAATCCTAAATACTTTCAAATACCTCTCTTTATTTGTCTCCTTTGGCCTTGGATATCTTGAATACTATTGACAAGGGGTTTTGCAGATTTTTTCAACTGGAACAGAGTAAAACTTCGATACTGTGATGGTGCCTCTTTTACGGGGGACAGTGAACACAAGGTCGGAATCTTGCCATTCACTATTGTAATTTGGATCCTAATTATTATTTGAATTTAACACCTTTTCCATCTTTATGATTTGATTGAAAACTTTTGAACTAGCATCATGAAATTTATGACTAGTTATATGCGAGCTTACATGTTAAAACCAAATGATTTTGTTTTAGGCTGCACAACTTCAATTTAGAGGACAACGTATATGGTCAGCTGCAATGGAAGATTTAATGTCTAAGGGGATGCGCTATGCCAATCAGGTTTTATATCTTGTCAGCTTTCAATTTCCTTATCTCTATCTTTTCTTCTTGATTCTTGGTGCAATAATTTTGCTACTTGCACTTCAGGCTCTTCTTTCTGGCTGCTCTGCTGGGGGTCTAGCTTCCATTTTACACTGTGATGAGTTTAGGAACTTCTTTCCGAGAAAAACTAGAGTGAAATGCCTGAGTGATGCTGGTTTATTCCTTGATGCGTAATTGCTTGATATCTTGATCCTCTCTTGTTTCCCTCCCTTTCTAAGAATTGATGCCTCTTGGCTTAGAACCTCACTTATCCATTCTCCTCTTGTTTTGGAAATTGCAGAGTTGATGTTTCTGGTGGGCGAACGTTAAGAAACTTATATGGTGGTGTTGTGGGCTTGCAGGTAGTATATTGATGTCAAAATTTAGTAATTTAGCCATATTAGTAGTTTGAAGGTTTTGAGTGATGCTTTTACTGCATGCTAATTGTGGTGTTTTTCATGCTTCTCACAGGGGGTGCAGAATAACCTTCCACGCATATGCATCAACCACCTTGATCCAACTTCGGTAATTATCTCTTTTACCACTCTCTTTTCTCCGGTATCCATCTAATTTGAATGTATAGCGTTAATCTGGAACTCGTCTATCTTGCTGTGATTTCCTTGTTATTTCAGTGCTTCTTCCCTCAAAACGTAATTGGCAATGTTAAAACCCCACTGTTCATTCTCAACGCAGCTTATGATTCATGGCAGGTAACAATCCTTTCCTGTAAATGTAAGAATGCGTGAATCTTTTATTGTTGGTGGACTCCTCCCTGACTAGTAAACTAAACAAGTTTAACTTATTAAGGGGAGGGTTTTGTAATAAGATCACTGAAACTCTTATTTACCATGTGAATTCAGATCCAGTCCAGCTTAGCCCCACCATCTGCAGATCCTGCTGGCTATTGGAGTAATTGCAGAAAGGACCACTCAAAATGTTCTGCATCCCAAATCCAGTTTTTGCAAGGTAATTTTTTTTTTTTTAATATAGGCTGCAAAATATAACAGATTCAGTATGCTTATTTGGCCATTTTCATGTTTTTATTTGGTACAGGATTCAGAAATCAAATGTTGAATGCGATAAAAGGCTTTTCAAGGTCTAGACAGAATGGCTTGTTTATAAATTCATGTTTTGCTCATTGCCAATCAGAGAGGCAAGATACATGGTTTGCCGATAATTCCCCCGTACTTGGGAACAAGGTATGTCTAATCAAACCTCATAATTACTCATTAAGGTTGCTTTAATTGTCAAAAGAGAAATCAAACTCTGGTTCTGTAGCTCTTTTCTTGGGGTTTCTGGTTGAATTTCAAATTTCATTATTTCCAGTCCAGTTAAATTCATTTCTCACATCATCTTAGTTTTGAAATATCTAACTTATCTGGTTGACAATGTGCAGCCAATTGCACTTGCTGTTGGAGATTGGTATTTCGACCGGTCGGGCGAGAAGGCTATTGACTGCCCCTACCCCTGTGACAGCAGTTGCCACAATCTGGTTTTCAGATGAGCCGAGCTTTTTATCAATTTGCTCATCTTTACATATAGTCTTCTTACTAGATTCAACTTTATATATCCTCATTGTTACTGTGATAGAACTATGCAATTCAATGAAATTTGGTAGAAGACAATAAGAAGGAAGGTTGCTGAGAAATGCAAATTTATCTGGAAGCCCTTTGTATTGCTGGAGCACATCTTGTGCATCCAAATTACTAGATATTCAATTTAAATTGTAATCTATTAATTTTTATTATCAATCAGTAAGTCCATATTTTGGTGCTGATGCTTTTGACAATGTGTTTGGAAAGGGGACGGCCACCATCTCCCTTTCCTCTTTCGACTAAAATAAAATTCAGCTACTCCATCTTCATATATGCTAGTTGTCTTATTATGCACTTATTTATTTATATGTTTTCTATTCTATTTTTTTTCTGGGAATAGTTCAATATTTAATAGTTTGTCTCGATGGAATGCATAGAACTCGTGTATTTGTGATCAGAAATTTACAATTAAAACATAGTTAAAAATTAGAAATCAAAGAGAAATCTCATTCAATCTACTCTATAAAGGCAACAAACAAAATGCTTCTGAAACTAAAAGGAAAACGGTGGGTTCTGAAAGGTGTTTGATATTTTATTTCTTACCTTTTGCTTTCTGAAACCTCAATGCATCTTGGCTGTTCATACTCTTTTGGAAGAACTTAATAAGGTGTCTAATCGCTGTAAAATAATTAATAAAGAATCAAATCAGAACTCCTTGAGTCAGAGAATGAGATGCTAATACTCCAAGCTATTTCTGACTTTCAATCGGACTCTGCTGTAACTTTGAAAATCTTTGATTCTCATCAGGAAGTATCAATTACTTTATAAAAAGATAAATATAAGGAAAATAGATAATTTTTAGCTTTGATAGAGACATTTTTATGAGATATTTTCTCTTTAATGTTTGTCTATCTCTCTCCTTTTTCTTTTCTTTTTTTTTTAATTACGTTGATTAGCTAATAATATTTACACCGGAAATAATATAAAATTTATAGTATAGGCTAAACCTAATACTTTTGATTATTAGGGGGAGGCGTTTTCTGATGACATGCGAAGGAGTTCTGTCAATGAGTTCTTTTCTTTCTCTTTCTTTTTCCTTTTTCTCCCCCCGGAAAACTGTGTTTGTCATTGTAATAATAATAATAATAATAATAATTAGCTATTTGTTTGGCAAGTTCAATTAGGTTTTCATATTTTTTATTGTAATGTATTAGCTTTTAAATTATTTATTAAGTTAATTTATTTTTTCAATTTCATCTCTTAATATTTTATTTTTATATTAGATTTGATCCTCACTCTTTTAATTGCAATGTATTTAGTTTTGAATCATTTATTAAGTTAATTATTTTTTTGATTTTATCCCTTTACACTTTATTTTTATATTAGATTCAGTCCTCATTTTTTAATTATGTTGTTTTTTTTGTCTTGAATCTTTTATTGAATTGATTTGTCTTCGGATTTCATCCTTTGACATTTTATTTTTATATCAAATATGATCCTTATCTTTTTTTTTAATCGGAATTATTTTTCAATGTCACCCCTTATGAATTGGTTTCATTTTTTTTGTGTGTCAAATTTGGTTATCTTTCTTTTCAAATCTATATTTTTTAAAATCATTTTTTTAAATATGTTTTTTCAAGTTTATTCCTAATTATTTTTGTTGGTTTAGAATTTTAAATTGTTATCTTTTTAGGTTTGTCTTTTACGTTGTGATTCAGCCTTATGATCCATGTCACAAGTTCTGAAGGTTGGACTTGGTTGGTTTCAGTCATTTTTAATTACTTCTAAAAAGTTCATCATTTTAAAAATTTCATCCATTATCATTGAGTTTTTTGGAAATGAGTTTTTTTTTTTTGTTTTGGATTCTTTTGTGAGTTTGATTTTGCTTTTCAATTCAATATTTTTTAATATTTAAGGTTTGACGATCAATGTTTTAATTTCTAATTTTGATTTTTAGTCTTATTATTATTTTTTTAATTTGTTTTTAATTTCATCCTTAGATTCATAATCTTGATTTTCTATTTTTAAAAAATTCAGCTCTCATTCTCATTCTCTTGATTTTTATTTTTTG
>Ga0307511_10006636_pt1 | contig 11667 bp, 10 predicted proteins | sample 13_EM_MG_FD_200266 | JGI IMG/M metagenome (GOLD analysis project Ga0307511, IMG submission 200266) | Populus trichocarpa ectomycorrhiza microbial communities from riparian zone in the Pacific Northwest, United States - 13_EM | ecosystem: Host-associated > Plants > Roots > Unclassified | place...
AGCTCTAGCTCATCTAAAGATGACTCCAAAAATGGTTCAGGGTAAGCAAGTAGCAGAGGTAGAAGATCTCAGAGCGTTGGATCAACTACTAGCTCTGTGTTTGGAAGCAGCAAGCTCAAAGCTCCAAAACTTGAGAAAAATAGTGGAAGTGGTAAATGGAAGGAAGCAGCTATTTTTGACAATTAGGTTAATGATGCTATAGATATTCTAGAGATAGAAGAACTGGATCCAGAAGTCAGACAAGCCATGATCTGGCTAGGTTGGCAACTAGAAGGAGAAGCAAAAATCCTGCATGCACCCTACAGAAAAAATCCTGAGACTAAGAATAGCACAGTACCAGAATTTCTCAAAGTACTCAGAAAATTCTGTGTACCCTTCATCAGTGATGACAAGTTATGGACCGAGTTTCAAGCTATCAAACAGACCCAGGACAGCAGAACCAAGCCCATCCAACAAGTGGCTAACAAAATTAAACACCTTCCGATCCTCTTACCCAAAATTAGTGATTGGTAGTATTACAACCAACTGTGGGAAGCTATGGACCCTGTACTTCTGCAAGAAGTAAGAGCTAACATTAATGACAAAATGGAGTGTAATGACCTCATTGAGTTCAGCATTAAGCATGACTCAGTTATTCACAAGGATACCTCCATCAAAAAAGACCATAAGTCTAAAAATAGTCAAAAAATGCGTCAGCAAAATCACACACCTCAGGCTATCATCAACCCAGCCCCTAACAACACAAGTTTGACTAAACCTAAACCCTTCAATAGGCACCCCAACACGAGTTCTAAGTGCAAGAAACTTACCCCAGCAGAAAAAGAAGAACTAGCCAAAAAGGGTAGATGTTTCTACAGTAGAAAGATTGGTCACAATGCTGTGAATTGCCCCCTTAAGAAAAATCAGATCAGAAATACTGCAGGCACTATCACACACGAAATTACAGAAGTAAAACACCCTAGTAAGATTACTTCTGCAGCTCAATTTATCCTGGAAGACCCACCTACACTTCACACAAAAGACAACTCCGGCCAACCCCCACTTAATGCAGCTAAAGAACACCTCCTAGTCACCATGGAAATTAATGACCAGCCTGCTAAAACCGTTGTAGATCAACAAACTGCAGGAGCTGACTTGATCAGCAGCAAATTTTGCACTTTGCATAATTTACCCTTGTACCTCCTCAAAAATCCCATCACACTACAGATGACTATGAAAGGATCTAAGGGATCAATCAGCCACTACACTAAGGTGAACTGTGACTGGTTAGGGTGGTCAGAAGAACGAATTTTCTATGTGCCTGCACTCAAGGATTGGGATGTGATATTAGGATCCCCTGCACTAAGACATGCTAAGTTAGTTATTAACATAGGCACTATGAGTGTTACTATTCAACCCCCTGGTCAGAATAGAATTACACTCACTCCCTAGAAAACCACAACAAGCCAGAAAACTCCAAGAAAGAATCCTGGCACCACACTTAATCTCCCCACTCCTGCTAAAACCAACATATTTCATTTCCCAGCCCCACCCATACACCAGATCATCAAATCAGCTGCCACAACCATACAGCCCTATACCAACCCCTTTGATGTGTTCCCTGATATGTTTCCAACCACCAAAAATCTGGAACTACCTCTCCTTAGGCCAGATATGAATCCTCACCTCATACTTAAAAATCCAAATGCTGTTTGGAAGCCTAGGAATATTAAGCCTAAAGGAAAATTCCTGGCTAATATGTTGGAAAAGCTACGAGCAGAAGAGAAATCCGGCCGTGTGTACAGATAAGAAGACACACACTGTTGTGCCATGTTTGTTATTCCCAAAATGGATGATCCATCCAAGCCAAGATACATCCATGACCTAGTCAAAAGAAATGTGGAAACTGAGTTGCAACCTACACTCATCCCCAGTCAATCCCTCATCAGAAACGTAGTTGCTACACACCCCTTCAGGTCTAAAATTGACGCCAGTGATAGCTACTACGACATCAGGGTTCACTCTCCCCATGAGAAGTATACTGCATTTTCTACTCCTTATGGCACCTACAGAACTAGAGTCATGCAGCAAGGTGACTGCAATGCTCCTGCCACCTTGCAGAACATCATAAACAACCTGTTCAAATACGAGTTGGGAATGAGTGTATACATTTACATTAATGACATATTCATTTTCAGTAAAACATATAAGGAGCACTCTCACCATGTCAGTACTGTACTTCAGAGGCTCAGAGAAAATAAGTTCTATGCCGACAAAGAGAAGTCCCAGTTCATGCCTGGCGTGCTGCAGTGCTTAATCCCTGTAATTACGCAACGAGGAATTTCCCCCATCCAGAAATCTGTCCAAAAAATCCTAGATTGGCCACAACCTCAAAATAGGAAAATGTTACAGGAATACATGGGTATGGTAAATTACTTGGGTCATCTAATACCTCATCTAGCAGATATGGCAGCACCCCTAACCGAGATGGCTTGTGCCCTAACCACTTGGGACTGGACCCCTACCCACACCAAAGCCTTTAATCATACTAAGGCCGCCCTGTCTGCTGATCCTGGAGTCAGACCTATTAATTATCACTCTGCAGATCAAATCTATTTGATTGCAGACACGAGTTTAATTAGGACTGGTGCATGGATTGGTCAAGGACCCACTCTACAAACTATCATCCCAGCAGATTTCCATTCTAGGAAGTTCAACCCAGCCCCAAGAAAATTATTCCACATTTGACAAGGAATTGTTGGCTATTGTGGACGCATTGGAGCACTTCAGAAGCGAACTTACAGGATGCAGTTTCATCATCCTTACAGACCATAAACCCCTGGTCTCATTTCCCACTTAGTATGATCTAACTGGGAAACAGTATAGATAGCAACAGATTATCCATAAATTCCTGTGCAAGATTCAGCAGATAGGAGGAAACAAAAACGTGATAGCAGCTGCTCTATCAAGAGTGTTTATAAACCCATCTCTTGTCCTCTCTCTATCAGACTTTATTCCTCACTCCATTGACTCTTCACAGCCTCTACCTACCTTCAGAGCTCCTCAAGACGTTTCTAGCAGCTCCAAAGTTATTCCAAGCCTCCCAAAAACCACGCCAAACGATTCCTCCCGTTAAGTTTCCCCAATAACATCTCACCCCACTTCTATCAGTTCTACAGCCATGACCAGAAGCCAGACCATGAAGTCCCAATCCCCTGCCTATAAGGAACTGGTTTTCTAGTATATGTTTTCTCTATACGTGTTTTATCTATGGCAGTTTTGGTGGATTTTATTGGGTTATATCAAGCCACGTTTTTGGCCTGTTTTGGTAGCTACTCTTTTTGGACATGTTTGGATTAGGAAGGATTATATTGGGATTAGTCTTGTTGTTTTTCCTTGTAGTTTTCTCATCATATTTCCTTATTATTAACTGTTATATTCGTGTATCATTCTGGGTTAGTTTCAGGTATGTCAGCCTGCTGACCACCATCTCCTGTTATGCCTGCCTAATTGGGCAGTAGCTTATTCTGTTTTCTTGTTGATTGTTTATGTAGTTGGCAGCCTTGTTTCTGTTACCTTGTTAGATTTCATCATGACACGGGACATGTCTATAATGAGCCATCATGTATTCATTATGATCCTGCATCATAATGAGTCTTTACTGTTGCCTAATATGAGTCCAAACAGACTCATTGCCTTAGGAACTCAGTATCTATTCAAGATCTGAATTCTACGGCCCGAGATAGGACAGTTCTCATTCAGCACAGTCTAGTCTAGCTACCTCAGAAATACACAAGCTACACTTGTAATATTCTTGTCCATCTGCACCTCTTGATCCCCAACCAACCCTACACTCAAAACAACCTCTTAGCCACCTACTATAATCTAGTATAGAACATAGTTGGCGTGCTCAAGATCCCATAACCACGTTGGTAGAGCCGAGTTCCTTACAGAACTCCTCTACTAACTTGGCCCACACTTACACTGCCCTAAGAAATAATTCCCCTACTGGCTCCATCCATGACCAATACTACAGTGATAGAGACAACAAGGAAATCTCTGCCCCCCCAGCAATCATGCAAATTCCACCTGACAACAGTGCAGCAGAGGCTTTGTTCTCTCTGGTGGCTAATGACCTCTCCTTCAGGCCTAGACCCCTCTAATTACCCTGGCACAATCCCAACAACCAGGACTCCATCCTGGCAGCCACATTCAGAGCTCAACACGTCCTCATGCACTACCTATCTTGTAGAGATAGCACCTGCATCACCCACTACTCCTCCCACCTGAACAGCAATAGAGCACCAAAAGATAATTGGTATGCATACTGCAACAGGAAAGGATATTATACTACCTGTTGTGAATTCAATAGGCACGACAAAGAATACTATGAGCAGGAAAAGCGTGCAAAGGAATCCCAAGAACGCCAGGATTGCTACCCTCTAAGAGACCCTTCCCCTGCCTCCCCATATGACCTATCACCCAAATCTGTCCCTAGCCTTACCTCCACCCAATATTCCCCATTGAACAAAGGCAAAGGCAGAGCAATTTCCGTTGAATCTGATTCAGAGCAAGGCTCTGGAAGCGAGATTGATGATATCCCCACCTCTCCCACATACCCTGTTACCCCCCTTGCTCCCAGGAAAATCTCTGCATCTTCAACTAGCTCAGATGGATCTGATACCCTCCCCTGTCCCACACCAGACCCCACCTTCCCCACAGACTCAATTATGATGCCTTACTACTGGTTGAAGGGTCCCTTTACCATGGAAGGTTTCCTCCATTTCAATTCTACCACTAAGTCCAATACCACCAATATCCCTAAAGCTATTGGCATAACAGCCAATCAGGACAACTTGCATTGGCAATGGGTTAGCAAAAACAGCTACAACAATCTTGTGGAACTTGCACAGTCCCAAGGCCTCCCTACAAACGAAATTACCCAGCTCCTCCCTGCATATGCCAATTGGGACCACATGCTCAAAAGTGGTTATCAAAAAGATCCTATGTTTGTCAAAAACATCAACTGGTCTATCAATGGGTACTCCAAGGTGCACGGAATTCTGTAATACACCTTCAATGAACAGGTCCGAATTTGTGTGCCTAACACCCCTAACTGCAACTCCATCATCAAGAATACCCTCCAAGATAAGATCCACACCTCCCTTAGTCATGCAGGTTTTACCAAGATACTCCATGGGCTTATGAACAACTTCTATTGGCCTAAGATGACTAGGGACACGCGAGAATACTGCAAGACATGCTCTGTATGTCAGCAGGCATAAAACTCCACTCAAAAGCCCTATGGGCTTCTCCACCCCCTACCCATCCCAAGCAAGCCAATTACCCACCCCACCATGGATTTTCTTGCCCTCCCTGCCATCATAGACCATGCTACTAAAGTCCACTACAGCCATGTGTAGACTATAGTATGCAGGTTAACCAAGTATACCCTTGTCCCACCCCTACCAGATGGCTATACAGCAGATACCCGAGTCAGCTTTTTCATGTCTCATGTATACCCACACTTTGGATACCCCCTGGACATTGTCACAGACAATGACATGCTCTTCCATTCCACGGTGTGGTCAGGGTTCTGCAAGCTCAACTCCATCTCCCAGTCATTCTCCACCCCCGACCACCCTGAATCTGATGGTCAATCAGAAATTGCCAATAAGGCAATATTAACCATCTAAAGAGCTAAGCAATTGGAACATAGTGGTAGTTGGCTTCCTGCAATCCCCCTGGTACAAGAGGCAATCAATAATTCCATGAATGCCACCAGAGGATGCACCCCTCACTCCCTTGTTTTCAGATTCTCCCCCTCCTACCAAGATACCCCTGTTGGCTCAGATATCCCTACAGTCAGACCAGATGGTCTGACTCAAGCCATGTGGGCAGCAGTACAGGAGAAAATGAACAACAGCCGCATGGATATGACCAGGCTGGCCAACAAGAAGGGGAGGATGTCCCCAGAGTACAAGATTGGTGATTTAGTCAAAATTCCCCATTCTGGAATAAGCAGGAATTCTCAGTACCCCAAACTGGAACCTGTCTTCCTTGGCCCCTACCCTATCTCAGCCGTGTACCCTGACATTGATAAATATACGCTCGAATGCCCCCTTGTACCCTCCGGCCACCTCAAGGTCCACACCTCCCCCCTTGCCCCCGGGCATCAAAATTATCATACCAAATTCCCCTCTAGATCCCTACCTTACCTAGGACCTATAGAGTTTGACTCTTAGGGTAACAAGTGGGCCTTTGAACGCATCGTCAAGCACGAGATGAACAAGAGGAATGGCGTCACTAAGTACTCGGTGAAGTGGGAAGAGTATGGAGATAATCAAAATACCCTAGAACCAGAGGAAAGTCTCCCTCCCAAAGCTGTGAAAGATTATTGGAGAAAGCATGCATGGACTGGTAACCAGCAAAAAAAGCGTCGAGGAAGGAGAAACAAGTAGTCTATTGGGTGGATATGTCTCTAGGGTATTGCAGGGTTTGTTACCTTTGTCTTGTTACATTTTTTCCTTGTATTTTTTCATTTTTCCCTGTCTGTGTTCTAGTGGAGGATTTTCTAAGAAGGGAAGCATGTAAGGAACTGGTTTTCTAGTATATGTTTTCTCTACACGTGTTTTATCAATGGTAGTTTTGGTGGATATTATTGGGTTATATCTAGGCACGTTTTTGGCCTGTTTAGAAAGCTACTTCTTTTGGACATGTTTGGATTAGGAAGGATTATATTGGGATTAGTCTTGTTGTTTTTCCTTGTAGTTTTCTCGTCATATTTCTCTATTATACCTGTCATGTTCCTCTATCATTCTAGGTTAGTTCATGTATGTCAGCTAAGCTGACTACCATCTCCTGTTATGCATACCTAATTGGGCAGTAGCTTATTCTGTTTTCTTATTGGTTGTTTATCTCGTTGGCAGCCTTGTTTCTATTACCTTGTTAGGCATCATCATGACACTGGACGTGTCTATAATGAGCAATCATGTATTCATTATGATCTGGCATCATAATGAGTGTTTACTGTTGCCTAGTATGAGTCCAAATAGACTCATTACCTTAGGAACTCAGTATCTATTAAAGATCTGAATTCCACGGCCTTAGATAGGACAGTTCTCGTTCAGCACAGTCTAGTCTAGCTACCTCAGAAATACACAAACTACACTGGTAATATTCTTGTCCACTTGCACCTCTTGATTTCCAAACAACCCTATACTCAACAACCTCTTAGCCATCTACTATAATCCTATATAGGACATAGTGGGCGTGCTCAAGACCCCATAACTACATTGGTAGTGCCGAGTTCCTTACAGAACTCCTCTACCTACTTAGCCTACACTTACAATCTTCTGATTTAGATTGGGGATCCTGCTCTTGTTCTGAGAGCTGTCCTTCCTCACGTTCTTTTGTTTCTGTTCTTACAGATTGTCTGTAGGCCTATCTGGAGGGGTATATAGGTGGGTTTATTCTCAAGGCTCCAAATTCTGGATTTTGGGCTTTGAGTCTGCTGGAGGTTCTAGAGTGGGACGGTTCTGGTACTGCCATGGTGGCTTGCTAATTTCGTTTGCAATGCTTTCATAGTGTTAGTTGCTAAGTGGAGACTAGTGCTGACTTGCTAGTGCTGATATGAAATTTTCTGATATTTCTGACAAGGTGGATACAGGCACTGCTGTTCCACTAGCGTTGTGGACCTCAGGTCTAGAGTACTCGAAAAGGTGCTAGATTGCCTTAGACAAGATTAAAGAAGGTCTAGAGTTAATTAGGCCCTAGTTGGTGTAAGTGAAAAATTTTAAAGCTTAAATTGTACGTAAAAAAAATGTAAGTATGAGCCAAGTTAGTAGAGGAGTTCTGTAAGGAACTCAGCTCTACCAACGTGGTTATGGAGTCTTGAGTACATCCACTATGTCTTATACTAGACTATAGTAGGTAGCTAAGAGGTTTGTTGAATGTAGGAGTTATAGGGGAACAAGAGGTGTAAGTGGACAGGAATATTACCAGTATAGCTTGTATATTTCTGAGATAGCTAGACTAGACTGTGCTGAATGAGACCTGTCCTATCTAATGCCGTGGAATTCAGATCATTAATAGATACTGAGTTCCTAAGGCAATAAGTCTATTTGGACCCATTTTAGACAACAATAAAGACTCATTACGATGCCAGATCATAATGAATATGTGATGGCTCATTATAGACATGTCCAATATCATGATGATAACTAATAAGGTAGCAGAAACAAGGCTGCCAATGAGATAAACAAACAATAAGAAAACAGAATAAGCTACTGTCCAATTAGGTAGACATAATAAGAGATGGTGGTTAGCAAGCTAACATATATAAAACTAACCCAGAATTAGACAGGAATATGACAGGTAATAATAAAGAAATATGACAAGAAAACTAAAAGTAAAAAATAACAAGACTACTCCCAAATAATTCTTCCTAATCCAAACATGTCCTAAAAGAGTAGCTACTAAAACAGACCAAAAACATGCCTTCATATAACCTAATAAAATCCACCAAAACTACTATAGATTAAACACTTGCAAAGAAAACATATACTAGGAAACTAGTTCCTTATACTATTCCGCCTTTCTGAAGAAGCACTCTCAAATCAAATTACTTCAGATAGAGTTTACACATATCTTAGATTGCTTCCATATAGAAAGATTACACTTGTTAATTCTCTTCTTACTTGGGAAATTTTAATACTCTTAAACACTCTCTAAGTTTTCAATTTAGTAGCACTAATAACAGACATATACTATCACTCGGATAATAGTATAGACTCTGTTAAATGGCCCGCAATACTACTATTGGCATCGCCTATTACATTAGGTAGGCATAACAGGAGATAGTGGTCAGCACCCTAACATACATGAAACTAACTCAGAATAAGATAGGAATATGATAGATAACAATAGAGAAATAAGACAAGAAAACATGCAAGGAATACAATAAGACTAATCCCAAATAATCCTTCCTAATCCAAAACTTATCCAAAAAGAGTAGTTACTAAAACAGGTCAAAAACCTTGCCAAATATAACCCTATAAAATCCACCAAAAGTACTAGAGATAGACTACGTTCAAAGAAAACATATACTAGGAAATCAGTTTCTTACAACAACACAGCTATATTCCAAGAGTCCCATAGCGCTCTTTTATATTGGAAACTGAAATACACACTATGAGCTAGGTCTACCCTATATGTCTATCCCAGTCCAACTGCATGTTATACTACCCTTTCCATTGCTCAATCTACAGGACTTACAACATTTTATAGCTTCTCCAGATGAATATACTCTGGAACATCAACCCATTCTCACTAATAAAGAAATTTCCTAACCTTACGCACCCCCGATACCATCAAACTATGATTAACAATCCACCGCCAGCAGCCATTCTGCAAGTCTTAATGATTCCGAACCTTGCCCGTTGATCACCTGGACTGAGCTTAACCAAGCATTAGAGGTTCCACAATTCTACGTAATTCAGACCGCACCCCAGAGTGCCACTCCACAAGATATGGCATCCCTCATGGACTCTATCACTGCTTTAACGAACCCCATGTGGGAGTTGAGTATTAAACGCAAGCAGCAATCGCATTTTGAGAAGTGGCTTGGAGCGGAGTGAGATATTGGGGTGGAGTAGGGTCTGGGTATCATGTATCTACAGTGAACTCACGTTATAAGCAACTTCCAGGGACCAGTCATGGAGTTGTTTATAACGCAAGAGTTCTTATAACGCGAGACTTCGGACAAATTGACCTATACACAAAAGCCGCGAAAAGTCCGAGCGCAGCCCACAAAAAAGCGGTGCTGGCAGGCTGATGTTGTGCCCTCCGAGCTAGGCCTCGCAGACTCCTAATATCCCACTTTTCGCGATGTAGCAGAACCTCCAGCTACTCGTTTTCGGTGAATTGAGATGGGTATATCGAAGACATCAGAGCCGTACCATACGCGTGATATAAGCAACTATATGTAGTACTAAGCCCATAATTCAGAAACTTTTCTATAACAAGAGTTTCTTATTTTCTCATAGAAAACTCGCCAGATTCTGGCGGGACCGGAGGGTCGTTGCTTATATCGTGGGGTTTCTTATATCAGGGGTTGCTTATAACGCGAGATGACTGTAACCCTATGTATCTAATCAACTCAAGCCTCAATTTCCAGACCCACATAAACATGAAGGCCAAGAAGGCAGAGATACTAGGAGGCATGATGACGCACCTAGGCAACACAAGAGGGCCTCCCCCTGGCGAACATAAGAGCGCTTCTCACTGGAGCTTTAAGACCAATCTTCACCCGGGGCTCCGAGCTCTGGAATCGAAGGGACAAGCGGGTGAATATCAGCGGCATGCTGAGACTGGAGTACCAGGCCCTGAGCAAGATTACAGGGGCTTATTACAGGGCCAGCCACGAGAAGCTAGGACACACCGCCGCGGTCAAACCTCTTCAGTCAAGGCTTGATCATATCTCTATCCTCTGGGCAGCGAGATCCTTGCGAACGGGGGACAAGCAGATCCGAGAGGTGTTTGACGGTGAAGTAGCACCAGGGTGCACCAGATGGCATGACGGCATGGGCAGGAAGAGCTTCAAGGTGGATGGGGCCATACCAGGCGCGTTCTACCTGACCCCCATCGCAGAACCCCAGATGAGGTCATACGGCAAATGCCAGGACAACTCCCTAGTCTCCTCACACACACACCAATGCTTAACTCCAGAGATGAGAGGTCCAAGTATAAGGAACTACCATCCATCCTTGGGATGCGGATCACCACTGGAAAGTGGATCAAATGGTTATTCTGCGGCTATCGATGGTTTTGCACCCAATATACAACCGAATAGGCTTAAAATCTGGGATTGTATTGTAGATGTGTGGCAGTTTGTTTCATAAACCACAGAGGGGCCAAGGTGTATTGCTGCTCGAGTAATAAAAGGCAAACTCTAGGGGGCCCCGAGAGAGGTTTGGCTGTAAAATATGCGAATAGATGAGGCTATGAGGGCTTTGATGAGTAAAAATAATTGATTCCACTTGGTATTTACAGTCTAGGCACAAAGCTCATGCAATTGCATACAATATCTCTTAGTAAAATAACTAGCCCGAACGGGTTGATTTAACCGGAGTGTAGACATTGTATTCCTTGGTGTAACTCAACCAAACCAAAGACCCTAATAGCATAAAAGAATGTATATATCCAGGAGAGGTGGTAGGGCTTATTTTAGCAACTACAGATATCATTTAGGTTAGGAGAGATTCATATGTGCCAAGAGATATAATTTCTTCCTAATAAGGCTACGATACCAAGCCATATGAATATAGCCTAAATACGGTCTGTAATAGGTTCAAAAAACTGCCTTACATATACCAATTCCTTTGAGCTATTGCATACCTGATCCTGCCTTGGTTTATATGGCTTACCTTACAGTTTGCTCGCTTTTTAGCTGTTTCCATGGTAGGGCCTTACAAGATGACTTCATGCAAGTGTAGTTAAGTTTGCTGAGCTGCATTCTTATAAGTATCTAGTCACCATAGGCATTCATTTGAGCTATGGGTCGCTTGATTTGGACTTGATTTGGTTCAGTTACAACAAGGAAGTTATATATGTACACCCCTCTTGAACAGCCTTTTGAGGCATAACCTTACTTGTTTCTGGGCAGATATCATCAGTAGGGTATCTAAA
>Ga0307511_10006637_pt1 | contig 11666 bp, 15 predicted proteins | sample 13_EM_MG_FD_200266 | JGI IMG/M metagenome (GOLD analysis project Ga0307511, IMG submission 200266) | Populus trichocarpa ectomycorrhiza microbial communities from riparian zone in the Pacific Northwest, United States - 13_EM | ecosystem: Host-associated > Plants > Roots > Unclassified | place...
AGGGATGATGTGATCGGGGTCCGTTGCTCTTTCATCATCGATGAGGAGATAAATGTCCGATTGAGTGGGGAACCGATGGTTTGGGTAGTCCTGGAGGGGGACGAGGAGTGGACCGAGGCGGCCAAGGACGGTTAGGATGTCCCTGTCCTCTGCCCTGATTAGCGGAAGAAAGCCGGAGGTCATGGTCAGCGGATCTGCGCGGTGACTTGATCGTGGCTGGGGTCTGAGTGTGGCCGTTGTTGCTCGGATGCAATAAGCCACGGCCACAATCAAAGAACGAAAGAAAAAAAAAACATTAAACGGACAAAGCACGCGAAATAAAACAAGAAAGCGAGAGAGACAAGGTCCAAGGGACGGTCATTGTTGCTTGGCTGTCGACTCGGCCCACTTGCCACGGGGAATGAAACATGGCAAACCGTGGACAAGTTTGGAAAGTGGATTTCCCTCACAGTGTGGCTGGGTGGTTTTCTTTGATCGATAACCTATAAAACCAGGTCAGAACCAGGTCGTCTCTTCCCCCCACCTTCTTTTCGCCCCACCACCAGATACCACCCACTCCCAATTCCCAAATCACTTCCTTCCTCCTTCCCCATATCTTCCCATAGATATCGATGGCACCACCTCGTGGAACCCAAAGAGGTCAACAAGGCAGCGCGCGTGGCCGCGGCGGCGGAGGCGGAGGCGCCACCCAGGGTCGTGGACCGTCCCAAGGGGGTCCCCCTTCCATCGCAACCCACGTCGAAACTATCGGTGTGAGGCGTCCCGGATTCGGCACCAGCGGAAGATCCATCACCGTGACCACTAACCACTTCCCCTGCGTGATACCCGACGGAATCATTCACCACTACGATGGTAAGGATCTACCCACTTTCACTCTCACTTGATCGCGTTCTAAGTCTTATTTACCCTCTTTCTCGTAGTTGGTATGTATCCGTCGCTTTATTTCGCGACTCTCGTTGACAAGACGCGCCGAATCCAATAGTCATCTCACCCGCCGACAAGGTCTACCCGCTCAGATTCAACATGGATTTGATCGCCGAATTGCAGGACAAAATCGCTCCTAAAATCTTCACTCCGCGTGCTGTCTACGATGGGCGTAAGAACTTGTTTGCTCCCAGGGCGCTCCCACTCGGTGACACGGGTTCCATGGAGGTCCGTCTTACAACCCGTCACGTGTTCTCGCTCGTGACCTGAGATCGTCCGCAGTTCCCCTTCCCTGTTGTCAGTGAAAAGTCCAAGCCCTTTAAGGTTCGGTTAACCAAGGTGGCAGAAATAAATCCCGAGTGAGTATGAGGAGGTTAAGTCCGTCGTCGCCTCACCGATCATCGGACAGGACGCTCGCTCGTTTCTTGAAAGGACAACAGAGCCATGACAACGCTGTCCTGACGGCAATCACTGTGGGTTTCGTTCCCTGGAGGTTTTTGTGCACCACTGACATCTTTCTTAGGCTCTCGTATGTTTCTCATCCACCGTACCCTTGTCACAATCTCTGACACATTCGTAAAGAACGTCGTCATCAGGATGGAGCCGACTTTGAACAAAAACTACGCAATCAACGTTCGTTCTTTCTTCACAGACAAAGAAACCAAAGACATCGGCAACGGTTTGGTACTTTGGCGAGGATACTTCCAGTCCATTCGCCCAGCGGTCGGTCGTATGCTCATTAACGTCGACATCTCCACCGGTGTCATGTATAAGCCTGGAAACTTGCTCGATCTGTGCAGGGAGTTCATCTCTCATCGTGATCCCAACGCGTTGGCCCCCCGCAGAGGTTTCCCCGATCGCGAGCGAGTCAAACTCCAGCGCTTCATCACCGGAGTCCGAATCCGGACCAGGAACCCGGACACGGGGCTGGTGGACAAAGCTAGGCCGAGGGTCGTCAAGAGGTTGAGTAGCGCTGGTGCTGGCGACCTCACGTTCTCTCTTCGTGACGGAGGACAGATGACCGTCGCGCAATACTTCCTAAAGACCTATAAGCGTCCCTTGAGGTTCCCCGATGTCCTTTGTGCCGAGGTAGCTCAATACTTTTTCTCACGGTTGTCGGGCATTAATCTGTCTTGTTAGGTCGGCAGCGGCGCTCTGATTCCCCTCGAAGTGTGCGAAGTGTTCCCTGGCCAGATCATGCGCAAACAGGTCCCACCTGAAAAAACCAAGGACGTCTTGGAGTTCGCGACGAAACGACCCGGTGCTAGGTTGGACAGCATCAAAAATGGTCTTGATGTAACTGGATCTACTCTCTTCGTGCATTTTCCAAGGTTTCTAAAATGTTCCCCAGATCCTGAAGTGGAGCGAATCGGCGTACGTTAGGCAGTTCGGCCTCAAGGTAGATCCGAACGTGCAGCCACTGCAGCTCCAGGCTCGTGTGTTGGTACCTCCGACGCTCAAGTATGGTCCCAACTCAAAACAAGTTACAATTGTGCGCGCGGACCCCTCCTATTTTGTCGCCGTCTGACCACCATTCTATCTAGGTTCCAAGGGATGGGGCTTGGAACATGTGAGTTCCAATCGTGTCCGCGCTTCATTCGTTCCTCATCTCTTTAATAGGGTGGACAAGAAGTTCTACCGGCCGACAACCATTCAATCCTTCGCCATCGTGGTCTTTGAGCGTAGGCAAAGGTTTAACGAGAACGATGCAAGGGAGATGGGCAAGAGTCTACTTGATGCTTGTCGTCAAGTTGGGATCAACGTGCAAGACACCAACCCCAGTGTTTTCTTTGCAAATGGACAAAATGGTGTTGTTCGTGTGAGTATTTCCCCGTTACCCTCCCTTGGTTCCATGCTCATCGTGAAATAGGAACTATTGGGCATCGGCGGCCAATTCGCCCAAATGAAAAAGCCAACTCCCCCCCTTCTGGTCGTCGTCTTACCAGACGGAGCATCCGATATCTATACGGCGGTCAAATAGTAAGTGTTGGACCGTCTTCTGCCCTCTACCGCGACTCAACTCTCCCGCCAGCTTCGGTGACGTTCACGTGAGCAGTCACCTTCACCCGTTTCTTTTTTACCTGACCGGCGGCTCTCTTCAGACCGGAGTAGCGACTCAATGCTTGAAGAGCCACAAGTGCAAGCAAGCCAAGTCCCAGTACTTTGCGAACGTGTGTCTCAAGATCAACGTCAAGTTGGGCGGCATCAACACCATTCCCGATCCACGATCGGTAGCTTTCTTAACCGACCCCCAAAATCCCACCATGGTCATGGGTTGTGATACCATCCATCCTGCTCCGTAAGTGTCGCGGGAACTACCACAGTTGGGCTTGACTCACTGTTCGACGCAGCGGATCGGATGGCCGCCCATCTTTCGCATCTGTCGTGGCGAACGTAGACTCTGACGGTGGGAAGTACATTGCCACCTCATCGGTTCAGGAATCGCGCGTAGAGATGGTCGAAGACTTGAAAAGAATGACTAAGGTACCCTCTTCGTAGAGCTGTCGCCAACACAACATTTCACTGACTTGTTATTCCGCAGTATATGGTCACCAAGTTTATCGATTACCGAACCAACTTCGAAAAAAAGCAGACCAATCAGTCCCCGAAGCGTATTATCTTCTACAGAGACGGCGTTTCCGAAGGACAGTTTAAACAAGTCCTCGAGAAGGAGCTCCCCCTCATCCGAGGTCAGTCTGGCGCACTTTCTCGGGCGCGGATTGTTTGCTCATTCAGGATTCATTAGATGCGTGCAAGGAAATAGGAATAACTCCCAAGATTACCATCATTATCGTTGGAAAGCGCCACCACGTCCGCTTCTTCCCATCGCCTAGGGACGCAGATCGAAGTGGGAATTGCCCGGCTGGTACCGTCGTGGACCGTGACGTGGTTCACCCGACCGAGTTTGATTTCTACTTGCAAAGCCACGGTGGTCTCCTCGGAACTTCTCGGCCAGCACATTACAGCATATTGTACGACGAAAATGGGTTCTCGTGAGTGTTTAACACACGATGCTCATTCGATTTCACACTGATCACTCGTTCCAGTGCTGACGGTTTACAGTCTTTGAGTTTCGCTTTGTGCCACGTTTATGCACGCGCAACCCGGTCTGTGTCGATTCCGGCCCCCGTATACTGTAAGCGAAACACCGACAGCACCAGGGAGTTACCCGCTGAACCTCCCCCAGATGCCGATATTGTCTGCTCTCGTGCCAAAAATCACTACGATCCTGAGGGTACCCTCAACTTCTCCGAAGAGTCCACCATTGTCGGAGATGCCCAGACGACCCTCGACAACTTCAAAAGCCGCTTCCAACCCCTCCATGCCAGACAGGCCGTTCGTATGTATTTCTCCTAAACCTGTTACCCCACCAACGTTCGAAGCTTCAATACCCGTACCCAATAACTGTCGTTTCTCTTATAATCCTTGGCGAATAACGTTCTATCGGTGATAGTCGTAACCCCCTCATGATCGAGTGTATATGTCGTGTTCTGTAGCTACCCTCATGACGGTTAAGTGTTGTGTCATACTGTAGCCTGCGTACAACCCCCTTTGTGTTTCAAATACCACGTGTCCTGATAACCTTTAAACTCAGGATGAGTGCGTGGGAAAGTTCGGCAAGATAACCTCTGTTGCGCTCGTCCTCCCCCGTCTGTCGATGCTTCGAGGGACGAACGGCCTCGTATCAGCAAAAAACCACTCTTGAAACAGTGGCATTCGCGGCCCCCCTTGATAATGGTACGCGTCCGAACAAGTGCCCAGACTGAACAATGCAAACGTTTTGCGGATAGGCACACTTTTCGTTCAAACGTACTGCTGGCGTCACCCCCAAGCAGGAAAGGCCATCTCAACAAAGTGGAGTCGATACTGGCTCTAGCCCCCTTCTTCCCTACTCTCGAAATTGGCCATCACGGAGTACCGGTGGGGACGGCGACCGAACGATCTCACAGCCAGGCTCACGATTTAGTTTAAATGCCTCCGGCTCTTCGTCTTCCTTATCACGCCATTTCGATACGTCGAGGCTAACCTCTACACTCCCCAGTAGAACGTCCCTGTCTCCGACGAGAGAGGGGGACGGGGCAAGGCTACCCCGCATTGTGGAGGACCCAAACCAAAACAGGAGTGTGAGAAGGCACTTTGTGAAGGAGGAGATGTCGTCTCCGGACGTTACAGCTCCCTCGAGACCCCCCACAGGTGGTCTAGGGAAACAGAGCGACGGCGAGGGAGGTCATGGGTTTAGATGTGAGTTCGCGCCAAATGTCGGTGCATATATCGACCTGATTTAATTCCCTCGGGCCCCAAATAGTCTATGCGGGCGCACCCTCCCTTTCGAGGCTTTCCCAGCCCGCTTCGTCCCACCCTGATGTCCGTAGGGGATCGCGAGACTTACACCGCTCTCCCAGTAGACATTCTTCGCGAGAAGTGGTCGCGGCACCGGAGTTTGATCTCCATCGAGTGGTATCGAAGTGGACCACTGATATGAAGAACGCTCAGGCAGAAACTGAGGAATTGGTCCGTCATACTGAGGTGCATATAGCTTGCTGGAGATCTAGCCTGACCCTGCCCACAGAGACACGAATTAGGTGTAACGCAGGTTCAGCTCGAAGCCTTGAGAGAGGAGAAATCCGAGCTGCTTAGAAGACTAAAGAAAGTTAAGGATGTAGCGAAGGAGAGCCAGGAGAAGAGCGGAGTGATGCACGTATCCACCGAAGTCTATCCTACGATGCGCTGACCCCCCCACCTCAGTTTGGAGGACCTCAGTAATTCCATCAAGTCCCTGAAAGACGATGCGGACTCCTGGTTTGGATTAGCACGCGAGGTCCAGTCCATGCTACCCGATATCAAGCACATGAGGGTAAAAGCCAATGATACAATCGATAGTGAGTCCTTCCCCGGAACCTCCCAACGAGCCATGGATTGCCGACACCATACCCAACAGGCCTTACTCCATCTCTCGATGGAGACCACTTGAACAGGAATGCTAGAGAGCTCATGGACGAACTAAGAACTGATTGCAAGAACTGTGAGGATGCCAGCTCCTACGATGAATTGGTCTGACTCTCCGCCAGCTCAGGAAGTAACTACGATGCTACGAGACAGGTTGACGACCTTGTCCTCCGACCTCATTGAAGCAAGATCGAGAATATCCGACCTGGAGGCCATCCTCGCGCAGGACCGACAGGCGATCGGGAGCCTTTCTGCTGAGTTGGCAGCATCCAGTACGTGTACAACCAACCGGGTGCGGTTACCCAAGCTTGAATCTGGCATGGATTAGGTGAAACCACAAGGGAACTTTCTCGAGAATCCAAAACGACGGCGGGGCAACTTCGCGATGCCATCTGTAACGCGGTTGAGCTGGAAGTGGAGTTAGTGAATGCCCGGGAAAGGTGTGTACGAGACTCGTGGAGGCGGTGAACGGAGTTTGATGAGAGTCATAGGGTTGAAGAAATCGAGAAGGAGCTTGCCGAGTCCGAGGCAGTCTTGGCAGAGGTCCCCCGACTCCGAGAGACGTACTTCCAAGCAAATTTTGGGCCTCTGTGGGGCAACTAACAGACTATATGCAGTATAGATGAACTCGAAAGTCGACTTCTGAGCTCGGAAGAGCGAGGTGCAGAGGTTGTCGAGCTTCGCGATGAGTAGGTGAACTGCACTCTCGTCACTTCAATGGCCTGAACGCCGTCACAAGGGCTCTCATAACCCAGGGGAAAGTATCCGATCTCAACACGGAGATCCAAACCCTTCAGTCTTCCCTTGAACAGACTACTTCGACCCTCGCGGACCGGACATCCAGGTATGGTCACCGGGGTTTGTATCTTCGAGGGTTGTCCTCACAAGCAATAGCCTGGAAAAATCGGAGCAAAAGATTTCCGAGGTCCTCAAGGAGTTGAACGCCTCTCAAACTCTCTCCAGAACCGTTTCTGAGGCTAGGAGAGTCGATAAGGCTACTTTTGAGGAGGCCACAAAGCGACTCGAGAGCCGTGTGAGCAGCCTTGAAGCAGAACTAGATCGCTCGAGGGAATCGTACGCTATTTGGCCCGTATTCAGGCTCTACGTGCTCATTCCCTCATAGCGCTGCCCAAGCAAACCTACGGTTACAGGTATGGAATTTGGACTATACTCACCTGAGAACGAACCTACATGGGTCGCTTGACGACGAATCAGGCACTGCACGACCGGTTTGATGACCAATCCGTTACCCTCCGCTTAACGAAAGAAACGAACGCGGAGCTTCAGGTAAGGTGGCGGGTAGTGATTCGTGGAAGAGGTGATCCTGATGTCGGCTTAGGAACGGGTCGTGGATGTTGAAAAGGCTGCGTCGGTACGTGACCAACGCCCCAAACTCTTTCGATACCACACCTCACCTTGCTCCGTTATGACGTTCAGAAGGAGCAGGGGCTTTTACAGGGGCGGGTGTCCGAGTTACAGACCAGTAACCGTGACTTGATGGAAGATCTGGAACGCGAGAAAGGTTCCACGCGTTCAGCCGAGGCTACCCTCCAACGGCAACAGTTCGCAGAAGAGAATAAACGGCTAGTTTTCGAGGCTGCTGAGAGGGAGCTTAAAACTCTCCTCGAAGAAAGTAGGAGAAAGGCGAACGATCTCGCCACCGAGAACGAGAAATTCCTGCAGGAGGTTGCGGCGGCAAAGGTTACCCTCCCACCCCCACCAAGCCCTCGAAAAGACGTCGTCGATGGCCCCGATGTGGTGGCGACCCTTCGGGCAGACATAACTAGGCTACAAAACGAGAAGGAAGAACTGATTCGGGATTCCAAGACCATCGAGGAGAGGTACAAGAATAGTCGTCTGGTTTGTTCCCCGCTACTCCCTTGGCCCAGTCGCTGACCGATCTGACGTAGAGCGATGAAGAGAAGAGTTTGGTCCGTGCTATCAGAGTGGAGGCGCGGATTGCTCAGGAGCAACAGTTAGACATGAAATCGAACGAGCTCTTGAGGGTGAGTTAGTTTGCCAGTTGCCCGCGTGGGAAGAATATATTGACCAAGTTTCCCAACAGCGAGACAAAACAATCCAAGCCCGGGATACGAAAATCAAACAGCTAGAGGAGATTATCACAAGGCTCCATAAGCACGCTGCGAAGATTGGTGACCAGTCCTCGACCGCCAACAGGCAACCCGCGAACGACCCAAATATCCCGTCCCAAGTCAGCAGTCCGCCTGTTCCCGATCGAGACGGACCGGTAAACCCGATGCGCTCAAGTATTGCCACCGTCTAACTTGGGTATTTACCAGGGAACCCCAGTTGCGAATAGGGCATCTGAAGTGGGAAAGTTGACAAACAGAGCGCTCAGGACTCCGACCCGCACTGTGCCCCCTCAGGAACCAGAACACACCGCATTACCTCGTAGGACCGCCATGAAGCCCAAGGACAAGGGCCTTCTCCGTTTCACGACAGACGCGGCTGATGAAATCGACGGTTCTGACGACGAATTTGACGAACCGGTCATCAGCGCTTTGGGCAAGAGAGACAGGTTAGGGGGTCCTAGCAAGAGGACCGACGCGAAGAGAGACTCATCCGGTGAAGAGGCCGAGAGGCCGAACAAGAACAGGGTGAGTGGAGCGTCCTTGTTTTGGTACTCAGACAGACCGGATTTCTAGAAGACGAAGGCTACCGGACAGGGCAATGCTGCCACCAAGGCGAGTTCCCCATATTCTAGATATTTCTTGAGTTCGTCATCTATTTCGTAGGCGTCCGATGCAACAGTGGTCTCTCGACGACGAAGGAACAGAAACTGATATCTCGATTCAGACCGCATCGAAGGCTCGCTTGTACCTCGTCACCGCTGTGCTCTGCTCTCTTATCCTGTGTCTCTTGGTCGTCATCGCCAATCGTCTCTCGGCTTGAAACTCGTTTGCTGCTTTTCTTGAACCTTCTTGGACTCCACCTTGGACCAAACCCGAGGGAGACGCTGTTATCCGAGACTGTATTTGTATTTGTACGAAATGAATCGCGTCCCAAGAATACATTATGTAGCATCGTTGATGTAAATCACGAAACCCAGCCAAGTACGGATGAGAAAGGGGGGTTGCATAGAAGAGTTTCGGATGCTTGGTTGACTGGAAATCACTCCTGCGTCCGTTTGCTCTGATATTCCACCAATTTGCGGATTCCGGGCTGGAACACTCGTCTCATTAACGACTTTGACCACCTCCCCTCGTTCCATCCCTTTCAGGACTCGGAGGGCGGAGAGACAGCGAGCGTCTCGAATGATGAGGCGCGGCGGCTGGATCGTGGGAGAACGCGAATGTCCGACTACGTTGGGATCCACCAGACCTCCTCGGTACCTTTCCCTCTTGGTTCAACCCTCTCGACTCATTAACCCAGACTCTCCAACACGATGGACCTTCCGCAAGAATTGCTCGACGAAATCCTCACCTACATCCCCACGGACGACTGTAGATCGTTCCGCAGTTGCTCGCTGGTCGCGAAATCATGGGTACGCCCTTCCCGAAGGCGCCTTTTCGAAACCATCAACATCGCGGGAAGTGTACACTTGGGGCGGCTGCTAGAGGAAATCTCACCAACAGACGCCAGGATGTTATTACAACACGTCCGTTCGATAACCTGCCGCATCGACCACACTCCCGACCCACCTCACGGATCCGCTGACCTCCTCCACGACTACTCGTCCTCGCTCTGCCAGCTCAAACGCTTGACCTTTCACTCAGGATGTCCTCCATCCCTCTCTCAGATTGAGACGTATACGGCATTCCGATACTCCCTCTCGTACCTCTGCCTACGGTCGTTCAGAATCACAGCCAATGTGGTCGTCACTATCGCCAACTACTTCCCTAATCTCGCACACCTTCATCTCGACACACTCTCCTATATGGCGAATGATCAACCAATCCCCCCCTTTTCCCGGTCGTTGCAAGAACTGACCATCGACGAGTTCACCTCGGAAGGCCTGCCTCTTCTCGATCAGCTGATGGGACTGCGCCCGCATTGTAACAAGTGCACTGTTGGACGAGGACGGATTCCATGGCTCGCTCAGCGTGTCATCAATGGTGTGGAGTCCAGCGTAAAGCACCTGGACATACAGTCCAAGCTCATAGGTGTGTCCAACTTTAAAAAAAAACCTGCAACGAGGATGGCTGAATGCAGCCCTGGAATTATTACAGAAGCGGGAGACCCTTTGACACTCTCGAATTGCCGGGAGCTCTGTGAGCTCGAAATCTACGCGTCCTGCCCGAAGAGCCCTGAACTAGACCTCATTTTATCCATCACCTCGACAAAGATTCAAAGGATAGTGTTCACCCGAACCCCGTACCAAGACAACCAAGTGGTACGTCCTGAAACCTGGGCAAAACTTGACAATTCTCTGTGTCGGTTAGTTGACCGACTAGAGTGCGGGCTTCAGTTGGAAGTGGAGTTCCTGGTTCTCAACCGAACGGCTTGGTGGCGTGGCAAGCAGGGTTTTAAGAAGCGCCTACCGAGGTCTTATGGGAAGGGTGTGACCTTTGGCGCAATGGTGGGCGAGGGTTATCCTTTTTGGTATCCGCATTAGGCGAAGCAACCCTGAGGAAGGAGGTAGTCAATAGGATTGTACTTTCCAGCGATCGTTCACAACTTGTGTGCCGATTTTCGGTTGCGAGTCAACTGAGGTTGCAAATGCCTTTGGTTGGAAGTGCCACCTGTTTAGGTTTTCCCGAGCGAATCAACCAGCGTCGCTCCTCGAGATAAGCTGACTAAGGCTCGAAGCTATAAGTTTCGACGGCCCTCGCTGGTGTCCCCATCTTCGTCAAACCTCATCGACATCTCCCACTGCTCCGCCAGGGTAGATGACCACGCTTCTAAGGTAGCCAAGGGACTGCCTGTCATTCCTAAACACCTCCACCCATATATGTGTTATTGCTACCGTCCCTTCTGACCTCGCGTCTTAGGGAACTAGGTGACGCCAGCACTGTTTTGAGCGGGTACGAATGAAAACCGTTTTGAGGGGCGTGCGTCGGCGGAGGGATGCATCGGGTCGAGATCTCAGTGCACGGGCACGTAACCATTCTGTGCGGTACCCGAGGTCCCCTACTGGAATAAAGTTGGTGTGGCGCGCACCATATAGGGCCAACGACATGTCTGCTCGTACTGGTTCTCACAACATCATTTGGTCGAGAAAAACTGTTTATAAGAAATAGATCATTTCTGACCCGACGTGCACAGCTTGTCGACAGGTCCGCGCACAATATTATCCGTAGGTTCTCAAACGTAGGGAGCCGCAAGAACAAGCGACGCATCGCAACGGAGGCCCAGCAAAAATACGACCATACGGAGATTTGTGAGGGTGACGGTGGAAATAGCAACGCACCCCTTTGTTATTGGGAAAGTTGTAAGGAACTCCGGGCGACAAAGCTCTAGACAATGTTCGAGGGTCAAGGGGTCGTACAGTCATATACCAGCCGAGCCTGTCAACGCGATGGCGTCTGCCAATGCGATTGAATGCTGATGAAGTGGCACGTTGGCGCGGTATATGTAAGGGATTTTGAACTCACGATCTCCGGGCCGAAGAAGATTGGACTCCACAAGAGGTTAAGAACCAATTGGACGTAGTACCATTCAAATCCGGTTCGGATGATTTCCCTGCGGAGAGGCCCAGACAAGTTCTGTTAGAGCACAAAACTAGGATATTCTCGAACCTCCTCCACCTTGTGGTAGGCAGAACGACTCTGTCGTGGTGGCTGGTGGCCAGGCAAGAAGCGTAACCAGTCTCCATATACGACGTGGCCCAGACG
>Ga0307511_10006638_pt1 | contig 11666 bp, 14 predicted proteins | sample 13_EM_MG_FD_200266 | JGI IMG/M metagenome (GOLD analysis project Ga0307511, IMG submission 200266) | Populus trichocarpa ectomycorrhiza microbial communities from riparian zone in the Pacific Northwest, United States - 13_EM | ecosystem: Host-associated > Plants > Roots > Unclassified | place...
AGGCAGCTACTCTTTTGAGTTTGCGCTGCTCACGGCGTTCTCGAGAGCGTTCAAAGATTTCATCCTGGTTGGAGCCGTTGGGAATGCGTCCTTCAATCTTGGAAAAATAAGTGTACTCACAGGTCTTAATGTACCCGGTGTATCCGCAGCAGCGGCCCGCACAGGACTCTGCTTCTTCAACACGCGAGTAGATCCAACGGCCCGTCCATCGTCAACCCTATTATCGTGTAATGGGGAAGGGAGTGGATGTTGTTCGAAGTGGTTGCAAGAAAAACCAAAGATTTCTGAGCAGGCCATGTTATTCGTGTAAGTGGTTGCAAAAGGTAGCGATGGGATGTAATTGACCTCACTGCAAACGGCCGCCTTTTAAATGCCCCTCGACTAGCGTGGCTTGATGGAGGACTGTGGACGGCGGATGAGGCGGATGATCGGGGCGGAAGTTCGGGAGTGCGGAATCTGGGGTCACGATTGGGTCATGACGTAAATCCGGATTTCAGAGGGCTGCTAATGAATGCGACTTCACCTCTATCCGTGCGATGCGCGGACGTCGGTTCCAGACAAGCTCTGGTTGTTTAATTCCTGTGCGAAACCTCGGTTTCCTTGACTCGGTGCCCCCTGAGACGATCGGACGGGACCGCTCCTCCGAAGAGGCAAGAGCTAGAATTCGGTTGCTGCTCTGCGGTTCGTTGAGTGCTCCTCCGTATCATACCTCCCCGGTTTTCCGCAAAGCGCGGAACGCACTGCCCACCACACTGCGTGCCAGTCAAGTGGCCACCCTCGTGCATTGTTGTGGCCTATCAAGGCAGATCATCATGGCGGTGCGGCGTTCACGCATTTGTAGGATGTGACTCCTCGGCGTAGGATCTCCGCACAGGAATCACAAACGAGGGTACACCTATCTGTGCTCGACGTCAGGGGGTCATCGTTACTGGGCCATCAGCTGTCGCGTCGGTCCTTTTCGTCGTCGAGCCCGCCACCCACTGGCAAAGGGTTCCCATTCAGTAGGCCCTAAGTTTCGTATTACACCCTAAGGGAAGGCACGTTGCGGGCGTCGGCGCCGGTGTTTTCACTAGTACACCGTCCTATCTTGGGGGAAGCTAGTGGGTTGGAATGCACCACGGCGGTGTGGGATTGAGGACGATGAAACGTACGTCACCGCTTTCTTCGGGATCAAATCCCTTTATTTGACGTGTGGGAGAAAGGTTACGATCGACAAATAGCCGGCGAAGGAGGCTTCGTCGGAATTTGTACGCCACCGTAAGTGAAAGGAATCCTCTTCGTCGAGGTAATGGCTATTGTCAACGAGGCCACTCCGCGTCCGCACGGAATCCCAAGGACACGTCCATCTCATCGCGCCACCGGTTCGTCTCCAGGCCGCATGCCTGGCATCGCGACACTTCGGCTATGTCGCTTGAAAACTAACCAAGGATCCGAATTACTGGTGTCAGGGAGGGCTGTCGCCCCACCTGGTCCAACCTCGCCGGGTGTTGGGATCATCCCGACGCTCAAATTTTGGTTTCGCTAATGCGCGCTATGCGCCGAGAATTCTCGGGTATCAACGTGTAAACTCCAGCTACCGGGAGCCTCCCAGAACGGACTACTCGTTATTTGACTATGTACTTCCTTCCCCTGAGGATTCCGTGTTCTGTTTCCCAGCACTCGCGCGGCAGTCAACGGATTCTCTTTTCTCCTGTGCTTGCTTCGAACCGATCACGATCGAAAATAACAGGGGGTGAATTGAAGGTATCCCGCGCCAGATGATACAGGATTCCCTGGAGACCCGAGGCATCTGTGTCTCGCACTGGGACCAGGCAGGGAAGACCCATTATTTCGCCTGACGTGTTCTCCACCCCCCAAACGCCCTGAAACGCGACAATGAGTTCGCACTGTGATCATCGATCAACCATGGGGTTTGCTGATTGCCTTACTGTAGCTATAGCTATGATCATTGGTCTTCAACCTCAACCTCGGCCCTTTCTCACTTTCCGGTGCGGTCTGGGACCAGTATTTTTTTTTTTTCAAGTAAAGGCACCCGGGAGGCAAAATAAGACCGACAGAATTGACAACCGGCAGCGTATTCGTTTTCAGTTGTCACACTATCTCCCATCGATCTAAACGTTTATGTGTTGCCGCTGTCGTCCTGCCCGTGCCTTCCCTTATTCCCTCCCACCAAACTCCCGCCACGCTCGCCCGTAAAGTCGGTGACGGTCCAACCTCAAGGTCCCCAAGGTCGAACCTGTGAAGGTGATGTCCGCACAGACAAACCCTCGGGGCTTCCAACCGATCAAGGTCAATCCTGAGAAGGCCAATCCAGTCGAATTCAGGCCAGAGAAGGTCAAGCCGCTGAAATTGGACCAGAATAAACCTGAGGAAATACCAGCGCCGGGACCACCTAAGGTGAAGCTTCCGCCACCGATGAGACTCCCTTCGAAACGGTTCCTGATGTTCCGCTTCCGCCCATGCAGGGAATCTCCCCTCCAGCTTACACTGAGACTGCCACCGAACCACCTCGGCTAAGATGCCCTTCGCCTTCTCCGTCGCTCAGGAAATCGCCGGTGGTCCTGAGTTTGGACACTCAGCCGCCTCCAACACCGGGTCCCTTGCCTGGGCCGTCCACCTCGAACAGGTTGAGACCATCAACATCGGTCTCCACTTTACTCGGTACGCGTCAGTTACCCTCCAAGTTTGAGAACTGAAGCTGACTGAGTACTCGTAGATGGACACGTTGACAATACCCCAAATAGAATCCTCGTTCCTTCTAGGAGTAATCCGGTTCTCAACGTGCACAGTTTTGAACCTCCAAAACCTGGACCGGAACGATTCCCAAGACCCTCCGCCTCAACGTCGAGTATCAACGTTCATGGTTTGAGGCCTGGCCCGGGGAGGACTCCAATGCCATCTTCGTTGTTGAACAACGTCCAGACCCAGCCCCCTCCGGTGAATATTTATTTTTCTATAACCGCGATCCCAACTCACTATATATGTAGCAGAAAGTCAAGAAACAGGGGTTCCTCTGTGGACTTTTCAGATTTGCAGGATCGAAACCCAAAGAGCCACCAAGGCCCGCCAAGCGATTAAGTAAGCCGATGCCCACGAGGCCAACGTCCACCGTATTTGCGAACCCTGCCGCTAGACCCTCTCCTGGCACGACGTCCAGCCCCACGACAAGACCGGTCTCCATTGCAGCGTCAAACTCCCTAGGGCCAACCCTTGGTGTTCCTCAGAGTCCCGTTATGAGACCCCAGTCTGTTCTCTCGCAAAGCTCTATGGGGCCTTCCCTCATCAGTCTAAATGGTCAACGCAAACGTGCAGTTCTCACGAAGAAGCCACCCCGCCCAACGAAGCATGCGCATCATTCTTCTACCTCGACTGGCCCGGGCAGGCCAACCTCCCATCAGGTACGACGAACCGGTCCGCAACTTTCTCCCCCTGATCATTTTTCTGGCAGAATCTTGGTCACGCCAGATTCAACAGCTACCCGCAGACCGCAAACCTCCACGGTAGAACCTCATTCGCGAGCTTCACTCCGGAACACAACGCCAACCCCACCTACCCGACCTATCCAACTTCTGTTGACATCTATGACAACCCACATCGCGGCTATTCAGAATTCGGTCGTACAACCGCCCCTGCTTTCCCCATCCCCACCAACGGCCAAACCCTCACCCCCATTCGTCATCCCTACAGTACCAACCCCGCCCAAAACACGCCGACCACCGATTATAACCCATATCCTGGGACTGGCGACTACTATGGAACAGGCCGGCCCACCAATAACGTGTATGGGGCCACTGGACCCCACGATTCTGGATACCAATCCCTAGCTACCACCTCTGGTTACGCTTTATGCACGGTGAGCAGGAGTGATCCCACCCAGGTTCGACGTTCTTGATTGTGAATGGTTAGGTCTGCAATACCAAACTCCGATATATCGATCCAATCACTGGAGAAACATCGCCTTACTGTACGGACGCCTGTCAAGCCGCGGCCAGAGCTACAAGCTCACAAACACAACAAGGTACGGGATGCTACCTGTGCTCATCGCTAGTATCGTTTGACGCCCTTTGCAGCGACGTGCAGCTACCCTGGATGCAAGAACCCTGCAGTCGTGTACCCGGCCGACCACTTTTGGAACTATTGTGGCAAGTCACACGAGCAGTACGTTCCGTTCCTTGATCTCTTGGACGGTAACTCACCCAATGGCTTGTGTAGCTACGCGCGGAAAGGATGCGTTTCTTGTCGCCGGGTCGACGAAAATGGTACTCAGCTTTGTACACCATGCGATACGACCTTTAAGCAGAAGGCACCGGGCATCATCCCTATCCCAAAGGATCATGACGCTTTCTGGCGTGGTACGGCCCATCTATATCTCGTGCACCGACCTAAATTCATTCCAATTCGCGATTTAGTGTCCGACCAGTTCGCTGAGTCGTGGGCCCATCCAACACAATGTCCAATCGTTCAAGCAGTTTATAAGATTGTGTCGACCCAGGAAAGTTTAGATACGTACACCTGGTATCGGTGTGTGTTCCACAATCCTCTCAGAATCACGGGCCCATGACTGACCTCTCGGCTCGCTAGTGACACCTTAGAGTACTACGGTCAGTTCGCTGCACAAGGGAAACTCAAGGGTAACGAACGAACCCTCTGGCACGGGACTCGTCGAAGTTGTACCCTGGGAGAAACGGGTCAAACTACTCTTTGCAACACTCCGAGATGCTCCCTGTGCTCCCTCATCCGAGGGTCGTTCGCCATTGGCAAGCTCGTGGCAGATACGCCAGCGGGAAGGTTTGGAGCGGGAATATACACCTCCACCAAGGCTTCGAAGTACGTTCCCTCGGGTAGACGATTGTGGCGGGATCTATGCTGATTTCCTCGCCTTGTTTGTAGGGCCAACGATTACTCCAGCAACGACAACGGAGTCGCGGCAAAGTGTAAAGCGTTGCTCCTGAACGACGTTGCCGCAGGACAGGAATGCGTGACGCACTACGGTGATACAACCATGACAGCTCCACCTCAAGGATACGATTCGGTGGGTGTTTCAGATCCGGAGGTTTTGACTTGCCACGAGATATCTGATCTTTGGATCCCACCCAGGTATATGGGGAAGCTGGGGGCAATTTGAACTATGACGAGCTCGTGGTGTATACGAGCGACGCTATCAGGCCGACTTGGCTGGTACTCTATAACAAGGGATAAGCGACGATTGGTTGGCAACAATCGACCCACTCAGTTACCTCGCTGTTGCACGGTGATCCTGTTTCATCGTAGCCCCAACGTGTCTATGGGCGGCGGTGCACAAAGGCAGTGAAGAGGATCTTTAGTAGCCTCCACTTGGCATCCATCCACAATGATTACTGGGCAGTCGGGCGGTGTCAAATACTCTCCCTGTTACACTGCGAACACGTACAAATTCATTAATAAGTTTGTATCTTATGGCCGCCGGTCTATCCGAATGTGGCTCGCTGCATCCAGCGCAGAATTCAAGGTGGAAATTACGGCGGAGATCTCTGGAATGGAATTCGAAATCAAGTACAATGTTGGACGCCACTGGAGGTGCCGTGCCCTTCAAGTTTTCTATTTGATGACCCAGGACAGGATCAAAGGATTTACCCAGCCAACTATTCCATTCACCCCTTGTAATAACCAAGTGAGGGCGGAGCTCCATTCCACACAAGTCAGGAATTTGATTAGAAGCTTTGTCGGAGTCGGGGGTCCACAGACCGTGATCGGATCTACAGGTGGGCAACAAACTGTGCGGCGCAGCTTCGATTTCTGGGGAGAAAGTTGCCTGCCTTGTTCGCCGGGACTCAGAACCATTCCTTGAACCTCGACATATGTCACGGGGTTCGGCTACTAGGCCGAGGTAGTCTGGCGGCATACCAATGCGCCCGATCCGAGGCAGCAGGTCGAACAACGAAGCACCACGGGTAATAGCCCTGAGACCGGTTCAGTGTTGTAGTTGCCAGTTCCAAGTTCCGGCCAGTCCCACATTTTGGACACGTGAGATAATATGAGGCAGTGTGGTGGGTTGGGTCCGGGTATTCTAGCCGGGGGTGCGCTTGAGGCCTTTGTCTGATTGGCCGTCGTAATTTGCATGGTGGCGTGACCAACCAAAGCAACCACCACGGTAGGACTATCCCCATCTTGTGCGAATCGTCGCGACATGAGCAAGTTAACGTGCCAGAACCAGTATTTGCCGTAGCCCGATGTGAGGAGCGCCTGGTTGGCGTTCCGATGTCACCGCACGTCCTGTCGCAACAATGTAGCATGTACCTGAACGCTGAATGCAATGTTGAGCACTGGACACATAGACTCGGGCGGAAGGTTTTGACGTTGACACGACAGTAGTATGTTGCCCCCGGCATGAGGACAATTTGTCGGTGGGAGGATTGGAAGTGCATTGTACCGCGTTGCTCATTCGACTTGTTGCCCTGGTTGGGCCTTTGTCCCCCCACGCACTTTACCGAGACGATCCTGGGTCGCCACCCCGCCACCGACTCCACATGCCTCCATGGACCCGCCACACTAGTAGTACATATGGAGATATCTTCGTGGTCTGTCCCACCTGTCGTTTCACGCGTCGTGCAACGAGTGGCGTTGGGTCGGCGCGGAAGACACCTTGTGGACTATTTTCAAACGGAAGTTCAGTGTACAGAATGGTGATTCGTTCTTCAAACACCACACCTGTGTGAGGGTCAGTGACGGGCGGAATTGACAGAGGAACAAAATTGCCTTGATGACACAATGTCCGTATTGCTCCACAGTGGCTTGGACCATAACCAACCTTCAAACGTTCAGGTACTGATGGAAACTGCTGCCGCTTTGACTTGACAGCGGGCCCTGTTCCGATGGGACGCCTCCAAAATGAGATAGCCTAACCCGTAGTTTACCCTGTAACTTGTAGGAATCGTCGATATGTCACACACCACATATCTCACATACCACGAAAATGGTTGGCGATCCAACAGACAGCGAATCAAAGGAAAGAACCAGGTCGCCACCGGTATCGTTTGCGATCAGTTACGAACCGTCCGCCACCGCGGTGCCGGGGTGCCGAGCCACTGCCATGAAAAGGTAAACGACGAATTGGCGCTGTGTCAAGATATCCTCTGGAGAACGGTCTATCGAAATGAGAGCCACTGGAGTGGCGGCTGGATCAGGAGATTCATCAACTCCTTGAATGATGAGACAAACGCTGGTATTATCACGACCCTGATCCAAGCACGGGGTAACGTAGTTCCCTAGGAGGAAGCAGAGCACCCTGCCTTTTTTTTTGAGCGGTCTAGAGGGCCGATGGAGGTACAGAGAAGTACTTGTTGTCGTCAGCCAACCGGAAGTCTGGGGACCAGAGTAACGGAATATGTTACCGGATCAATTACGATCGTGCGTGGAGAAATCGCCGCAGGACGCCTCCGGACCTCGGGCTTCCGTTCGTTAGTCGTTTTCTTCATACGCGATCCCCCACGTCCGTTCGCCTCCCAGCTCAATTATTTGCACACAACTGCAGCCTCCAAAATGCACTCTATCGTACGACACGTCACTCGTTCAAGTTCGTCCCTGAGGACCGCGGTGAGGCGACCTACAACTCTCAACATGCGACCCACCGGCATGGGAACGAATAGGATTGCTATACGGACGCTTATCAGTAAGTCTTTGCTTTTTCGGGGGCCCTCACAACGCGAGAATAGGGCCCTTAGCGTAGGCCTTTACGGTGCATCGCTCATTATCTCATTCAACCACAGCAAAGAAGTACACTGAAGACCATGAAGCTGTCGTGTTTGACGATTCTACTGGCGTCGGTATCGTATCGATCACGGACTACGCTCAGAGTAGCCTCGGGGATGTTGTCTTCGTTGAGCTACCAACTTTGGAAACCGAGGTCACGAAAGGGGGTCAGGTCACCTCATTTCCTTGCGCGCTCACTGGCGTCTGACGTTTTATGATTTTGCCTTTGGGGCTTCTATCCTTGTCGCTCTATGTTATGCACGGAATCACAGACCAGATTGGCGCGGTTGAGAGTGTCAAGGCGGCCTCAGATATCGTTGAGTCTTCAGCCCTTTGACCTGGCTCCTTCTCCTTTTTCTAACCGAATAACATTTAATTTTTCCTTCTTGCCACTGGACCTGTGATGCAGTATGCCCCTGTTTCAGGAACTATCCAGGAGATCAACGAGAATTTGAACGACCAACCAGGACTCCTCAACAAGTCCCCTGAGGACGAAGGTAGTACTCCCCGTCGTGATGAATCACCCTCTCCGAGCTCAAATATATCTCGCTAGGTTGGCTCTGCAAGATTAAGGTCTCGGACCCCACCGAAGTGCGTCCGCCACTGGTTTGCGCTCGGGCGCCCACGTCTGATAACACTTTCCCCCTAGCTTGACTCACTGATGGACGAGGCTGCGTACAAGGATCATTGCGAGTCGTAGAACTCACGAAACATGCGGATAGCCGCAGGCTGATGATAACTCGCAGTGCTCCTGATTCGGACACACCGCTATTCGGGAACACTAAATGGACAGCATTGTTATGTTCACTGGCGCGATAGGCATCAATGTTGACCATCCTACGCATATAGAACCATTTACCTAATTCTGACTCTCGTGTGACGATGTCACCCAACGTGTTGCGAGTGGCTGGGAACTTCCCAACCGTTTCGCCACAACGTTGCTGAACTGGCCAAACCCCGTCGGGAATGGCTAGGACGTTCGCAGCCGTTTCACCGCAACGTCGCCCAGCTCGAACTCGGTCGCCATTCAACCTACCGCAAGCTGCCTTGACCTAGTATACCAGGGGTTCTCATGCATTGAATGGACCGGCTTCAGGATACATTCCGGCCGGTACTCGCCAGAAGCCCTCAAGCCACGGTGACGTGTCCAATCGAACCCATACCGCAAATACAAAGGCAATGGCCGCCCAATGGGGGAGATACCTCCATATAGTGTCGCTTTGCAGAAACCTAGGATAGCGCGTCCAGGCCGGAGTCAGTTAACGATGGCTCGATTTGGTTAAGCGGAGAATGTTCGTGACGACATGTCAAACTTTTCATCCAGGGTTCCATTACCACCACCAACTAACTCAGTGCGATCAATTACATTTCCTTTCTCAACTCTACTGATCCTCCTCATCAGTGGGGGGATCTTCTCCATGGCGACCCCATTGTGCTCGGGGTGCTCGGGCCATGGGTCACCGAGCAATTACACAGAGGACGGACCCGATGTTTGTTTGAATCACAACCCTAGGGGGGTAGCCAAATCACCGCGGAAGAAAACCGTGAGGCGATACACGCCTCGGTCGGATCCGTTCCAAGTCACCCCAGCACATATAAAGCTCTTCCTCTCATGTTATGTCTTCCTGCGATCTCGATCATGTCCCCCACTAACCGTCCATATCCCCAAGCAGGCTACAATTACTCGTTCTCGAACTCGCTCCAGCCGCTCCCTATCGATGACACTGGAATGGGAAACGGGGTATGGACGGGGCTCTACGTTTGTGTTCTCCACTTTAGACTTATGGGAATGTAAGCGCTGATTTCGTACTGACCAGGAGGGCATGCATTCGATTGAACTGGGGAGCTCTCCCACACGGCATGGGGTTAATATGCCGACGTATCCAACTACCCATGTTGGCGGCAGTTCACAGGAGCTTCTGTATATGCCTGCGGGTATGTGCGAGGCCCAACAGACCCAATTCGGGAGCCCCGGGAGCTGGGCGTCTCCGGATGTGCCACTTCATCCTGGTTCCGCGTCCTTCGATCCCTCTCCCTCGTTTACCCCAACCACTCTCGCCCTCACTGCGCAACCTGTCACCCAGAATGGACTACCCGTATCCGCCAACCCGCAGAACTACATACTGGTCCCCCAACGTCAATACGCGCTGACCGCATATCACTTCACTCCAGCCCACCCTATCTCATTCAACACTGGCTCCGGAGAACCTGGGATTAGGCTCTCTGCTGCGCTCAACCGGAGGTTTACTCACTTGGAGGATAGAGACGACCTCGTGTTCGAGTCGAGTAGGAGTCCGACGATCACAATGAGACTCGAGGTTTGTGGCTCCATTGCGTTATCCTGGGCCCTTACTAACGACGCTGGACAGTGGCCAGGGTATATATCGTGGAGTAGGCAGGTACGCGGAGTGAACGGTTTCCCATGATGGTCACTCACCGGCAGCGACACAACATAGGTTAGGATTCTCGACTCTCGAAGCGTGCGACAGTCGATAAGCAGAGAGAAGTTGGCCTACGAAGTTGCCAAAACTGTGTTGGCATTCGCTCAACCTCAGGTGCGACCAACTCCGTTCACAACGGTATCTTGCTTCTTGAGCGGGGGCTAACACAGGTTGTATAGAACGGAAAAAGGTCAAACGCCGAAGGCTCCACAGACCAGGACAGAATGTGGACCCTAGGCGAAGGCAACCTTAGCCTAGATGACCTCGTGCTCGTCCGCGTGGAGAACGTTTCAAAAGGCAGCTGGCAACCACAGTTCCTCGTGGACAGGCAACGCAGAAACCTGGTTCAAATGACCCCTGGGCGTCCACGGTCTTCCTTTGGCGGTCAATATGACTAAGCGCAACTCACACATCCGTGGTTCCCTGGCCTGCCACAACCCCTCGTGGCGTCGCCTCGTTTACCACCAATACTTACTTTCGAACGTCCTGCGGTTATCAAATAACCGCTCTTGCCGGACACCATTTACGCTAGTGAGACCCAGAACTCCGACGATAGGAACAAGTTGGCGCTGGTGTGGCGCCGTAGCATTTTCACCTTCTCGTTATTTAATATTATTCCAGCCTCTTTCACCAAGCACGTGGACCAGAAGTATAATTTAATGGGTACCTCACACTACAGACCTCGATAATATCATGTAATCGCATTCTTCATCTACATAACCTCCCCCTTCGTCTTCCCAATTGTCGTCCCCGTCATCGACCGGAAGAGAGGCACCGTATCCGGGCGAAGAGGGGTCCAGGACGAAACTAAAGACGGGCGCCCTCAGCAACGGCTTCGGACGTATCCAGCAAAGAAGGAACATACCCGATGCTTTCATAAAACAGGATCGCAGTTTCGTTAGCTTCGGAGGATCCGTAAGACAATAAGCGTCGGAAAATGGGTAATCGCGACAGATGGTACCTTTGAAGGCGGTTAGCATAACCTTGTCTAGGCCCCTCTGTTTGCAAATGTCGAACAGCATTTGTGTCAACTTCCGGCCGAGTCCGCATCGGTGGAACGCAGGAGAAACGTGGAGTTCGTAGCTGTGTGGGGGGTCAGGTCTAGTGCACTTTCCGAATAGTAGAAATGAGCTAGTCGTTGACCAACCAATAGACGACGCAGAATTCCTCTTCCTCCTCGAACCTGAAGGATGTGAAGGCGACAACCTCCGCCGACTCATTTGAGCGCACTAAAATGAACCGTCCAAGCTTATGAAACATTTCCCTTTTCTTCTTGGTCGGGTTCCATCCAAAGGAAGATTTTTCGTACCTTCCCGCACCGCAGACCATGTTAGCGACCCACAGCAGAACGCGGTCCATCGACTCACATTCCTTGCATCACGTTGGCAAATACTCCCCAAATAGCATCCCTATCTGCTGCAGACAAACTCGAGGCGAGGACAAGCTCAACTCGTAGACTTTTCGATTTTTTTTTTTTTTTTTGGCACGGGGGTGAAT
>Ga0307511_10006639_pt1 | contig 11666 bp, 13 predicted proteins | sample 13_EM_MG_FD_200266 | JGI IMG/M metagenome (GOLD analysis project Ga0307511, IMG submission 200266) | Populus trichocarpa ectomycorrhiza microbial communities from riparian zone in the Pacific Northwest, United States - 13_EM | ecosystem: Host-associated > Plants > Roots > Unclassified | place...
GACACGCAATAGCACCGGTGGCCGTTTTTTCGCGCCGGTTCCGTAGTGACTACCGGGGATCACAACAATCAACCGGGAGCACGACCCTTGAACTCACATAACAACCGATGGCCCGCGCACGGACTCGCCGCCGCGTTGCTTCTCCTGTCTGCCTCGACCTGCCTCGCGCAACGCGACCCGGGTGTCCGCGAGGGGGCTTTGGGGGCCGGCAAGCCGCTCGATGGCCTGACTTCCATTGAGCTGGCGGTGTTCAATGAAGGTTTGCAGCGCTCGATTCAGCTCGAAGCCGTATGCGACTCATGCGCTGATCTCACCCTGGGTGCGCATCAGGACCCCCTGCAGGCGAACCTGGTCACGCAAACGAACTCCTCCGGGTTGGGAACCCGTTTCAACGGCGACCAATGCACCGTGTGTCACAACCAGCCCGCGCTCGGCGGATCGGGCGGCTTCATGATTCCCAACCCGCAGGCCCCTCCGGCGGGACGTCGAGCCCCGGAAAACCCGATGTTCGATCTGATACCGCACCGTAAGGGCGCAACCAACTACGTACCCTCGTTCATCAGCCGGTTCGGACCGATTCGCGAGGTTCGATTTGCCCGCAAGCCCGATGGGAGCCCGGATGGTGGCGTGCACCAGCTTTTTACCGTCGTCGGCCGCTCCGATGTCTTCCCACCCTGGCAGGTGGGTAGCTGCACCACCGCAGACCTCCCACAACCGGACTTCGAGAGTGAGTACCGGCGCGGCAATCTGCGCTTCCGTATCCCGTTGCAACTGTTCGGCCTGGGGATCCTGGATGGCATCCAGGACGGGGAAATCCTCGAGCGCCATCGGGCGAGCGCCGCCATTCGCGCCCAACTGGGTATCGCCGGCATGCCAAACCGAAGCGGTAACGACGGCACGATCGCGCGTTTTGGTTGGAAAGCCCAGAACAAATCCATAGCGATATTCGCCGGTGAAGCCTACAACGTGGAGATGGGTGTTACGAACGATCTGTTCACCCAGGCCACCGACGAAGTGGCGGCATGTTCAGCCGATAAGAGTGAGCCGAATGACATCTCACGATTGGATGATGATGATTCGCGCAACCAGGGGTTTGCCAATCCGCTGCACGAGCCGCCGGACTGGTTGATGTTTGCGATGTTCATGCGCTTTCTGGATGCGCCCCAGCCGGTGGGGTTTTCATCCACCGCCGCGCGCGGCAGCGCGTTATTCGGCACCGGGCCGGAACATCCGGGAATTGGTTGCGCGGCCTGCCATACACCCACGATGGTAACGCCGCCCAGGAGCGAAACCGCAGCTCTGCAGAAGCTGACCGTGCACCCCTATTCGGACCTGTTGATCCATCATATGGGCAGAAATCTGGCGGACGACATCACTCAAGGTCTCGCCACCGGTGACATGTTTCGCACGACGCCGCTGTGGGGTGTCGGCCAGCGGCGATTTTTCCTCCACGACGGGCGGACCACGGATCTGCTGAAGGCTATCGAAGCACACTACTCCCCGGCCTCCGATTGTAACGACGACAGGGAGCACCAGACTCGCCCAACCTGCTACGGGCAATCGGAAGCGAACACCGTCGTCGGTCGTTTCAGGGCGCTTGCGCCGGCCGATCAACAGGCGATCCTGGACTTTCTGCGCTCGCTTTGAGTCCGAACGGGAGCGCCCTTGAACGGGCGCTCCTGCAGTGGGTATGCCGAATGGCTCTCGCGAGCGCCGCATCGCACGAGACGACAGAGCCGTGGCGGTCCTGAAATCAGCTGCAATGCCTAGTAGAGTTCGGAAGATACGTACAGAATCCCAATGTCCCCGGGAGGCAGAATTGGGCAATTCACGCAAGCGACGTGGCGCACAGTGACGCAACAGAGGGCTTCACAGGAATTGCAGGCACTGCTGGATGCAGCAGTTGACGCAATCGTCGTCATTGATCATCTGGGGTCGATCCAGAGTTTCAACCGCGCGGCGGAGCGGATTTTCGGCTACCAGGACGAGGAGGTTATCGGGCGAAACGTCAGGGTCCTCATGCCTGAAGAGGATGCTGACACGCACGATGACCATCTTGCCCGCTTTGCGGCCAGCCGAGTGCCTCACATCATTGGAAAAGGCCGCGAGGTGAAGGCGAAGCGCAAGGGTGGCACTGAATTTCCGGCCCTGCTGTCCGTCGGTGCCGTCCCTGGCGCCGAACCACCTCGCTTTGTGGGCTTTCTGCAGGATGTCAGCGAACGCCATCGGTCGGATGCCGAATCACATCGGTTGCAGGAGCGACTGATGCATGTCTCGCGCCTGGCAACGGTCGGCGAGATGGCGTCCGGCATTGCGCATGAGCTCAACCAACCCCTCGCGGCGATCGCTACCTACGCCCACGCGTGCGACCGCCTGTTAGGCGCTCCAAATCCGCAGATCGAGGAAGTACAGGACGCGCTGCGGCAGATTGCCGATCAAGCCGTACGGGCCGGCGACATCATTCGGAAGTTACGTACCCTGGCAAGAACCGAGGAAACCTCGCGTGCACCCTGTGACGTCAACGAGGTCATAGGAGAGCTGACAGAGTTGATTCGCAGCGATGCCAGGTCCCACGGCGTGGAATATCGTCACGAGCTCACACCCGATCTGCCTCGTGTCGTTCTGGACAAGTCACAGATCCAGCAGGTAGTGATGAACCTCGTTCGCAATGCCTTGGAGGCCCTGGCTCTGGCACAGCTCGACGTGGCGGAGATCTTGATCCGCACGGTCTGTACGCCTGAGGGAAATGTTCAAATTTCAGTATGCGACAACGGTCCGGGGGTGGACGCCCGCATCGTGCAGCGGATTTTCGATCCTTTCTGCTCCACAAAACCGACCGGTACTGGACTCGGACTCCCCATCAGTCGCACCATCGTGCGTACCCACGGCGGCGCTCTGGACTATCAACCCAACGCGCCAGCCGGCGCATGCTTCGTTGTAAGCCTCCCCTCGACACGGGCGGATCAGACATGAAAGAGCACACACCAACCGTCTTCGTCGTGGATGATGACGAGGCTGTTCGCAATTCACTGCGATTGCTGCTGAAGTCAGTCGGCTTGGCGGCGGTGGCCTTGCCGACGGCCCAGGAGTTCCTGGCGAAGCACGATCCCCAGCAGCCGGGCTGCCTGATCCTGGACGTGCGCATGCCCGGGATGAGCGGCCTCGAGCTGCAGGAGCAGCTGAACGTCCGTGGGGCAATGATTCCCGTCATCTTCATCACGGGTCACGGCGACATTCCCATGGCCGTGGAAGCCATGCAGCAGGGCGCCTTCGATTTTCTGCAGAAACCCTTCCGCGACCAGGACCTGATTGACCGTATTCAACGTGCATTGAGCAAAGATCAGGCGAATCGGGCGGAGCTTCGCGAGAAATCCCGGGTGCACGAGCGCCTGCAGACACTGACGCCTCGGGAGCGCGAAGTCCTGAATCTGGTCACCAGTGGCAAACCGAACAAAATCATGGCGGCGGACTTGGGTGTCAGTCAGCGAACGGTGGAAATTCACCGGGCGCGTGTCATGGAGAAGATGCATGCCTCCTCACTCGCGCAACTGGTGCGCATGGTGATGGAGATGAATGAAGGAGTGGAGACGGGCCCATAAGCGGCAAGCGTTGGCGGCCGTTGCTCATTTGCTCAGGCGCCCGTGCCAGGCGCTCTTCAGGATTTCCGACGAATGTCACACTGCGCACCTCCGGAAACGACATTCCGCTGGAGCTCGCAACGAGGAACCTCAGAGCCTTGCTGCTGGACTGACCTTCCGAATCAAACTCCCAACGCGCCGATCTGATGAGTCAGGGTATCAATGACATCACTGCGATTGGTCAAAGCCTCGAACACAACGAGTGACTCATCGGACTGGATGGGCTCACGATGAACCTCCTGCCAGTGCAACACCGACAAGTCCGCTTCGGAAGGATCATCGCCCCGCTGGCGCCGAGCGTTGATGCGTACTCGAAGAACCTCGGGCGGCGCCTCGCATTGCACCACACATACGGTGACTCCCAGCTGCACCGACAGATCATGGAACTGCGCGCGGTCGTCGCGTCGATGAAACGTCGCATCAACGATCGTCGTATAGCCACCCGCAAGCGTGTGACCCGCACAGCGCGCGAGATGCTGATACACGCGCACGGTGGCCTCCTTCGAGTACAGTCCTTGCCCCAGGCCGGATTCTGAGTGCGCCGATGGGGCAATTCCCGCTAGCCGTGTTCGCTCGATGTCGGAACTCAGGCGCACAGCGCCGAGCACAGGCGCCAGGCGCTCTGCAACCCAGCTCTTGCCCGATCCCGACAGACCGTACATCAATATGAGTATCGGGCGCCTGGGCGACAGAGCGCGCCGGGCGCAATCCAGGTAGTCATCGTATTGCTGGCGCAGGACCGTGGTATCACCCGATACCCCTGCGGCTGCCGTCATAGCGGTCAGGGCTGTGACCTTCGCCCGCACAAGTGACCGATGCGCCTCGTACAGTTTCAACAACCGGCACGCCTGATAGTCCCCGGTGTGCGCAAGGTAGCCGGCAAGGAACGCCTGCGCATGCAGCGACTGGCGGCGGGAGTCGAGATCAGCCAGCAGAAAAGCAACTTCGTCGGCCACATCGATCCAGCGAAAAGCAGGTTCGAACTCCATGCAATCAAAGGCCAGCAGGCGCGAGCCGCGGCGGACGATATTGCGCGTATGAAGGTCGCCGTGGCATTCCCGCACCCTTCCAGCGGCAAATCGCTCCGACATCCAATACTCCGCAGCCTCGAGCCGTCCACCGAGAATCGTTCGCAGTCCGCGAACCTCGGCGCCACGATCGAAAACCCGTGCCGCCTGTTCGCAATCATCGACGTTGTCCATAATGAGCGCGCGCAATGCCGTTGGGCGACCCCATGTTTGCTCAGGCTCGGCAACCGGCAGGGTCGCATGTATCCGCGCGAGATCGCACCCGAATGCTGCAAGCTCTGCTGGCGCGATGCGCCGTGCCTCGAGCAGATGATCGAGTTCTTCTTCGCGGCAAAATTGCCGCATCCTGGTCGCGTACTCGATCACGAGCCCGGAGCCGTCCACGCGCGCCTCCCCTTCGCTCGAGGTGATGTGACACACCCCTAGATAAAGGTCCGACGCAAAGCGCCGATTCAGACGAACCTCTTCGTGGCAGAGAAACTTCCGACGTTCTGCCGATCGCAAATCAACGAATGAATAGCGCACCGGCCGCCTGATCTTGTACGCGAACTCGCCAGTCAGCAGGATCCAGGAGATGTGAGTCTCCACGAGGTGCACCGCCTGGACAGGATGAGGATAGGCCCGTGGATGCAACAGACCCTGCAGGTGCTGAGGGAAAGCGCTCATCCACACACGCTAAGGGGGTGCAGACCCGTGTTCAATGTGGTTTGTACGTATTGGTGGAATTCCGTATAGCGCAAAGCGACGCGCGGGACCAGGATAAAACCCAGCGGAAGTTGGCTTGTAGCCTTTACTGGAGACTGTCATGAGCGTACCCATTGATCCGGCAAGACGCGCAGCACCGCGGCGGGCAACTTCCTGCGGCAGCGAACAGGTTGGCTGCGCACCCTCGGTGCGGCTCGATATGAGCCCGTATGTGTACCCACCGACTCACGGTTGGCGTGAGCCTATGATCCGCAGGGCGGCCTATCTACGTGCGCTGAATCGCGGGTTTCAGCCCGGCAGAGAGCTAGAAGACTGGCTCGTCGCAGAGCGGGAAATCGAGGACCTCATCGCCGGCGGCGCGGCGCCTTATCGATGATGAACGGCGACATCATGGTGAGCAACGACCGCATGGTCGAGCTCGTTCATTGGCTGGGAATGAAGACGCAGCACTCGCCCAACGACGGGACGTTACTCGAGGCTACGCGGGAACTGTAATCAATGCCCGCGATAGAGCGCGGCAATCTCTGTTGCGTACCGTGCTTCGATCGCAGCCCTCTTCGGCTTCAACGTCGGCGTGATCAAGCCGGCTGCCACCGTCCATGGCTCGTTAGACAATAGAACAGCCCGCGGCGTGGCGTAACTTGGAAACGCTCGCAATGCCTGCCGAATTCGTTCCAACACCCAACCCGTGGCGATGCTCGACCGCAGACCCGCTTCCGCCTGCGGATTCAAGCCCAGATCACGCGCCTGTTGTGCCCACCGTGAAGGATTGAGAATAACCAGGGCGGCAAGATATGGACGTCGCTCCCCCAGGATCATCGCCTGCTCAAAGAGCGGATCGCTGACAATGGCCGCCTCGAGATCAGCAGGTGCGATTTTCTCCCCGGTCGAAGTGACAATGATGTCTTTGATCCTGCCCTTGATGTGGATACGCCCATTCTCGAGTTGCGCCTGATCCCCGGTATGCAGCCAACCCTCAGGATCGCGCGCAAGGGCCGTGTCGTCTGGGCGCTGCCAATAGCCCATCATGATGTTGTCACCCTGAGCCAGCAATTCATCCCGGTCGCCGATCCGAACGGTAACTCCCGGCACTGCTCGCCCCACCGACGACGGATCATTGTCTTCGGGTGTGTTGCAGGCGATGACAGGCGCGCTTTCGGTCATGCCGTACCCCTGCAGGATCGGTACACCCAAGGCCAGGAACGGCCGAGCCACGTCCGGAGCCATGGCGGCCCCTCCAGTCACAGCTGCGCGCAATCGGCCTCCAAAGCGCGCGCGGACAGGCACTGCGACAAGTCGATCGAGTAACGGCCAGATTACTCGTGCGGGCAACGATGGGCGCGGAGCACGCCGCTGACCGTGTTCGAACTGGCGCCAACCCGTCCGGACAGCCCAGGCGAACAGCACCTTCGACAATAGATGCCGATCGACCGTTTCCCGAAGGACTGCATACGCTCGCTCGTAGATCCGGGGCACGGAGACGAGAACCGTCGGCTTTATTGCCGCCAAGTCTTGCATCAGCAATGGAATTGAGCGAGCGAACGCTACGCTGGCGCCGGCTGCTATCGGTAGATAGTAGCCAACAGTCCGTTCGAGCGTGTGAGACAGCGGTAGAAACGACAGAAACACGTCATCCTCACGCACGGGCATGACTGCCATGATCGAATTCACGTTGGATACGATGTTCCGGTGAGACAACATGACCCCTTTTGGGCGGCCCGTCGTACCGGACGTGTACACGATGGCAGCCAGCGCATCCGGTGCGACAGGCCCAGATTGGGTAATTACGTCCGAAGGTTTGACCGCCAGGGCGAGCCACTCATCGAGGCTCACCGCAATGCCCGATGCGGCGACCTCACTGGCGCCTTGCAGGTACACGACACGTTGCAGGTGCGGAAACCGCGATTGGAAAGGTACCAGGGCCTGCCAACGCTCAAAGGATTCCACCAGAAGCAATGAGGCGCCGCTGTCCGCGAGGACATAGGCGAGGCTTTCCGGATTGTCTACGACGTGAAGCGGCACGGGGACGAACCCCGATGCCAATGCCGCCTGGTCCATGCAAACATGCTCGACGCTGTTTGGGACGAGTACGCCAATGCGCGCGCCAAATTGGAACGCCTCGCGTGTCAATGCCGCGCGCCAGCGTAGAACTCTGGCGTCCATGTCCGCCCAGGAATAGCTGACCCAGGCTTGAGTTGCTACATCGAACTGTCGATAGGCCTCATGCGACGGCGTTAGACGAACCCGCGCCTGAAATAAGTCAGTTAACGTTTCTGAACTCATAGCGATGTTCCTGGCGCAACTACGTCCAGGACGAATCTTTTAGCGTGCCGGCGCGGATGGCTTCACCCTCAGCCGTTTCTCCAGTGCAGCGATCTTGGCGCTCACAGTGGTCTTCGGCATGTTCAGCAATCGCGCGGCACCCGAGAAGCTGCCCGCCTCCACGACCTTCACAAATACGGGGATCGCATCGAGATCCATTGATTATCCGCGATACTGCACAGTGATTCCCTATTTTACCATCTAGTGCACGACTGGGTCGGCTCCTATAGTGCTCACATCGACCCATCGTAGGAACAGCCATGAAGCAGAAAGTCGCGATCGTTGGAGCCGGAAATGTCGGCAAAGATCGGTGCCGGCTGTGAACCTCGCATGAGCAACGAATCCATGAGCAGAATGCCTGTTTACTTTCTTTCACACGGTGGCGGGCCGTGGCCGTACGTCGACGGTATGAGGCAGTTGTTTGCCAGGACGGAACGCGAGTTCAAGGCACTCCTCGATCGCCTGCCGGCGAAACCGAAGGCGGTACTGGTCATCACCGGCCATCATGGGCAGTGGAATGACTTATCACAACATGAGCGGCATGGGCCGCGAGACTTCCGCACCCGTTGCCGAAGCATTTGAAAGTTATCTTGGCTCGGCGATCGCACAGTGGGCCGCTTCACTCTTCGCTCGCTTCAGAGTCATGCCGAAAATCTCGCGCCACTGCGCGCCATCGGCCGAATACTGTCCGGTCTCACGCCATTCATTGTCGACTACACGAATCGTATAGCGGATCTTTGCGCCCTTTGGCGCGTCCATCTCCCAAATAAACGCACCGTTCTCGAGCCTTCCGGCGAACTCTCCCGACTGTCCGGTCGCCAGGAAGCCCATGAACCGATAGCTGTTGCCATCTGAGGCGGGCGAGATGATGGCGAACGCATCGTGCACCACTTCGACGGTCGTCGATGACAGATACTTCCCCGTGATAGCCAGAATTTTTCCGCCTGCCTTGAACTCGGCGACTTCGCTACCGCGGAATTTCTGTACGCCGGGGGATCTCTGCTGGATCCAACCTTCGCCCTCCCAATGCCCGCTCAGAAATGCGAGCGCGTCGAGGGATACAGGCGGTACTTCGGCCGCGCGAACACCCTGAATTTGCGACGCGCTCAAGCAAAGACACACACTCACAAACAGTCGGATATCGCGCCTCACACGAACCTCCTTGCAGGCCCTGAATAGTCCATCTTCGAACGGCAGATTACCCGCCTCGCACACCCAGGGTCTTGTAGAAATCGGTCAGCGCATAACGCGCACATGTTTGATCCGGCGCGCGTGGCGCCCAAAGGACACGGGGGTCAGGCCCAGTGTTCGCCTGAATTCGCCGCTCAGATGTGCCTGATCGGCGTAGCCGCAATCGGCGGCGATGCCGCCCCAATGAACCGTGTGGGCATAGACGGCGTCGACGGCAGCGGCACGTACGCGCCGCACTCGTGCGAACTCCTTCGGCGTGAGGCCAGTCGCCGCGCGAAACCGCCGTCGGAGTTGTCGGTCCGATAACCCAATCTCAGCGGCAATCCGCGCGATCGGCAATGCGCCCTCGGAGCTCATGATCAGCGACACACAACGCACTACTGCAGAGTCCAGACGCGGCGCTGACCGCGTCAACATCGAAAGCTGACGATCAAGAAGATGTCTGACTTGCACGAGACCGCGAGCACGGCGCAACCCTGCAAGCGTTTGAGTGGCCCACTGGCGGCCCGCCAGCCCGGCAGCTTCGGCTCGCGCATCGCGGAGCGATCCGCCTGGCACACCGAGCAATGCTTCTATAGCCCCAGGGACGAAGTGGACACCCCAGAACTCATCTCCTGCGCGGACGATGACTTGCAACGGACGGGTTCGCGGACCGACCACGATAATCCGCCCTGCCGACACCGACATGGAAAGCGTCGCCGCGCCCGTCAATGGAATCGAATGCATGACTTCGCCGGAATCGGGCGCCACACGGAAGAACCAGTAGGCCACCACGTAGGGCCCAAGAACTTTCCCCGGTTTGAACTCGCGGTAGACCATCGTCTGCCGCGAGCGCTCAGTCCTGCTGTGTTGATCGGAAGCCATAGAACGCGTGTGCTTAAGCGATCCTTACTATCGCACACGAACGCGGACCGGAACTGCAGGAACAGACCGCAGCGGTAGATCACGCCAACTTTTTACCCGCCGGGCTGCGGGTTTGCCCGCATTGCGGGCTCACTCTGATGTTGCAGAAGAATTCGGAAGACGAGTCCGTGCGTGATCAGCAGTAGCGGTACCCCGAGAGTCGGAATGAAGTAGGTGGCCCCCAACTGGCCCGGCATGAGCCCTGCGGCATTGGCCTGGTAGAACGCGTCTAATAGATCAGCTGTGCCCCAGAGGCTGAAGATCCATGCGATCACGATGCCAGCCGCGCGTGGCAACGATACCAGCGACAACAATGCGAGTATTGCCGCAACGATGTCCCCATAGGCGGCTGAACGCGCGAAGGCAGACGGCAGATCGGGCGACACGACGCCTGGGACCAGGAATGCCAGTCCGATGAAGCGGAAGCTGTGTAGGATCAGAAGAGGCCGCAGCGCTTCGGCCCGTCCCAGGAGGCGGAGTTTTGGCCAGATGTATCGCTTCGCGACGATCCCCCACGCGACGAAGCCGAATGCGATGCTCACGAAAAAACACAGTTGCGGCGGCATGAGTCTCTCCTTGGTAGATTGAGAACCTAAGCGCGCTGTATGCGTAGCTCTGCGTTCAGAGCGCCTCGCTCCGCGTGAGCGATGTCATGCTCGCGCCGCCAGATCTTGGACTCAGGCGCAAACTGCGGCTCTGACGGGAACGGCCGGCGCAGCTCGCGGTCGTAGCGGTCGAGATTGAAGCCCGGGCTGAGTGGGGTAATCACGAACTGCGCGACCTGGCGAAGCCAACTGCCGGGTGTCCGACGGTTGCGCGGCAGCGCTGCGTAGCGTCGTGCGATCGTCTCGAAGTCCTCAGCGGGCTGACCGGTCACATCAAGCACGTCGGTGGTAGGTGCGCCCAGCTCAAAAGCCCCGCGTTTGTGATCGTCGATGTAGTAACGAACGCCGCCGATCAGATCGATCGGGAGGCCGCCCATCCGCGCGGTCTTCATGAATAGCCAGGTCGGCGTCGGCACGACTCTGATCGATCGCCCGACCGCCCGGCCGATCGCCTTGGCCATGTCATTCGCGCCAAGAAGCTCCGGCCCAGTGGGGCGGTAGCTCTTCCCGGCGTGCCGCGCGGGATCCATCAGCGCGGCAACGGCGACTCGCGCTATATCCTCGTTGGAAGGTGGCGCGTTACGGCTATCGTCAAAGATCCAAGGAAATACTCCGAGCTGCGCCGCAAACCCAGTCAGCACGAGGTAGGCGTCAGCGAAGAAACCCGGCCTCACGATCGTGTGCCCGATTCCGGGCGTCATCGAGAAAAGCCGATCGACGAGCCAGAGCTGGCGGGTCATGAGGGCTGGATGCGAGGGGCTCGACAGCCATTGTGTCAGACCAACAATGTGTTCGAGCCGGGAATCCTTGGCTGCGACGGCGAACGCGACCGCGCCCTGAATCATGTAGGGATCGAAAGGCGGACAATAGTAGGCGCGCTGAACGTCAGTCAGCGCGTCGGCGACGCGCTCGACATCACTCATGTCGGCGACAGCAATCTCAGCCCCCTGCGCTTGCAGCCGCGCACTGCGGCCATCTTCTCGATGCACCATTGCGCGCACGGGATAGCCGGCCTTCAACAGTTCAGCAACAACGACGCTGCCTGTCTTCCCGGTCGCGCCGGTCACTAGGATCCTTGGCTTGAGCATGATCGTCTCCTGGCAGTTTGGTACCCTCCGGTACCAGCGGTCGCGCCAGTGTGGTACCGTGCGGTACCGACTGTCAAGAGAGGCGATGATGAACTATGGTTCCGCTGCCAAAGGAGCGTCCGGCACGCCACGACGGTTCGGCGAGTTACTGCCGCACCGATGGGTCACCTTTCCCCGCGCACGTGA
>Ga0307511_10006640_pt1 | contig 11665 bp, 7 predicted proteins | sample 13_EM_MG_FD_200266 | JGI IMG/M metagenome (GOLD analysis project Ga0307511, IMG submission 200266) | Populus trichocarpa ectomycorrhiza microbial communities from riparian zone in the Pacific Northwest, United States - 13_EM | ecosystem: Host-associated > Plants > Roots > Unclassified | place...
CCCCATCGGCATCCTCTTCCTCGAATCCATCGCCCCCCTCACTGCCCCACCCTCCACACCAACCCTCACCCACATCACAAACAACACCCTTCCCATCCTCGAAATCCACGTCTACCTCGCCCCCCTCCCCTCTTGCACCGGCCTGCCCACTGAAACCGAAGAAATGCGCCCCGGGATCTTCACTTATCTCCCCGAACCCCACGCACCCCAAATCCCGTATTCCCAGATGTGGAGCGAGTCGGTGGTATGGCTGCCGGGTGTGCTCAAGAAGTTACCCCCAAATGTACCTCTAGAGGATGGGGATGGGATTGAGAAGATTAAGACGACTTATTTCATGCACCATGCGCTGTTTACGGGGGCGATCTCGCCAAATACCGGGGTTTGGGATCCCTGGGAGAATTTGCATCAGTCGAAGCTGGAGACTTGGGCGGGTGAGGTGAAGGAGTGGACAGAAGAGGAGAGAGGGAGTTGGGTTGAGAAGAAGAGGAGGGAGGGGTGGGGGTTGAGATAGCCGATTAGATAGATTGAGGGTGGACAGGAATGGTTGACTGAAAGTGGTTCAGTGTCTTTACTCCACCAGTTGAGGGTAATCATGAACGGCATTGTAGATAGACATTGCATGTATCGATACTAGTTTTGATATTACTAAATTACCCTGGTCAACTACATATTCTGCATATGATATAAATAACAGCGAGGACATATAAACCACAAATTGCGAGGCATGCGCATCACTGCCCTCATCTCGCTGTATGATACTACAATGCTTTGGCTCAAAGCAAACAGATTATTACTAGTAAATCCATCCAGTTGAGAGAAGTACCATTACACAAAGAAAATCCCAGGAAATAAAACATGCAACAAGGCAGCCACCTGCAATTACCCTCCCTGGCTGGTAGGAGATAGCATACGATATAGTCTGGTTGGCACAAGCCGCTCTCATAGAGCCATACGACATACGATACACCACACCACAATCAAGCTAGCCCCTTCCGGTTGGTAGAGGTGAGGGAGAAAGGGAATTATATATAAGGGGGTATAATAAATTGATTATGATGGATCTCTCTCCCTCCCATATCGATATCCCGGCAATTACTAAAGCCAAAAGATACTTTACCTCAACATAATAAACTAGAGCAAATTATCCCACCTTGCTTGTTTTCCTACCCAAAAATATACACTCGGGATAAGTCTCTACTTTCTTTTAGAATCACCAGTTGGATTTAAAATCACAGTGAACAAGAGAGATTAGATTTAGAGATTATACAGTCGTCTGGCGTTTGAGACTACAAGCACCAAACCCAACTAGTCTGGAAACTTGATGAAGAAAAGGTCTTTCCGACTGATAGGATAGAGATGCATTTCCACATGAAGAGGATAATTCCAAAAAATAAACCATAAGTATCTATACCAGGTGGGGAAGAAAAAAAAAATACCAAGGCCGGAGATGCATTTCATGTTTTTTTTCTTGCCAGTTCTCACAACAATTGTTCAATCGCGGAAGGGGTTCAGTGTTTATAATATGTTACCTTGAAATCGACCTACTGATTCCGAGTTGATCTCCCGAAGTTGAAACCAGAAAATGATTGTCTGATCTCACACAGTTTGGAAATTTCACCATGGATAATAGAGGTATAACTGGTTGATGCTCATGCCAGGTCTAACTAGAAGACAAACACGTACATATATAAGGGGGAAAAAAAAAGAGCAAATACCACCGCCTGATTCTATACCCTGATCACTCTATTTCTGACTTCCCGCACAGCTACAGCTTCACCTTCCTTTACCTCAAGGACTTCCACTCTTACTTCCCTCACAACCGTATCCCCCCGGAGTTTCATATGTATCGTCACCTTTAGCCTACTTATAAACACTAGCCCTGCCCCGCCTACTGTTGCCCACTCGGATATCGGGAAATCGTAATTATCATTTGCCGCCACTTCTGCATCCAGCTTTAGTTCAATAGCCAGGTATTTTACGACCCCAGCAAGGTTAGGCTCTGACCATATGGGAACTAACTCGGTCCGAAGAAACCTTTCAACCTGGTGCTGCCCATGCTCAAAAAGTTCAACTTGAAGAAGAAAGAATGGCTCCGAGTAAGCAAGAGCAGCTTCAAGTGAGCCAGGACGTTGGGGGGGCTCTCGATCTGATACTGGGATCAAAAGCCCATTGTGCGTGTGGTGTAATGATTGGAGCCTCCTTGCGTCTGGAAGGGTCTGAAGCCTTCGGAAAGAGCAGGAGATGAATGAGCTTCCGTGAAGCGTAAGTCGCGACAGGTGTTTTTCCGGAGCAGCATCAATACAGAGTAGAATCCGGTCAATAATATGGTCAGTAGTAAGCTGACCAAATCCCACAACCCGATAGAACACTCTATCTGCTTCTGCCCGGTCAAAAAGATCTCTTGCTCTCGTATCAAAGTCGGGGAGTAAGATTCTCCGCAGCTGAGACTTTATGGTAGGCGTAGATATTGTATCCCAGACCACAGGAAACAAGAGAGTACGGTAAGTACTCTCATGCTCTAGGGTGATGATAACGTGGTACGTATCCACAGAGGTTACATCCGCTAGTGAGTCCTGATCCCAAGCGTATTCGCGCGTATGGTTGTCACTTCTCGCAGCAGGGGGCAGATCCGCCAGCTGCAGAGCCTGAGTCCCGGCATTGATAGGATCCTCGAGGCGTGATGGAATTGTCTGGGGTTGAGCGGATCCAGAGGGCTGGGAGGGCAGCGAAGGTTGAGGTGACACCGACAGCGGTTGCTTTGAAGGATGGGTTACGAATCCAGAGGGCTGGGAGGGCAGCGGAGGTTGAGGTGACGCCAACAGCGGTTGCATTGAACGACGGATTATATTTGTGCTCGTCTATTTCAAAGTCAGTTAGCTACTTCTAAGTCTACAGAGCAAGCCCTGCCAGTAACTATGGTATCTAGGGGTGTTTGTGTAAACCATGCAAAGTTACATACCTTAGCTTTTTTGGCATCGCATTTATCATTGTCAGTCAGACTACTTGTACTGCTATCATCCTCTACCGTGTACGTGTACTCGGCTTCACGCATGCGTTTGCGTAGTCCCGGTCTTCCCATGTTGTCGCCGTTGCTAATGTAGCCAGGTTGTGGATTGGAGAGAGGTTATTGCGAGAGATGGTTGGTTGCGAGGGATGGTTGGTTGCGAGAGATGGTTGGTTGCGAGAGAGAGGTGTAGTTGCAAGAGAGAGAGAGGTGTTTGCTAGTCTGGTTGGTGTTTGCTAGACAATGATACCCGGGTGAACCTTTGGTGGGGCGAGAGCCGGAAGGATCAGATAACAAGCGAGGAACTACCACGCGTGAACAAATACTTGTCGGAGATCTACTTGAGCCTGGAGATCCTACTTTGTCTCGACCATATTACCCTGAACTCTGTCCGTCGCATGACATTAGGTCGAATCGACGTACAGGCTTTGAAATACAAAAGGTGGAAACCCCTGAACTCTGCAACCTCCACGCCTCAATGCAGCCTCAGTGGGCTCTATGAAGGCATCACCAAATATAAGAGAGTGTGGCTTGTAAGAGCTAGGTAAGTAGAGCTATCAGAGATAATTCTTTCAGAAGGGACCTACTGTACATGCAAAATTTTACCAGTTACCCTCAACTCTGCCACCTCCTATAAGGCTTCCCACGTTCTTCTCGCACTTGCAACTGGTTCTCCTTCACATATTAAGACTTATCCATATAAGCTTGCTTGATACAAATATCCCCCCTATATTTTTTTCACTTAGTCCTCTATATATTTTACCAACACTTTACGAGCGGCAGATTACTTGAATCCACCCGGGTTTCCAGGTGGCTCGCCATACATCACCCATTGACATGCATGCATACGAGTAATGAGTTTTTAAAAAAATCCAAAAAATAAAATTACCAACACTTTACCTATACCACGCGGTTGGTCCCGATATTTTTGTCCACACATACTACACAAGTCCAGCTAGGCCATACTTTCAACATATCAAATTTTGGTTCATAAATGCTGGAATTCCTGCCCTACACCTCTTACCACCTCACATATCCCTGTTTGTGTCAGAGTGGCACTTGGAGGTCATTCGGTATTTTCATTATAGTTCTGGCTTTAATTTGGGCCCGTTTGCTTGATGATTAATTTCTTTTAAATAATCTAATACTCCGGAGTGAATCTGGTTCTCCGGGGTGTCATATCCCGGCCAAATACGGTGGTGCACCAGGTTGTGATATACCGACAAGGCTAGGTGCTACCAGACTACAAGGCTAGGGTAAGTCGAGACTAAGCCATATAGCTAATAAACTGGCTGTAATAGGCAACCAGACTATATTCTCCCTATATCTCAGCATCGGACTCCCTCCAGACACCCAGGTCATGCTATTATCTCTCCCCTCTCTTCACACGATCTCTCCAACGAAACGTCAATAACAACTGCCTAATTCTCTATACTGGCATAGCCTTTTCTTGTTATATCAAACAATCTCTACTCTTTTTGTCTTAGACCAGGCCTGCGAGCGGCATAACCCTCCCCACCCAAGATGAAGCTTTGAATTGCGGGGGAGGGCTTCAGAGTATGGGGATTGTATATCCAATCACTGAGGACTATTGAGCCTGAAATATAAGTACTATGCTGATGTATACAAAGGGCTCCTTATTTCAAATTCTGAGCTTATGGGCATGCGTAAGTCTGGTTGATCACTATGCAGAGATATACAAGCGCTCCTTATTACTATATATTTTGGGCTTATGGGCATGCATATCTAATGCATGCCTAAAGTGTGCAGATATATTCGCCGGGGTACTATGCACACTATTTTCTGTGTTATATCCCCTTATTTGCCTGTGCATATACAGGTAAGGTACTTGCCTAGTAAGCCACCATCACGGTCCATTTGCCACCAGCTTATTCAAGATCCAGGGGATGGTGGGATGGAAATATAAATTCTCTAGCGAGCATATAGGTTGGGCTATGTACATGCAAGAATCGTATTCCATTATAGTTGGTAAGGTAGCTTCGTCCTTGCTCATATTGGGATTATATCCTTGAATGCAGCTGCTGTGTATCGCATTGGGTCTTAGAAAGTCTTATTGAGACTGAAAGCATTTGGCCTTCAATTCCAGTCCTATATTCTTTTCCTCCCAAACCCCCGCCCTCCCGCCCAGACTATATGCATCGAGATCTCGTCGCCCTTCGGGTAGTATAGAATGACCAATCACAGTTCTAAGCCGGTAACGGTTTGAGCTCTCATTTCGCCAGTCGTGTAGTATCGTACAGTAGACTAGAATGGATCGAAAAACAGATATACGCAAGAGCCCAATGCGAATTAGGAATTGAATAGTCTAGTTCATTGTGTCGTATGGCTTGCTCGAGCCAATTAGGGCGAGTTGTGCATGGGGGTGATGGGTCTTCCCCGGCGGTTGGGTATGTTCGTAACAGTGGAATACAAGGGTGATAAAGGGGGGAGCGGCTGAAACGGTCGCGGGGTTGGGTCATCTTGCTGGGTCGCCACCCTGGGATGGATTTCCTTGCCATATAGTATAAGTATTGAGTTGATAAAAAAATTAAAAAAAATACAAGGGTGACATCTTTGCAGGACAGTGAAGTAATCATGAGACCTCTAAGCAGCCTGGCGGTTCCTCTCGTAGGGGTTGTACCTAGTGGAAGGAAGAGTCAGCCACCAGGGCCGCCAATATGATTGCAGCGGGAGGGCGAACCGGAGGAACTTCTCAATGAGGTCCACGTGCGTCATGATCATCCGTCTGCAGCAGTATCTCTTGCAGCCCAATTTGTCCATTGCCTCACTGTTTGTCAGTGCTAGTGTTAGATATTGGTTGAAGTGATGAAGTGAGGGTAGGGGTTTATTACCCATCACTCATTCTCTCTCCCTGCTCGTTGACACCTTCCTCAAGTAGCTTGAGGTATCGCTCCCAAAGGTCACCAGTAACCTACGTAGAGGTGGAGGTTAGTTTATGAGAGGTACAAGACAGCTGGGGTCGGGGGGTCCGGGGGGTCCGGGGGGTGTATAGCTAGGTGATGGCAGTCTCGAAGTCTCGAAACAATGGGTCATTTGTACCTTTCCGCAAGAAAAGCATCGAACTGGAATAATCATCTTGCCGGCAAAGAGGATAGAGGATAGATTGTCGAGCAACAGCGATCCAATGAAATGGTTCAAATACTGAATCCTTTGGCTGGCCTATGTCGTGGTGGGAGCTCGGGATGTTTGTAGGTGGTGAATGAAAGAAAGCTTGCCAGAAAAGAAATTCGCGATGCTCCGAAACCCACCCAATGCTTGGCGCATCGCATCGCATAGCCATAAACAAAAATATCTCCACGTGATGCTGCACCTCAACTCATCCCTGCTGCCAAGATTGTCAACTTCGCAAGAGCCTCGCCCCTTCGCAAAAACTTTCGTCCTCACATAGCAGCTCCGGAACTAATCTCTCAGCAATTGAAAATACCTGTCCAATTCTTCACATCAAGTCGATTCGGTCCAGCAGTGTTCGATACGGCTACTTACTGCAATGGCTCCGGACTCGGAGACCCCTGTGGCTACACACAGGAAGACGAAGGCTGCCCAGAGTAAAGCAGCTACTGAAACGGCCGCTGTGAAGGCGAAAAAGGGAACTAAGCATCAGCGGTCTTTGGGCGAGGAGCAAGAGAAAGAACTCGAGGCAGTGGTAGCTGCTGAGATTCCGGAACCTACAGCACCTGGTAAGAAGAAGCAGAAGAACAAGAACAAGAAGATCGAGCAGCCAACTATTCAGCTTCAGGCACCCGTACCTAGTCCGCTTGCTCAGCTCGTGGAGATACCCGGCGATATTCTGAAGGATGGGGCGAAGGTGAATAAGAAAAAGCAGGCTATGGCATTGCGAGCGGCACGGGGAATAAAGCTAGAAAATGGGGAGCTCAAAAGAACAGAGGATGCTTCCGCGAAGCTCAGTAAGAAGGAGCAGGCATCGGTTTTGGGAACACCAAGAAAGAAGAGCCATGCAAGGAGAAAGGCTGTGGTACCAGTGGGGGAAATCGAAGTGGAAGAAAGTGAGGTCGAGGTGGAGGAGGAGGAGGACGAGGAGGACGAGGAGGAGACCGAAGAGGAGGACGATTTATTACCGGTGTACCGAACTTTCCATCCTGGGGGGGGGAGATTCTTGCCCATTGCGCCTATATTTTCCAAAAATGAACAGTTTGTTACCCGGAACTTGCTGTATTTCTGCCAATTGAATTTGCTAACCCTGCTTCAGATTCATGCTTTTAGCCTTCCCACACGCCCTCCGCGTCTACTCCACGAAAACCTCCCTCCTAAACCGTATCTTCAACATTCCGGGCAGCAACCACGACTTGCCACCTACATCCGAGAAGCGTATCGTCTCCTACTGCCTCGATCCAGCCAATGAGAATCAGGTGTTTGTCGCAACCTACTCCGGGAAGATTTTCTTGTGGAACTGGGCTGAGGGAGAGCTTGTGGACAAATGGGACACAGACCACGACATTCTCCTGATGGAGGTTTGTGCAGATGAAGAGGTAATAGCAAAAGTTCAGAAGGAAGGAGACGTGGAAAAATTAACTGTCGGGAAGAGGGCGGTTTATCTCGTGGCACAACCCCGAAACCAACCTCCGGCGAAGAATAAGAATCAGAAAGAACTGGAGAAGGGTCCTTCAAATGAACCGACCGAAGCGCCGCGAAAGACTGCGGATAAGAAGGCTATGGAGAAGCCCAACAATCAGAAATCATTTACAGATCAGCTAATTGCGAAGGAGTTGAAGAGGGCACCGTGGGGATTCTTTCAGGCCATCCTTGAGCCAGCACAAACCAAAAAGAAGGGTACCTCTGGATCACGGTTGCGGCAATTACACCAGGTCTCGGGGCCAGTTACATCGTTCAAGGTGCTGGCCAAGGGAACCATAGTGGTGGCAATCTCTGGGCACACTCTGTGGATAGGTAACAAATCGAGAGTCACCGAGGAGGCTGTTTGGGGAACATGGCGATTTTACACAGTTGATTCTGAAATCAGCTGCATGGATGTGAGCGTTCTCGATGTTAACCTGAGAGTTGGCAAGAAGGGTGAACAGAGGGGAGATGGGCGAGCCAAGGGATATGTTGCTGTGGGAGACGTGAAGGGCCAAATATACCTATGGCACAATATACTAAATCACGACAGCCACGGAGAGAAGCTGAAGGATATGAGGCGGCTGCATTGGCATAGAAATGTTGTGGGGTCGGTCCAGATCTCGAAAGATGGTAAGCACTCGCCCTGGAATTCCTGATCATTGACATTGGAAACTTCCTAATTCATCTATAAAGGGAACTACCTCATTTCTGGGGGTAATGAAACCGTCCTTGTTTTATGGCAAATCGATACTGGTCACAAGCAATTCCTCCCACATTTAGCCTCCGCAATTGAGCACATCGTTGTATCCCCTTCCGGTGCATCGTATGGTATTCGACTTTCTGATAACTCCGTCATGGTCCTCTCAACTACCGAGCTCAAGCCCAAGGCGAACATCGCTGGGATCCAAGCCGCTTCTCTCCCAGTGTATCTGCCAAACCAGCCTGATGCCAGTTTGCTCACTGCCGTAGATATTCTGAAACAAGAGGAAAACGACGGAGCCCCTAAACTAACATACTGCCCTTCACCCCCAAGAGTTCCCTGTGCTATTCACCCTACCCAGCCAAGCCAACTGCTTCTTGCTACCTCAAGCCATTCCACATCCTCACTCTTAATCACACCAGAAGCAGCTATCGCGGAAACGCGCCCGTATCTCCAGACGTATGATACATTCGCTGATCGCCCTGTAGCGAAACAAGCACTCACTCGTACACACGCTACAGACGTTAAGATTGGCCCATCTGGAAACTCGCTCGTGGAGCCTAATGTACGGCTATTGTCTGTGTCGAAGAACGGAGAGTGGCTCGCAAGCTTGGACGAGTGGTCGCCTCCTATGCAAGATACCTATGACCATGCACTTCTTGACCCGAGCACCCCTGTACCGAGTGGCAGAGAGGTCTTCCTCAAATTCTGGCGAAAAAATAATGCTGCTTGGGAGCTCGTTACTCGGGTGGACTCGCCACATCCGGATACAACTGCTACAACCTTCAATGGAGGCGCAAATGTGCTTGACTTAGTTGCTCTTCCGAGCACGAAGAGTGCTGGGTTTGCATCTTTAGGCGCGGATGGGTGTGTAAGGATATGGAAAGCGCGGGTGCGAACCCGTGGAGGAGTGGTAGTTAATTATAGGGATTTGGAGAAGGGAGGGCTTAGGTCTGGGGAGGATATCGCGCAAGCCAACTGGGGCTGCAGAAAGGTGATTCGTTTCGTGAAGGGTAACGCCATTGCTTCTACCTCCTCACCAGGTGGAGCTCTGGCAGTTAGCTACGACGGGAGTGTTCTTGCTGTGGCGGTGAGCGCTGTCGGGGCTACAACAACTACTGCTTCCTCAGGAGCATTGACTAGCAGTGCAATTTATATCCTTGACCCGGCTACCGGCCTCACTCTGCATACTCTACTTGGGCTCCAACCGGGGAATATCTCCTCACTACGCATCACCGACAGATATCTAGTCATCCTAGGCACAAACAAACTTATCGTCTTTGACCTTGTCCGGGGACGTGTCAAATGGGAATTACCAATCACGCATTTACTTCAAAATTCTCTGACTCCCCGATCAGAAGAGCTTTTCATGGACGCAGACATGTCCAAGGGGACAATTGCCGTCGGTGTGAATTTCCAACTTGCAAGTGGTAAGGAGGAAGTCACTTTATTTAGTCGAAAGGAAGAAAATAGGCATTGTCATTGGGGGTTGGTGTTGTCGGTCTTTGACCTTGCACATTCAAAACCCGTGCCGGTATTTAGGACAGTGAGAATTGGCGTGGCGATGAGTGCATTGAAGGCCGTTCCCATTCCTACAGAGTCGACTGGGGTAGAGGGATCTACATTGGGGATAGGAAGTGGGTATCTATACATGGATAGTTTCGCAAGAGTGAACTACTTGACTCCCTCAACGATTACGGTTTCTCAACCTGCAGTGGAGGCACCTCCCCCCGCGCGAGGCTTGTCGGCGATTTACGCTGCTCCTTCTGCGAGGGAAGAAGATGAGGAGATGATACCAGAGGAGGTGGAGGTGGATCTGGATATGAGGGCCCCCGTGAGCTCTGAGATGTTGAGTAATGTGTTGTTTGAGCATGTGGGGGCGACCGGTGGGGAAGGGGGAGTGGTGGAGAGTATGCAGATGGTGTATGGAATGATGGATCTGGCGGAGGTGTTTGAGAGGGTGATGGGGCTGTATGCTAGGCCGCCATTGCAGGGAGGTGGGGAGGAGGCGAGGGTAGGGGAGAGGGAAAGCATGGAGGTTGATGGATAGTATGGCGGCCGAATAAAATTTAGCGATTTTGGTTATCATTGTTTTTGCGGGTTTACATTGTTTGTCTATGTTTATCTAAGGTTGTGTCTACTGTACTATACTAGAATACGGAATGTAACTAGGTATCTACTACTAGATCTTGCGAGTTTTATAGCGCATACAACGGCATCCGAATGGACATTGTTGTGGAGTAAATAACCTGGTTGTGGAAAAGACATGTCATAACTGATAAGAGGAGGCTTGCTCTTGTGTGTGTAATCAATAGAGTTAGTTACCCGGAACACCGAATCTAATGCATGAAGAGCAGTCCTCACCACTGCACTAGACTAATTTTCTTTCGAGAGAGGGAAGACCTGAACCTATTACTTTACACTAGAGCCTTAGTCTGGTTGACTTAGAGCCTTATTGCGCAGTTCTCAGTAAAGAAGTTATTCCCGTAGCCATCAGAAGCAGATCTATAGATAAAAGTAGCGATTCTCATGATTAAAAACAACTAGATTTAGATTAGACAAAGGTAACTGATATGTACAACCAAACTAGGCACGAGATTAGTTAGTTCTACTGATTTAGAATTCATTTCCATTCTCAATTATAAAAATATATAAATATAAAATCCCCCCCACCAATCTTCTAAAACCTACTATAGCAACGAGGGGGCCTTTTTTATCTTTTATCAGATTTTATTTATTAAGAGACCTTTGCCATTTCCCATTCGGAGTTTTTTCCCCGAATCTGAGCTGATATCGGAATACTTAACTCACTTTCACTAATTTATTATTAATAGAGTTTCCAAAAAAAAAAAAAAAAAAGATTAGTTATATCCCAACCAAGCTTCATATCAAATCAGTTCCAAGTACAGTACACTAATCAGATCTCTTTTTTTCCACGCCTTCCCAACTTGCTTACCATCTATCATATTTGGATATTTGGATATTTGAGCTAGATATGCTAACCAACCGAGCATCAAGGGATTTGTAATTCAACACCATGTGGATGTGGATATAAGCTGCACTAACAATGTCTGGTTCTGGTTGCAAATAGGTACCACTAACCGCCACCGGGAAACTTCAACTTCGAACTCTAAGCGGTTTTCTGGCTTTTTTGTCTCGGAGTTAGTATAAGTAGTTCCAACGGACTTATGTAGCAAGGGTCTAGCTAGATTACGGACCCCCCCCCACCCCAAGTGAGCTCAGGGTAACTAACACCCCTCCCCGATCCCCCCCCTTCAAAAGTCAGAATCACTGATGGTTCCATTTCTATTTCAACAGCTTATTCGTGATATTGATCCCCATCCCATCCCACGCACGAACCGCCC
>Ga0307511_10006641_pt1 | contig 11664 bp, 9 predicted proteins | sample 13_EM_MG_FD_200266 | JGI IMG/M metagenome (GOLD analysis project Ga0307511, IMG submission 200266) | Populus trichocarpa ectomycorrhiza microbial communities from riparian zone in the Pacific Northwest, United States - 13_EM | ecosystem: Host-associated > Plants > Roots > Unclassified | place...
CGCCGCCAGGACGCCCACCGTGCCCGCCAGGAGCAGGAAGAGCGCCATCCGGGCCCAGGGGACGACCAGTTCGTAGGTCGCCATCTTCGAGCCGATCAGCTCACCGGCCGCCCAGCCGAAGAACACGCCCAACCCGATGCCGAGCACCCCGCCGAAGAGCGAGATGACCAGGGACTCCAGGCGCACCATCCGCTTGATGCCCTTGCGGTCCAGGCCGATCGCGCGCAGCATCCCGATCTCCTGCGAGCGCTCGAAGACCGACATGGCGAGGGTGTTGATGACACCGAGGACCGCGACGATCACCGCCATGGCGAGCAGGCCGTAGACCATGTTGAGGATCAGGGTGAAGACCTGCGCGATGCTGTCGGAGAGGTCCTTCTTGTCCTGGACCTTGACGGCCGGGTTGGAGCCGAGGGCCTTCTCCAGCTTGTCCTTCGTCGAACTCGACGCCCCGTCGGCGGTCTTGACGAGGATCTGCATGTCGGCCGGGTCGGTCTGGTGCGGGGAGAGCGTCGCGTTGTCGAGCATGATGCCGCGGATCAGCGCGTTGCCCTCGTAGACCGCGGAGACGGTGAGCTGCTGTGCCTTGCCGTCCTCGTAGTGCGTGGTGAAGGTCGAACCGGCCTTCCAGCCATGGGACTTGGCCGTGTCGTCGTCCACGACCACCTGCGTGCCGGCGACCGTGAAGGTGCCGCTGTCGACCTTGAGGTCGGTGAGCTTGCCGATGGCCGAGCCGTTGACCCCGGTGAGGAACTCGGTCTCGCCGTCGATGCGCGAAGGGGCGTTGCGCAGCGGGCTGGTCTCGGTGACGCCGGAGGTGGTGGTGAGGGTCTTGTCGACGTTCGGGGAGAGCTGGTTGCCGTTCGCCATCGAGACGATGTAGTCGGCGCTGATGGCGGACGAGGCCATCTTGTCGATCGCCTGCTGGAGGCTGCCCGCCATCACGGTCATGCCGGTGATGAGGGTGAGGCCGATCATCAGCGCGGAGGCGGTGGCGGCCGTACGGCGCGGGTTGCGCACCGAGTTCTGGCGGGCCAGCTTGCCGGAGATCCCGAAGATCCGCAGGACCGGGGCCGCGGCCGCGATCAGCGGGCGGGACAGCAGCGGGGTCAGGATGAACACCCCGATGATCAGCAGCACGGCGCCGATCCCCATGGGGGCCTGGCCGTCCGAGCCGCTCATCGACGTGGCCGCGATGACGACCGCGATGCCCGCGCCGGAGAACAGCGCGCCGAGCGTGTTGCGCAGCACCAGGGACTTGGTGGTGGCCGTCGCGTGCAGGCTGCTCATCGCGGCGACCGGCGGGATCTTCGCGGCCCGGCGGCCGGGCAGCCAGGCGGCGAGCATGGTGATGAGGATGCCGACCGCGAGGGCGCTGAGGACCGTGCCCGAGGTGATGATCAGCGGGCCGTCCGGGACGGTCGCGCCGATCGTGCCCATCAGTGCGCGCAGCCCGGCGCCGATGCCGATACCGGCGACCAGACCGGCCACCGCGGCGACCGCGCCGACCACGAACGCCTCAAGGAGCACCGACCGCGTGACCTGCCGGCGCGAGGCACCGACCGCGCGCAACAGGGCCAGTTCCTTGGTGCGTTGGGCGACCAGCATGGTGAAGGTGTTGGCGATGATGAATGTGCCGACGAAGAGCGCGATGCCCGCGAAGACCAGCAGCCCCGACTTCAGGCCGCTCATCGAGGAGGCGATCGTCCTGGCCTGGTCGTCGGCGAGCTTCTGGGCCGTGGTGGTCTCCGTCCGACCCTTCGGGAGGGCCTGGTCCAGAGCGGACTTCAGCGCCGCCTGACTCGTCCCGGCCGCCGCCTTCACATCGATCTCGTCGTACGTCCCCGCCTTGCCGAACAGCTTCTGCGCGGTGGCCGTGTCGAAGAGGGCGAGGCTGCCGCCGGCGGCGACATTACCGTCGTCGGTGGTGAAGATGCCGGTGATCCTGGGCGTCAGCACCGGGCCGTCGACCGAGATGCGGACGGTGTCGCCGACCTTGTACCCGGCGCGCTTCGCGGTCTCGGAGTCGATCGCGACCTCGCCCGAACCGTGCGGTGCCGCACCGGACTTGAGGGGATAGCGGGCGTCCTTGTCCCCCCAGTAGTTGCCGCCCTCGGACTGGAAGCCGCCGCCGATGAGCTTGCCCTTCTTGTCGGCTATGGCGGTGAAGCCGTTGACGACACCGGTCGCGGACGCGGCGCCCGGCACCTTAGCGCTGGTGTCCAGCATGGCCTGGGTCAGCTCGGGTGTCTTGCCGACCGCGTCGCCCTTGCTGTCCTGGTGCTTGGCCTGGACGGCGACGTCGACCTGGTCGAAGCCCTTGGCCGAGCTGTTCTGGAAGGCGTTCGAGATGGTGTTGGTGAAGACCAGGGTCCCCGACACGAACGCGACGCCGAGCATCACGGCGAGCACGGTCATGAGGAGCCGGGCCTTGTGCGCGAGTACGTTGCGCAAGGCGGTTCGGAACATGGGTCTACTCAGTCCAGGTGTACGAGAGGTGAGCCGGGTCGGCGAAGTCGGTTGCCGGGGCGGTGAGTTGAGGAACCGTCAGAAGCCTCAGCTGGTACGGCCCTTGGCGTCGAACCGCTTCATACGGTCGAGCACCGAGTCCGCCGTCGGCTCGAAGACCTCGTCGACGATGCGGCCGTCCGCGAGGAACACCACCCGGTCCGCGTAGGCCGCGGCCACCGGGTCGTGGGTCACCATGACCACCGTCTGCCCCAGCTCCCGTACGGAGTTGCGCAGAAAGCCCAGTACTTCCGCGCCGGAGCGCGAGTCGAGGTTTCCGGTCGGCTCGTCGCCGAAGATGATGTCGGGGCGGGAGGCCAACGCCCTTGCCACGGCGACGCGTTGCTGCTGGCCGCCGGAGAGCTGGGAGGGCCGGTGCTTGAGCCGGTCGGAGAGACCGATCATCCGGATCACCGAGTCCAGCCACTCCTTGTCGGGCTTGCGGCCCGCGATGTCCATGGGGAGCGTGATGTTCTCCAGGGCCGTCAGCGTCGGCAGCAGGTTGAACGCCTGGAAGATGAAACCGATCTTGTCCCGGCGCAACTTCGTGAGCTGCTTGTCCTTCAGGGAGCCCAGCTCCGTGTCACCGATCCGGACGGAACCGGAGGAGAACGTGTCCAGGCCGGCCACGCAGTGCATGAGGGTGGACTTGCCGGACCCCGAGGGGCCCATGATCGCCGTGAACTCGGCCTGCCGGAAGGAGATCGAGACCTGGTCGAGGGCGACCACCTGGGTCTCGCCCTGTCCGTAGATCTTGGAAAGATCCGTGGCGCGCGCGGCCACTGAGGTGGTCCGGTCGGCGATGGGGGTGGTGGTCACGGAAGGCGCTCCTGTCGGGACGACGGTGTTGCTGGGGACGTGTCCCATCCTTCCGGCCGTATCCCGCCGTGGAGTCACCCGCTGTTCCGGTTCCGGGGGCAGCCTTCAGTCGGACTGCGCCCCGCGCTGTCATACCTGGGGATGAGGACCGCCCCCGAGGCGGTCCCGGGGACGAGCACCGCTACGGCCCCTGAGTCAGGCCCAGGTCAAGAACCGGTGGAGCACCCTCGTTCGGGCGGTGAAATTCCGTCATTCCGCATACAGGCCCCCACACCGCACGCAAGGCTATTGGCAAGTGCTGATGGCTCTTTCCACGGTCTGATGAACCCTCAGACATCAATAAAATAAGACAACATCGGTACGCCCGCCCGCTGTTGGGGACACGCGCCCCGATAGGCTCGGGACCTCGATGTGGAGCCCACGGCCTGCCCGGATGGTGGAATGCAGACACGGCGAGCTTAAACCTCGCTGCCCCTTCGCGGGCGTGCCGGTTCAAGTCCGGCTCCGGGCACTATCGTGGTCACTGACTGTGACCTGCGGGAACGGTGTGTGGCCGTGACCTATCTGAGTCCCCTGGGGTATCTGCTGGGCGTCGAGGGTGCCGCCCTGCTCCGCGGTTTCCGGGAGGGCAGCGCGGACCGGGCGTTCGTCGAGGCCCGGATCGCCGAGATCCGCACCCTGCTGGACACGCGGGCCCTCGCGCACGCCGAGGGGGTCACGGCGGAACCGGGCACGGTCGGCACGGCCGAGGTCTACGAGGACTGGGCACCGCACTACGACGCCCCCGGCAACCAGATGATCGACGTCGAGCAGCCCGTTGTCCGGCGCGTCCTGGACGGCCTGCCCGTCGGCACGGCGTTGGACGCGGCCTGCGGCACCGGCCGCCACACCGCCCACCTGCACGAACTCGGCCACCGGGTGATTGGCGTCGACGCCTCCCCGGACATGCTCGCCCGGGCCCGCGAGCGTCTGCCGGACGTCGACTTCTGCGAGGCCGACCTCCACCGGCTCCCGCTTCCCGACGACGCGGTCGACACCGTCGTATGCGCGCTCGCCCTGACCCATGTCCCCGAACTGGCCCCGGTATTACGGGAGTTCGCGCGCGTCCTGCGCCCCGGCGGACACCTCGTCATCTCGGACGCCCACCTGCTGTCCTCCTATCTCCGGCCGACCCTGCCCCGCCGCCCCGGCCCGGACGGCCGCCCGTCCCTCCTCGACGAGTACCACCGCTCGCTCAGCGCCTACCTCACCGCGGCCCTTCCGCTGGGTTTCCAGGTCCGCGGCTGTGAGGAACCCCGGCGCCCCCGCGGCTTCGTCGCCACCGCAGCCCCGGACCCACTCCCGACCCACCCGTCCTGGGATCTGCACCACTGGTGCCGGGAAGCGTCGGCCGCGGCCCTGGAGGACTCCCCGCTCGCGGTCGTCTGGCACTTCCAGCTCGACGCCACCCGAAAGGGCTCGCCCTCCAACCGTTGACAGTCCGGCCCGGCCGGTCGGAGACTGAGGTGGAGCACCTAGGTGAAGTAAATTTCACCACACGAACATACCGCGAACGAACGTACTGAACGGCCCGCACTCGAAGGGACCCCCGATGCGTACCACCGTCGGCATCATCGGAGCCGGCCCCGCCGGACTCCTCCTCGCCCGGCTGCTGCACAACGCCGGAATCGACTCGGTCGTCCTGGAGAGCCGGAACCGGGAGTACGTCGAGCACCGGCAGCGGGCCGGGATCCTGGAACAGGGGACCGTCGACGTGCTGCGGGAGGCCGGGGCCGGGGAGCGGATGGACCGGGAGGGGCTGCGGCACGACGGGATCGAGCTGCGGTTCGAACGGAAGCGGCACCGGGTGGACTTCCCGGCCCTCACCGGCGGCCGTAGCGTCATGGTCTATGCGCAGACCGAGGTGTGCAAGGACCTGATCGCTCTTCAACTCGCGGGCGGCGGACCGCTGTTGTTCGAGGCCGAGGCGCTCGCGGTCGAAGGCGCGGACAGTGGAAGCCCGCGCGTCCGCTTCCGGCAGCACGGCCGCGAGGACGTCCTCGACTGCGACTACGTCGTCGGCTGCGACGGCTTCTGGGGCATCGCCCGCAACGCGATCCCCGCCGAACTGACCCGCGTCTTCGAACGGTCGTACCCCTACGCCTGGCTCGGCATCCTCGCCGACGTCGCGCCCTCGCACGACGAACTCGTCTACGCCCGCCACGACCGCGGCTTCGCCCTCCTCTCCATGCGCTCCCCCTCCGTCTCCCGTCTCTACCTCCAGGTGGAGGAGAGCGCGGAGGCCGAGAGCTGGAGCGACGAGGCGATCTGGGACGAGCTGGAGCGCCGGTTCGAGACGGAGGACGGCTGGACGCTCGACCGCGGGCCCATCACCCAGAAGTCGGTCACCCCCATGCGCTCCTACGTCCACGAGCCCATGCGGTACGGGCGGCTCTTCCTCGCCGGCGACGCCGCGCACATCGTGCCGCCGACCGGAGCCAAGGGCCTCAACCTCGCCGTCGGCGACGTCGTCACCTTCGCGCGCGCACTGACGTACAAGAAGAAGACGGGGAGCGAGGAGCGGCTCGACGCGTACTCCGCGACCTGCCTGCGGCGGGTGTGGCAGGCCGAGCGGTTCTCCTACGACATGACGAGCCTCCTGCACCGCGCGCCCGGCGCGACGCCCTTCGAGGGGCGGCTCCAGCTGGCCCGGCTGGAGCGGATCGCGTCCTCGCGGGCGGCCGAGACGGATCTCGCGGAGGCGTACACCGGCTTCCCCCTGGATGAACCGGATGATCAGGGATAAGGCCTTTCCGAGGCGGGCGTCACGGGTTGGTACCAGTGTTCACAGGGGGTGCGGTCCACCGCGTACCTTGGCAGGACGAGGGGAAGATCCTCCCCAAGAGGTACGGTCAAACTTTTGCCTACCTATTACTCTTGAGGCCAAGGCCGCGCGAGGCGGCCATGGAGGAGTGAAATGAGGAGCAGAAACCCGGTCTTCTCGCGACGGGGGTTCAGCCGCGACAACGGCTACGCGGGCTTCAACACCGCGCCGCAGGCCGGGGGCCCCGCCGTGGGCACGCAGGGCAACCCGTACGCGGGGGGCAACCCCTACGCGCAGAACCCATACGCCCAGCAGGACCTGCAGCAGGGCGCACCGCCCCAGGCCCCGGCCACCACCGGCCGGATGACCATGGACGACGTCGTCCAGCGCACCGGCACCACCCTCGGCACGCTGATCGTCACGGCCGCGCTCGCCTGGGTACTGCTCCCGGTCGACGACGCCAACATCGGCCGTTCCTACGGCATCGGGATCGGCGCCGCGCTGGTCGCGATGGTGCTGGCGTTCATCCAGTCCTTCAAGCGCAAGCCCGCCCCCGCGCTGATCCTGTCGTACGCCGCCCTGGAAGGCGTCTTCCTCGGCGTCGTCTCCAGTGTCGTCGACAACCGCATCGCGAGCGGCGCGGCCATGCAGGCCGTGATCGGCACGATGGCGGTCTTCGCCGGTGTGCTCATCGCGTACCGCGCGGGCTGGATCCGCGTCAACCGCCGCTTCTACGGCTTCGTGATGGCCGCCGCGCTCGGCTTCATCCTGCTGATGGCCGTGAACCTGCTGTTCGCGGTGTTCGGCGGCGGTGACGGCCTCGGCTTCCGCAGCGGCCCGCTCGGCATCTTCTTCGGTGTCGTCGGCATCATCCTCGGTGCCTGCTTCCTCGCCCTGGACTTCAAGCAGGTCGAGGACGGCATCGCGTACGGCGCCCCGAAGGAAGAGGCGTGGCTCGCGGCCTTCGGGCTCACGCTGACGCTGGTGTGGATCTACATGGAGTTCCTGCGGATCATCGCGATCCTCAACAGCAACGACTAGCCGACGGCAGGCTGATCCGCGAAAGGGCCCCGGGTTCGTCCCCGGGGCCCTTCGTCATGTCCGTGAGTCCGTGATGGGTCGGTCTGTGGTGCGCGCCTAGAGCAGTTTGCGCGCGGCCCTCCTCAGGTCGTACTCGTGAATGATCGCCTTGGCGTGGCCGTACGCGAGGTCGTGCTCGGCGCGGAGCCAGCTGACCTTCTCCTCGAAACGGAAGAGGGCGGGGCCTTCGTCGACGGTGCGCAGCCAGTCGGAGATTTCACGACCGGTGCAGTGGGGGATGCGGGCGAGCAGGTTGCGGTGGGTCTCCTGGGAGAACACTTGGGACATCGGCGCCTCCGGACGCATGGGGTGTAAGCCGGTCCTTCAAGTCACCGTGCCTGAGCGTTCGCCCGTTGGCAACAGTCCGGGTGCGGCGCGTAGTCTCGCGGCGTGGTGGATACGACGCGGTTGACTCAAGCGGTGGATCACTTCGCGGACCGGCTCAGGGCTGCGCCGCAGAGCCGTCTGCAACGGGGTGCTGCCGCTGAGGCGCTGGTGCTGGCCAGGGAAATGACTCGGCGGGCGCAGTTGGTGGAGGAGCCCGGGGTGGAGCCTCGGGAGATGCCTGACGCGGGGATGTTTGCCGCTGCCGACCAAATCACCGTTGCCGTGCATGACTTCGCGCTCGTGCTGGTGAATGACGCGGAAGTTGATGAGGCGTTGGAGTTGGTCGCGGAGGCGCAGAAGAAGGCGGGGGTCTGAGGTGCGTCGGCGGCTGCGGGTGCGTCGGGGTTGCTCGCGCCCGCGCGGCGGAGCCGCAAATTGACACAGCCCCGCGCCCCTAAAAGAACACGGCGGGCCTGCGTTTTTAGGGGCGCGGGGAACTGCGCGACCAGCCCCCACCGGCCCGCACTCGAGAACGAACCGGCGCACCCCCGGAAAATCAGAGTGACGCTATGACCCTGTCCGCCAGGATGTACACGTTCTCCTCGCCGCACGCGAACGTCAGCGTGTAGGCGCCGGAGACACCCGAGCCGCCCAGCAGGAACGGGGTTTCGCCGGCGCGGAGGGCCGCTGCGAGGCGTTCGGCGGTTTCGCGGTGGCCCGGGGTCATGCACAGGGTCGTGCCGTCGACGAACACATAGACGTCGAGCGTGCCGAGCGGGCCGGGGCGGACGTCGGCCAGTTCGACCGCCGACTCGGCGAGTTCCTCCAGCGTCGCGACCGTGCGTTCGTGGTCGTTCGCGACCGGTGACTGGGCCGGTACGAAGTCCGGGTGGGACGGGTGGCGGCGGCGCGCGGCGGCCAGTTCGGGGGAGTCGCCGACAAACTCGTCGGGCTCCGTGAACGGCTCGGTCACCGGCTCCAGCGGTTCGAGGCCCACGAAGTCGCTCTGGCGGGGCATGAACAGCTCGCTGTCGGGCAGACCCAGCAGGGTCGGCACCTCGGTGTCGCGGGCTTCCTGGGCGGCCCAGAAGGCCCGTGCCTCGGCCAGTTCCCGCTCCCGCTCCTCGGCCAGTGCCTCGGCCACGGCGGCGCGTATCTCATCCGCGTCGGCATGACTGCGGGCGGCGGGCACGAGCGCCCGTACGGCGGCGGCCCGGCCCTCGGCCAGTTCGGTGTGCAGGTCCGCCACCTGTCGGCGGAGCACCAAGAGGGTGCGCAGGACGGCAACGCCCACGGCGCCTGTGACGGCCGTGGTGAGCAGCAAAGCGATCGGCATGGCGCTCACTGACGTACTCCCGGTTCAAAGTCGGCCCCCGACTTCCTACATCAGCTTGAAGGGCGGACTAACCAGCTGTCAGTGCGTAACGTCACGAATCGGGCAGGACTTTGGGCCCGATGTTTGGTGGTGAAACGGTCCTGACCTGGGGAAATCCCTCTTCGATGGGAGATAGGTCACATCCTGGGGGAGATTGGATCACAAATCGGCCCGGAACCCAGGTGGTTACTGGGTTCCGGGCCTGAGGGTGACGCAAAGTTCCCGTACGGCTACGGGGAGTTGGTCAGCTGAGGCGCTCGATGACCATCGCCATGCCCTGGCCGCCGCCGACGCACATCGTCTCCAGACCGAACTGCTTGTCGTGGAACTGGAGGGAGTTGATCAGTGTGCCGGTGATGCGGGCGCCGGTCATGCCGAAGGGGTGGCCGACGGCGATCGCGCCGCCGTTCACGTTCAGCTTCTCCAGCGGGATGTTCAGGTCGCGGTAGGACGGGATCACCTGGGCGGCGAACGCCTCGTTGATCTCGAACAGGTCGATGTCGTCGACGGTCAGACCCGCGCGGCCCAGCGCCTGCTTCGACGCCTCGACCGGGCCGAGGCCCATGATCTCGGGGGAGAGGCCGGAGACGCCGGTCGACACGATCCGCGCCAGCGGGGTCAGGCCCAGCTCGCGGGCCTTGGTGTCGCTCATGATGACGACCGCGGCGGCGCCGTCGTTCAGCGGGCAGCAGTTGCCGGCCGTGACCAGGCCGTCGGGGCGGAACACCGGCTTCAGGCCGGAGACGCCCTCCAGGGTGACGCCGGCGCGCGGGCCGTCGTCCTTGCTGACGACCGTGCCGTCCGGCAGCGTCACCGGGGTGATCTCGCGCTCCCAGAAGCCGTTCTTGATGGCTTCCTCGGCGAGGTTCTGCGAGCGGACGCCGAACTCGTCCATGTCCTGGCGGGTGACGCCCTTGATCCGGGCCAGGTTCTCCGCGGTCTGGCCCATCGCGATGTACGGGTCGGGGAGCAGGCCGTCCTCGCGCGGGTCGTGCCAGGTGGATCCCTCGGACGCGGCGGTGGCGGCGGTGCGGGCCTGTGCCTCGGCGAAGATCGGGTTGGTGGTGTCCGGGAGGCCGTCCGAGCTGCCCTTGGCGTAGCGGGAGACCATCTCGACACCGGCCGAGATGAAGACGTCGCCCTCGCCGGCCTTGATGGCGTGCAGGGCCATGCGGCTGGTCTGCAGCGACGAGGAACAGTAACGGGTGATCGTGCAGCCCGGCAGGTGGTCCATGCCCATCTGTACGGCGACGATCCGGCCGAGGTTGTAACCCTGCTCGCCACCGGGGAGGCCGCAGCCGAGCATCAGGTCCTCGATGAGCGCGGGGTCCAGCTCGGGGATCTTCGCCAGGGCGGCCTGGATGATCGTGGCGGTGAGGTCGTCGGGGCGCAGGTCCTTGAGGGAGCCCTTGACGGCGCGGCCGATGGGGGAGCGGGCGGTCGAGACGATGACGGCTTCGGGCATCACGGCTCCATTGGCGTATCTACGGTGTGATGTGCAGGGCTCCCTGGGAAGTTACCCGTACGTATGGCACAGGTCACGGGGATCGCTGTGTGACCCTGACCGCAGTTTTCTAAGCGCTTGCTTGGGCCCCGGCGGACGAGCGGGTGAGTCGGCAGGGCCGGGCGTCCCTGGGGGCTGCGCCCCCAGACCCCCATCGGCCTGAACGGCCTCGTCCTCAAACGCCGGACGGGCTGGAGGGCGCCGCCTCCGGTTCCGGAACCCGGCGCCTCTTCCGCCGTTTCAAGAGAGCCCACGGCCCCCGGGGCCCGGTCGGCATCGCCGCCGTGACCTCCGTGCCCGGCTCCGAAGCCGCCTCCGCCGCCGCTCGTGCCACCGGCAGGAAGCCCTCGCGACGGGACACGTCCGGGCGGTCCTCCTCCGCCGGCCAGAGGCCCAGGGCGGCGCAGACGGTCGGCAGGATCGCCATCGCGGCCGTCGCGTAGCCCTCCGTGGAGGGGTGGAAGTTGTCCGGGCCGAACAGCTCGCGCGGGTTCGCCGCGAACTCGGGGCCGAGCAGGTCGCCCAGCGACACCGTGCGCCCGCCCTGCTCGACCGTGCCGATCGTCTGGGCCGCCGCCAGCTGCCGGGAGGCCCGGCGGGCCAGCCAGCGCAACGGCTGCTGGACCTGCTCCACCGTCCCCAGGTCGGGACAGGTGCCCACGACCACCTCGGCGCCGGCCGTGCGCAGTCGCCGTACCGTCGCCGAGAGGTGCCGGACCGATCTGGTCGGGTGCATGCGGTGGGTGACGTCGTTCGCGCCGATCATGATCACGCAGACGTCGGGCACGCGGGAGGTGTCCGCGAGGGCGAGGGCGACCTGGCGGTCCAGGTCGTCGGACTGGGCGCCCGGGAGAGCCACGTTGCGCAGCTCGACGGGGCGTTCCGCGACCGCCGCGAGGCCAGAGGCCAGCAGCGCGCCCGGGGTCTGGGCCGCCCGGTGGACGCCCTGCCCGGCGGCCGTGGAGTCGCCGAGCATGGTCAACCGGAGCGGAGGTTCACCCGGCGTGTCGTAGACATGGCCGTAGCGGCCGTCGGCGCTGGGCACATGGTTGCTGCCCGGCGTATGGCCGTTGCCCACATGGCGTTTCACGAAGCGGACCTCGGCCAGTACCAGGCCGATGGCCGCCGCGCCCACCAGTCCGACCCCGCCACCGCCGTACGCCGCACCGGCCGCGATCCGCCGGGCCACCCGCGCCCTCGACATCCTCGTCATACGTCGCCGCCACCTCCTCGTAGCCGTCATCCACT
>Ga0307511_10006642_pt1 | contig 11663 bp, 13 predicted proteins | sample 13_EM_MG_FD_200266 | JGI IMG/M metagenome (GOLD analysis project Ga0307511, IMG submission 200266) | Populus trichocarpa ectomycorrhiza microbial communities from riparian zone in the Pacific Northwest, United States - 13_EM | ecosystem: Host-associated > Plants > Roots > Unclassified | place...
GAGTGCAAGGAGCGGAACTACATCACCAAGAAGAACCGGCGTAACAACCCGGACCGACTGGAGATGAAGAAGCACTGCCCGCGTTGCAATGCGCACACCGCGCACCGCGAAACGCGATAAATCAGGCTCGTACACGAGGCCGCCCCCGCACTTTGGGGGCGGCCTCGTGTCGTTATCCAGCGGAGCAAGACACATCAGGAGGTGCCGAGTCATGGCGCTCGACCAGTCCTTCGTGGGACGGACCTACCCGCCCACCGACCCCTACGAGGTGGGCCGGGAGAAGATCCGTGAGTTCGCGGAGGCGGTGGGGGACGCCAACCCGGCATACACGGACCCGGAGGCCGCCAAGGCGCTCGGACACTCCGATGTGATCGCCCCGCCCACCTTCGTCTTCTCCATCACCTTCAAGGCCGCAGGACAGGTCGTCCAGGACCCGCAACTCGGCCTCGACTACAGCCGCGTGGTGCACGGCGACCAGAAGTTCGTCTACGTCCGCCCCGTGCGCGCCGGTGACCGCCTCACGGTCACCTCCACGATCGAGGCGATCAAGTCGATGGCGGGCAACGACATCCTGGACGTCCGCGGCGAGGTCCACGACGAGGCGGGCGAACACGTGGTGACCGCCTGGACCAAGCTGGTGGCCCGTGCGGCGGAGGGGAGCTGACATGACGGCGAAGATCGCGTACGACGACATCGAGATCGGCACCGAGCTGCCGGCCCAGACCTTCCCCGTGACGCGCGCCATGCTCGTCCAGTACGCGGGTGCCTCCGGGGACTTCAACCCGATCCACTGGAACGAGAAGTTCGCCAAGGAGGTCGGACTCCCGGACGTCATCGCGCACGGCATGTTCACGATGGCCGAGGCGATCCGCGTGGTCACCGACTGGGCAGGCGACCCGGGCGCGGTCGTCGAGTACGGCGTCCGCTTCACCAAGCCCGTCGTCGTCCCGAACGACGACCAGGGCGCGACCGTCGAGGTCAGCGCCAAGGTCGCGGCCAAGCTCGACGACAACAGGGTCCGCGTGGACCTCGTGGCGACCAGCGCCGGCCAGAAGGTGCTCGGAATGTCACGGGCCGTCGTACGACTGCCGTGAACTTGAGCTGAGGTAAGGGGCGTCCGCCATTGCGGGCGCCCCTTACGCGCAGGTCGGCCCGGCCCGACCTGGTGACTTGCAGTGACACCGCCCGGCCCGCCCGTGTGTCGTGGCCCACACCTCTTGACTTGGTTAGTGATTGAGTACTAACTTTCTCGCATGGTCAGGATGAGCGCAGAGGAGAGGCGCGAGAGCGTCATCCGCGCGGCGGTCGCCGAGTTCGCGAAGCGGGGGTACTACGGCACCTCCACGGAGGCGATCGCCAAGCGGGTCGGTGTTTCGCAGCCGTATCTCTTCCGGCTCTTCCCGGGCAAGAAGGCGATCTTCGCGGCGGCCTCGCTCAGGTGTGTCGAGGACGTGTGCCAGGTCATGGAGGAGTCGTCCAAGGGGCTGGAGGGCGAAGAGGCCGTGCATGCCATGGCCGACGCCTACGTGCGGCTCATCACGGAGTATCCCGAGAAGCTCCAGATGCAGATGCAGACCTACATCACGGTGGCCGCCGCCGAGGCGGAGGGTGACCACGAGTTCGGCGAGGCCGTACGCAAGGGCTGGTTGAGGCTCTGGGACATCGTGCATCTGTCCATGGGGGCGGATGTGAACCAGACCGCGACCTTCATGGCGCACGGAATGCTGATCAACACCCTTGCGGCGATGGGTTTCCCGCCGGAGCACAGGGTCTGGGAGGGGATGTACCCGGAGGCCCGTGTCACCGGTCGGCTGGAGAAGTCGTAGCGGCGGGCGGGAGGCGGATTCCGCGCCTTTTCATGACCGCCAAAGTTAGTCATCAATAACTAATCATCGGTAGCGATCACCCTTTGGGGGAGCGATGTCAGAACAGACCGCACGTCGCGGGGGAATGGTCTGGGCCCTCGTCATCACCAGCGTCGCCGGCTTCATGGCGGCCCTCGACAACCTCGTCGTCACCACCGCCCTGCCCTCCATCCGCAAGGACCTCGGGGGCGCGCTGGGCGACCTGGAATGGACCGTGAGCGCCTACACGCTCACCTTCGCCGTCCTGCTGATGTTCGGCGCGGCCCTCGGCGACCGGTTCGGCCGCCGCCGGCTCTTCCTCGTCGGCATCACCATATTCACCGGCGCCTCCGCCGCCGCGGCCATGGCGACCGGCATCGACTCCCTGATCGTGGCCCGCGCGGTCCAGGGCGTCGGCGCGGCGATCATGATGCCGCTGACACTGACCCTGCTCACCGCGGCCGTACCCGCCGCCAAACGCGGTATGGCCTACGGCATCTGGGGTGCCGTCAACGGACTCGCCGTCGCCTCCGGACCGCTCATCGGAGGCAGCCTCACCGAACACGTCTCCTGGCACTGGATCTTCTGGCTGAACGTCCCGCTCGGCCTGGCCCTGCTCCCGCTCGCCCGCCTCCGTCTCTCCGAGTCCCACGGCACCGGCGCCCCGCTCGACTTCCCCGGCACCCTGCTCGTCAGCGGCGGCCTCTTCGGGATCGTCTACGGCCTGGTCCGCGGCCCCGCCGACGGGTGGGCCAGCTCCCTCGTCCTCACCGGGCTCTTCGCTGGCAGCGCGCTCTTCGTCGGCTTCATCATCTACAGCGTCAACGCCAAGAACCCCATGCTCCCGATGCGGCTGTTCCGCTCCCGCGCCTTCTCCGGGATCAACGCCGCGAGCCTGCTGATGTTCCTCGGGATGTTCGGGTCGATCTTCCTGCTCAGCCAGTACATGCAGGGCGTCCTCGGCTACTCGCCCACCGAGGCGGGCCTCAGGATGCTCCCCTGGACCGGTATGCCGATGCTGGTCGCGCCCATCGCCGGAATCCTGTCCGACCGCGTCGGAGGCCGCCCGGTCGTCGCCGCCGGCCTCTTCCTCCAGGCCGCCGGTCTCGGCTACATGGCGTACATCGTGACCACCGACGTCTCCTACGCCGCCCAGCTGCCCGGTCTGATCCTCAGCGGGATCGGCATGGCCCTGTTCTTCGCACCGGCCGCCAACCTGGTCATGTCCAGCGTCCGCCCGGCGGAACAGGGCATCGCCTCCGGCGCCAACAACGCGCTCCGCGAGGTGGGCGGCGCCCTCGGTGTCGCGATCATGGCGTCGATCTTCTCGGCGCAGGGCGGCTACGAGACCGGCCAGAGCTTCGTCGACGGGCTGAAGCCCGCGCTGGTCACCGGCTCGGGCGTGGTCGCTCTCGCCGGGATCGCGACCCTGCTGATCCCGACGAGGCGCCGGGCGGCGGAGCTCGTGAAGGTGGCCGAGTCGGCGGAGCGCGCGGAGTCGGCCGACGGCTCCGGGGCCGAGTCGGTCATGGAGCCGGCCGGCCACTGAGCACGAACAGCCGGCACGACTGAGAACGAACAACGGCACGCGCGCGTGGGGCCCCGCCAAAACCGGTGGGGCCCCACGCGCGCGTGCGCCCCGCCCCCACCGCGCCCGGCGTTGTCGGTCCCGTCTCGTAGTCTTGGGCCCGTGCAGGAACTCCACGACGCTCCCCTCGCCCCGCTGACCACCTTCCGGTTGGGCGGTCCCGCGACCCGTCTCATCACCGCCGGCACCGACGCCGAGGTGATCGACGCCGTCCGCGCGGCCGACGACACCGGGACGCCGTTGCTGGTCATCGGGGGCGGGTCCAACCTCGTCATCGGGGACAAGGGGTTCGAGGGCACCGCCCTGCGCATCGCCACCCGCGGCTTTGAGCTCGACGGCACACGGCTGGAGCTGGCGGCCGGCGAGGTGTGGACCGACGCCGTCGCCCGCACCGTGGCGGCCGGGCTCGCCGGGATCGAGTGCCTCGCCGGGATCCCCGGATCGGCGGGCGCGACCCCGATCCAGAACGTGGGGGCGTACGGCCAGGAGGTCTCCGCCACCATCACGGACGTCGTCGCCTACGACCGCGCCACCCGCGCGACGGCCACCCTCACCAACGAGGAGTGCGCCTTCTCGTACCGCCACAGCCGCTTCAAGGCAGAGCCCGAGCGCTACGTGGTGCTGCGTGTCCGCTTTCAACTGGAGGACGCGGACGGGCTGTCGGCGCCGGTCAAGTACGCCGAGACGGCCCGTGTCCTCGGCGTCGAGCCCGGCGACCGGGTGCCGCTCGCACGGGCCCGCGAGACCGTCCTCGCGCTCCGCGCCGGCAAGGGCATGGTCCTGGACCCCGAGGACCACGACACCTGGTCGGCCGGTTCCTTCTTCACCAACCCGATCCTCACCGAGGAGCAGTTCGCCGCGTTCCACGCGCGCGTGCGGGAGCACCTCGGGGAGGGCACGGAACCGCCCGCCTACCCGGCGGGGGAGGGGCACACCAAGACCTCCGCCGCCTGGCTGATCGACAAGGCGGGCTTCACCAAGGGGTACGGCAGCGGGCCCGTCCGCATCTCCACCAAGCACACCCTCGCCCTCACCAACCGCGGCGAGGCGACCACCGCCGACCTGCTCGCCCTGGCCCGCGAGGTCGTCGCCGGTGTCCACGACACCTTCGGGATCACTCTCGTCAACGAGCCGGTGACGGTCGGCGTCAGCCTCGACGACTGAGCCGGGCAGGCCCTAGTAGGCCACCCCCACCCCTTGTTTGACCGTCCCCGGATCGTCGCTCATCGCCAGCATCGCGTGGGCCACGTCCGCGCGGGAGATGAACCGGCCCTTGTCCGGGAAGCCGCCCACGACCGTGCGGTACGTGCCGGTCACCGGTTTGTTCTGCAGGCGTGGCGGCCGGACCGAGGTCCAGTCGGTCGCACTGCGGGCCAACTCCGCCTCCATCTCCCGCAGATCGGCGTACACGTCCTTCAGGAGCGCCGAGATCAGCCCGAGCGCGGTGCGGTCGAGGAGACTCGCGCCCGCCGGTTCGGGGCCGACCGGACCGGCGCTCACGACCAGGACCCGGCGCACCCTCTCCGCCTCCATGGCCGCCAGAACCGTCCGGGTGAGCCGGGTCGCGACCCCGGCGTCCTTGCGGCTGCGGGCGCCGAGTCCGGAGAGGACCGCGTCCCGGCCCGCGACCGCGGGGCGCAGCGCCTCCGGGTCGGTGAGGTCCGCGCGGAACACCTCCAGCCCCTTGCCGCGCACGGTCAGCCCGGCCGGGTCGCGTACGACCGCCGTGACCTGGTGACCTGAGGCCAGCGCCTGGCGGACGATCTCCTGACCGATGCCTCCCGTGGCACCGAAAACGGTGAGCTTCATGGCCTGCTCCTCAGCCTCACGGGGTGGGTGAGCGTTTACTCACCTCTGTCTCCCTCTAGAGTGGGTAAGTACTCACCCACTCGTCAAGCCCGAACGGACCGGCCATGGAATCCTCGAAGCCCGCCCGGGTCCGCATCCTCGACGCCGCCCACGAGCTGATGCTCACCGTCGGGCTGGCCCGGGCGACGACCAAGGAGATCGCGAAGGCCGCCGGCTGCTCCGAAGCCGCGCTCTACAAGTACTTCGCGAGCAAGGAGGAGCTGTTCATCCGCGTCCTCGCGGAACGGCTGCCCCAGCTGACCCCGCTGCTGCAGAGCCTCGCCGCCGAGCCCGGACAGCACTCCCTGGAGGACAACCTCACCGAGATCGCCCGCCAGGCGGCGCTCTTCTACGAGCAGAGCTTCCCGATCGCGGCCTCCCTGTACGCCGAGACCCAGCTCAAGCGACGCCACGACGAGGCGCTGCGACAACTCGGCTCCGGCCCCCACAAGCCGATCGAGGGCCTGGACGCCTATTTCCGCGCCGAACAGGCCGCCGGCCGTGTCCGCCGCGACGTGGACACCTTCGCCGCCGCGTCCCTCCTCCTCGGCGCCTGCGCACAGCGCGTGTTCGCCTACGAGGCCACGCAGACCGGCGTACGCCCGCCCGTGGACGAGTTCGCGCCACGCATCGCCAGGACGCTGCTGGGCGGAATCTCCGTTGCCGAGGACCCCTCCGGGCCGTGATCCTTGCCGTATGAGGCACCCCGAATGGAGCTGAGACTCCGCCAGTTCAGGCCCAGGACCGGCCCGCACGAACACCGTGTCGTCCAGCCCGGGCAACCGCTGCGTCACACCTCACTGCGCGACCCGGCGTCGTACGGAATGCTCATGGGTGACCACGACGGGCTGAGCCGGCTGGCGGGGCTGTTCTCGTTCGCCGCGTACTCCCGGCACACCATCGTGCACATCCCGCTGCGCGGGTGCGTGCCGCCAGACGAGGGGTGCGGGGAGCTGGTCGATCTGGTGCTGGCCCGTCCGGAGACGGGGCTGCGACCCTCCAAATGGCCTGAGCTGCGGAGGGCGTTGGGGCGTGGCACACCGCTCACCGTCCGCACGGACGAGGCCCGTACCGAGCGGCACGCGCGCGCGTGGCTGGAGCGGCCGTACGACCGTGGGCTGCTGCGGCACACCACCCACGCGCGCACGTACTTCCTCATCGGCGGTCGTGAGGCGTTCTCCTATGCGGCCACCGCCTTCGCCTACGCGGCCGGCTGGGGGCCGCGGCACAAGCGGGTCGTCAAGGGACAGTCGGCGTTCATGGCCGGTCTGCAGTACGAGCTGGAGCCCACGCGCGGCGGTGGGCACCCTCCCGAGGTCCTGATCTGTTTCAAGCCGTATCCGCCCTACGCCCACTTCAAGCGACCGGGGCGCTGAGCCAGTCGTCGATGCCGGACAGGAGCTTGGTCTTCATGTCCTCCGGGGCCGCCGAACCCCGTACCGACTGCCGGGCCAGTTCGGCCAGTTCGCGGTCCGAGAAAGCGTGGTAGCGGCGGGCGATCTCGTACTGGGCCGCCAGCCGGGAGCCGAACAGGAGGGGGTCGTCGGCGCCGAGCGCCAGGGGGACGCCGGCCTCGAAGAGGGTCCGTAGGGGCACGTCCTCGTGCTTCTCGTAGACACCCAGGGCCACGTTCGAGGCGGGGCACACCTCGCAGGTGATGCCCCGGTCGGCGAGGCGCTTCAGGAGCCTCGGGTCCTCCGCCGCGCGCACGCCGTGGCCGATCCGGGTCGCGTACAGGTCGTCCAGGCAGTCGCGCACCGAGGCCGGGCCCGCCAGTTCGCCGCCGTGCGGGGCCGACAGCAGGCCGCCCTCCTGGGCGATCGCGAAGGCACGGTCGAAGTCCCGTGCCATACCCCGGCGTTCGTCGTTCGAGAGGCCGAAACCGACCACCCCGTGGTCCGCGTACCGCACCGCCAGCCGGGCCAGCGTGCGCGCGTCCAGCGGGTGCTTCATCCGGTTGGCGGCCACCAGCACCCGCATCCCGAGCCCGGTCTCGCGGGAGGTCGTCTCCACCGCGTCCAGGATGACCTCCAGCGCCGGGATCAACCCGCCCAGGCGCGGCGCGTACGACGTCGGGTCCACCTGGATCTCCAGCCATCCCGAGCCGTCCCTGACGTCCTCCTCGGCGGCCTCGCGCACCAGCCGCTGGATGTCCTCGGGCTCCCGCAGGCACGACCGCGCGGCGTCGTACAGCCGCTGGAAACGGAACCACCCCCGCTCGTCCGTCGCCCGCAGCCTCGGCGGTTCCCCGCTGGTCAGCGCGTCGGTCAGGGCGTCCGGCAGTCGTACGCCGTACTTGTCGGCCAGCTCCAGCACGGTGGTCGGCCGCATCGACCCGGTGAAGTGCAGGTGCAGATGGGCTTTCGGCAGTTCAGAGACATCACGTACGTGCTCCATCCGGGAATCCTGCCGTACGTTCCCGTCGTCCCGGTACCGCTTTCCCCGATCGTGGTCTTGCTCGCACACAGCAGCGGGCCGCCTCCCCGGAGGGAAACGGCCCGCACGCACGCGTGGAGGTACGAAAACTCGGTCCGAGGCTCAGTCCGTCGCCTCGGAGAGCAGCTTCTGGATGCGGCTGACGCCCTCGACGAGATCCTCGTCACCCAGGGCGTACGACAGCCGCAGGTAGCCGGGGGTCCCGAAGGCCTCGCCCGGGACGACCGCGACCTCGGCCTCCTCCAGGATCAGCGCGGCCAGCTCGACCGAGTCCTGGGGGCGCTTGCCCCGGATCTCCTTGCCGAGCAGGGCCTTGACCGACGGGTAGGCGTAGAACGCGCCCTCGGGCTCCGGGCAGAGCACGCCGTCGATCTCGTTCAGCATCCGGACGATGGTCCTGCGGCGGCGGTCGAAGGCCTCGCGCATCTCCGCCACGGCCTTCAGGTCACCGGAGACGGCGGCCAGCGCGGCGACCTGGGCGACGTTCGAGACGTTCGACGTGGCGTGCGACTGGAGGTTGGTCGCGGCCTTGACGACGTCCTTCGGGCCGACGATCCAGCCCACCCGCCAGCCGGTCATCGCGTACGTCTTGGCGACGCCGTTGACCACGATGCACTTGTCGCGCAGCTCGGGGAGGATCGCGGGCAGTGAGGTGAACTTCGCGTCCCCGTAGACGAGGTGCTCGTAGATCTCGTCCGTCATGACCCACAGGCCGTGCTCGACGGCCCAGCGGCCGATCGCCTCGGCCTCGGCCTCGCTGTAGACGGCGCCGGTCGGGTTCGACGGCGAGACGAACAGGACGACCTTGGTGTTCTCGGTGCGGGCCGCCTCCAACTGCTCGACGGTGACGCGGTATCCGGTCGTCTCGTCGGCGACGACGTCCACCGGGACACCGCCCGCGAGCCGGATCGACTCCGGGTATGTCGTCCAGTACGGCGCCGGGACGATGACCTCGTCGCCCGGGTCGAGGATCGCGGCGAAGGCCTCGTAGATGGCCTGCTTGCCGCCGTTGGTGACCAGGATCTGTGAGGCGTCCACCTCGTAGCCCGAGTCGCGCAGTGTCTTCGCGGCGATCGCGGCCTTCAGCTCCGGCAGACCGCCGGCCGGGGTGTAGCGGTGGTACTTGGGGTTCGAGCAGGCCTCGATGGCGGCCTGGACGACGTAGTCCGGAGTCGGGAAGTCCGGTTCACCCGCGCCGAAGCCGATCACCGGACGCCCGGCGGCCTTGAGGGCCTTGGCCTTGGCGTCCACGGCGAGGGTGGCGGACTCGGAGATCGCGCCGACTCGGGCGGAGACCCGGCGCTCGGTGGGAGGGGTTGAGGCGCTCATGGGCCCATCGTTTCAGACCCGAAACCCGCCCGGCACACCGGTTTCACAGACTGAACATGATCGGGCGGGCACTGAACAACCGTCCGGATTCCCGCCCCCGCCTGGGCGATCTTCCGTCGGCAATCCCCGTACAGGCACTTTCTGTTCGACGACCGCCCCGGGAGCACGTACACTCCTACCTCGTTGGCCTTCAGCAGCCGCGCCCTACTTGGTGCACACCGAGCACCCGGGTGGATGCGGTACGTTGGGGATGTCACAAAGGGTCGTAGCTCAATTGGTAGAGCACCGGTCTCCAAAACCGGCGGTTGGGGGTTCAAGTCCCTCCGGCCCTGCTACACACATCTTCACCAGGATGTGTGCGCAGCGCATGTACGTACAGCAATGCACCGCCGTGCGGCTCAGACCGGGCGCGGCACGGCCACGACCCGGGAACAGGTGAGGATGAATGGCGGACGCCGTGGGCTCCATCGACATGCCTGATGCCCAGGACGAGGTGTCGGAGTCCAAGAAGAAGGCCCGCAAGGGCGGCAAGCGCGCCAAGAAGGGCCCGCTGAAGCGACTCGGCATCTTCTATCGCCAGATCGTCGCGGAACTCCGCAAGGTCGTCTGGCCGACGCGCAACCAGCTGACGACGTACACGACCGTCGTGATCGTCTTCGTCGTCATCATGATCGGTCTGGTGACCGTGATTGACTACGGACTGAATCACGCCGCGAAGTACGTCTTCGGCTGAGGCCGGAAGCGAAGGGCGCCCTGACCGGCGCCCCTTTCGCGTGTTCCACCCCCATGTATCCAGGAAGAAGCAGCCACGTGTCTGACCCGAACCTGAACGAGGCCGTCGAGCCGGACGAGTCCGTGGAAGACGAACTCGACATCGTCGAGGGCGCGGACGAGGAGCTGGACGAGGTCGAGGCTGCGGACGCCGACGCGGGCGAGCCGGCCGAGGAAGCCGCCGTGCACGTCGAGGACGAGGACGAGGAAGCGACCGAGGACAACGAGGAAGAGGCCGAGCCGGCCGAGCCCGTCGACCCCGTCGTCGCCCTGCGCGAAGAGCTGCGTCTCCTGCCCGGCGAGTGGTACGTCATCCACACGTACGCCGGTTACGAGAACCGCGTGAAGACCAACCTGGAGCAGCGCGCCGTCTCGCTGAACGTCGAGGACTACATCTTCGCGGCCGAGGTGCCCCAGGAAGAGGTCGTCCAGATCAAGAACGGCGACCGCAAGACCATCAAGCAGAACAAGCTCCCGGGCTACGTCCTGGTCCGCATGGACCTGACGAACGAATCCTGGGGCGTCGTCCGCAACACCCCCGGCGTCACCGGCTTCGTGGGCAACGCCTACGACCCGTACCCGCTGACCCTGGACGAGATCGTCAAGATGCTCGCCCCGGAGGCCGAGGAGAAGGCCGCCCGCGAGGCCGCCGAGGCCGAGGGCAAGCCGGTTCCGCAGCGCAAGGTCGAGGTCCAGGTGCTGGACTTCGAGGTCGGCGACTCGGTCACCGTCACCGACGGCCCGTTCGCGACGCTGCAGGCGACCATCAACGAGATCAACGCCGACTCGAAGAAGGTCAAGGGTCTCGTCGAGATCTTCGGCCGGGAGACGCCGGTCGAGCTCTCCTTCGATCAGATCCAGAAGAACTAGTTCTCCCTGGACGTACGTCTTCCGAGCAGGTCAGACGGGCTGTCAAAAGCCTCTCTGACCTGCTCGGTTTTTGGCCGCGCATGGATACCCGTTATCGTTGTGCGGTATGCCTCCATCCGGATTAACCGGACGGAGGCCGAAAACTCTCACTAGGACCCGGAGAGAGCAATGCCTCCCAAGAAGAAGAAGGTCACGGGGCTTATCAAGCTCCAGATCAACGCCGGTGCGGCGAACCCGGCTCCGCCGGTCGGCCCCGCGCTCGGTCAGCACGGCGTCAACATCATGGAGTTCTGCAAGGCCTACAACGCGGCGACCGAGTCGCAGCGCGGCTGGGTGATCCCGGTGGAGATCACGGTCTACGAGGACCGCTCCTTCACCTTCGTCACCAAGACTCCGCCGGCCGCGAAGATGATTCTCAAGGCCGCGGGTGTCGAGAAGGGCTCGGGCGAGCCGCACAAGACCAAGGTCGCCAAGATCACCCAGGCGCAGGTCCGCGAGATCGCCACGACCAAGCTTCCCGACCTGAACGCCAATGACCTGGACGCCGCGTCGAAGATCATCGCCGGCACGGCCCGTTCCATGGGCATCACGGTCGAGGGCTGACCTTCACCCCGCAGAAGTGATTGTGGTGGGACCTGCTCGGTCCGTACCACGACTCCTCAGAACACATCAGGAGCAGTAGTGAGCAAGCGCAGCAAGTCTCTCCGCGCTGCGGACGCCAAGATCGACCGGGACAAGCTCTACGCCCCGCTCGAGGCCGTCCGTCTCGCCAAGGAGACCTCCACGACCAAGTTCGACGGCACCGTCGAGGTCGCCTTCCGCCTGGGTGTCGACCCGCGCAAGGCCGACCAGATGGTCCGTGGCACCGTGAACCTCCCGCACGGCACCGGTAAGACCGCCCGGGTCCTGGTCTTCGCGACCGGTGACCGTGCCGAGGCCGCGACCGCCGCGGGCGCCGACATCGTCGGCTCCGACGA
>Ga0307511_10006644_pt1 | contig 11663 bp, 11 predicted proteins | sample 13_EM_MG_FD_200266 | JGI IMG/M metagenome (GOLD analysis project Ga0307511, IMG submission 200266) | Populus trichocarpa ectomycorrhiza microbial communities from riparian zone in the Pacific Northwest, United States - 13_EM | ecosystem: Host-associated > Plants > Roots > Unclassified | place...
CGAACTTGCCGAACAGTTCCGCGCGCTGTTCGGCCGCGCGCACGTTGGCGATGTGCTGCTCGATCAGCGGGTTGGGTTCCGGTTCCGGGGTCGGCGGGCGCTTGCCGCCCCACAGCAGCTCCGGATCGCGCCGCACGATCGGCGCCGGTGCCTCCGGGCTAGGGGCCACTGCCTTGGGCAGAGCGCCGAGCTTCTTGTGCAATTTCTGCGCGGCACCCTTGAGCAATTTCTGCAAGCGCGCGGGCTGGAGTTTCGTGCCGGCCGCGGTAACCGGAGCCGCCGCGTTTTCAGTCGTGGCGGGCGCGGCTGGTTCCGCTGCCGCAACCGCTGGGGCTGGTGCGCCAGACGCCGGAGCCGATGCGTTCTCCCGCGCCTGCGCAGGGGGCGCTGCCTGCGCCGCTTCGTTTGCACTTGTGGCCGCGCTTGTGCTCGTGTTTGTGCTCGTATTCGTATTCGCGTTCGCGCACGTGTTCGCGCCAGTGCCCGCGCTTGCGCTCGTGGCCGCGCTTGTGCTCGTGTTTGTGCTCGTATTCGTATTCGCGTTCGCGCACGTGTTCGCGCCAGTGCCCGCGCTTGCGCTCGTGGCCGCGCTTGCGGTCGTCGCGGCGACGCTCATCTCCCCTGCCTGCCGCGCCGCCTTTTTCGCCTCCTCGACGCGCGGATCATAGTCGAGCACGATCTCCGCAGGGTTGAACGCAGCCTCTGCCTGCGGCACCTCCTCTTCCAGCACCGGCAGCGGCGCAAGCTGCGTCTTCAGCCAGGCCTGCAGCCGCCGGTCCAGCGCGGCAAGCGCCGCCAGGCGCGAAGGCTGGCGCACCCGCAGCACCTGCTTGCCGTCCTTGTCGTCGTAATGGATTGTCAGCACGTCGGCGATCTCGGGATCGAGCTGCGCCAGCGGCAGCGCGCGGCCTTGCGCATCGAACATGCGCAGCGGCCGAAAGAACGCCACCCGCGCCTGCTCGCGCATGATCTCGCGCGCGTTGATCTTGAGGTCGGCGAACAGAGCGCCCATCTCCATGTCGATGCGCTCGCGCACCCCGGCATGTTTCATCAGCTCGGCCGCCTGCGCGCCGCGCGTCTTCGCCGAGTAGCCTGCGCGCTGCGCCGCCGCGCTGGCGTTGTGGTCGATCAGGTATTCATGGACAAAGCGTTCCTGCTTGTCGCTCAAGGCTTGCATGGGGAACCTCGCGTGGGGAAGGGGAGGGCGGCGCGGCACGTTGTTCAAACCTCCGTACGGCCGCCTGCTGGTACCAAAGATACGCAGGCAAATCCGCTATGTGTAGTTGAAATGCCGGAGTCACAGTCGCACTTTCGCGGGCACGATTTCGCGGCGCGGGGCGAAAGCCGGGGTTGCGCAGCGAAATGGATTGTTGTGCCGGCATCGCGCCGAAAAGCGCATGCCCTCCTCGCCCCCGCGCTTGGAGCGGCCGCGAAAATCCCCTAGACTGGCGCAACACGCGCGCCGGGCGGCGCGGCTCGCCAGAGGAGCAGGGGAATGGACGGCAAGAGGCATTGGGAAACGGTATACGGAACCAAGGCGCCCGACGCGGTGAGTTGGTACGCGCCGCATCTGCGCGTCTCCCTGGACTATGTCAGGCGGGCCGCGCCCGGCAAGCGGGCCGCCATCATCGACGTCGGCGCCGGCGAGTCCACCCTGGTGGACGACCTGCTGCACGAAGGCTACGACAAGCTCACCGCGCTCGACCTCTCGGCCACCGCCCTTGAGGTGACCCGGCGCCGCATCGGCGCGCCGGCGGACCGGGTCGCCTGGCTGGCCGCCGACGTGCTCGACGCCGATCTGCCGGCCGGCGCCTTCGACGTCTGGCACGACCGCGCGGTGTTCCATTTCCTCACCGGCGACGCGCAGCGCGAGCGCTACGTCGCCCAGGTGCTGCATGCCCTCAAACCCGGCGGCTTCGCCATCGTCGGCACCTTCGGCCCGCAAGGCCCGGAGAAGTGCAGCGGCCTGCCGGTGGCGCGCTACGCGCCCGACGAACTGCACGGCAAGTTCGGCGCGCCGTTTCAATTGCTCGACAGCAGCGTTGACCTGCACACCACGCCGTGGGGCGCGCCCCAGCAATTCGTCTATTGCTTTTGCCGGCGGCTGACCGGTTAAGCAGCGCCTTCCGGCGAGGTTCCGCGGCCGGGCCGGCGGCGCGCGATAGGATCGGGCAACCGGGGACAAACCCCGCACCGCGAAAAGGAGGCTTAAAGGTTTCCCGGCTTGGACCGCCCGCGAAAACCTCTTAGACTGGCGTCTCCACGATCAACAAGACAGGCTGCAAGCAGCCTGCGCGACAACCGGAGAACCCATGGGCGCGAAAACCTGGATGCTGGTCTACAGCGACGGCAACGCCAAAGAGATATTGAAGACCCGCCCCGCGCTCGACCGCGACGCCACGCTGGCGCTGGCGCGCAAGCTCTTCCCCGGCGAAACGCTTGAACCGCTGGACGACGGCAGCCTGGACTACACCAGCCCGGCCGACGATAAACTGGTGATCGGCTGCTTCCCCGGCGTCTCGGTCGTCGCGGCCGGCGAGGTCGCCCTCGACTATCCCTCGCGGCTGCCCGCCGCTTTCCTCGACCCGTCGCTGGGCCGCACGGTCCACCTGCACGCGATGCACAGCGTGGTCGACTGGTTCGCCTGCGCGATCTGGGAAGGCGGCAAACTCGTGCGCTCCTTAAGCCTCTCGCCGGACAGCGGCATCCTCGAAGACATCGGCCCCCGCCGCCCCTTTGAAGAACCCTACTGGGCCGGCAAGCATCCGGTAGGGGACCCAGAGGACGGAGAGAACGCCTACCCCTTGCCCTTCCACCCGCTCGAACTTGGCGAGGCCGCCCTGCTCGACTTCTTCGGCTACCAGCTCGAAGGGGTCGTGGACGATACGCAACTGGACGCGGAGGAGATTGTGCTGATGCGCTTCAAGCGGTCGAAGGAATCTCAAGCGCTCGATGCCGGCAGTTCCAGCGCACCAGCGGGCGAGCCGGGGGCGCGGAAGAAGGCTTGGTGGCAGATATGGAAGTCTTGAGAACCGGAAGCCATTGGCATAGCCGGCCTCGGCGGGCTGATGATTTTTTTGATGCCAAGCGAGGAATGGATCCAGGGTTGCATTTAACGCGAGCCCGGAACCTTTTATTCTGCTTAAGTTGTGGAAATAACCTATATGAAAAATTCTACATGTGTATTCAATTTGCTGAACGATGGTAAGAGTGAAATGCTCTTGTATTTGGAACCCGAAGGCGCCGAGTTTATTTTGCCTCCAGGGAAGGACTTACAAGTTCGGATCTTAGGCGCCGAACTTCCCATAGAAATGAAACATTCCATCAACACGGATGGTCGGACGATAGTTTCATTTTGGCCCATCAATGGTAGCTACGAACTATTCTTCGAGGGCAGAAATGTTTGGGAGGGTATGTAAATAACGAAAACGTTCCAGGCCCGCATTTATCTCGAGCCTGGAACGTTTCTGCTCCGAAAGTATCGGAGAGCGTTCATTTGTTTTTCTTCCCTTGACCATCTAGTTCAGGGCGGAGAGCCTCCAAACTAGCCACGGCTCGCCTAAGGACTTCGTGATCAGGAATCCGATCCGATATTCAATCAGTGGAAATGCATCCAACGGTGCAGAGAGAACTGAGCAGGCAGCAGGACGCATTGACGCAATTGCGGGCATTGAAGACTGTTGGCGAGGCGGACTTGCTTGGCTTGCGGTCCGGATATCGGAAGCAGGCTGATGATTTCTTTGATGCCAAGAACTAGAGGGAGCCCTTTCACTCCGAATGCGTCCCGCGCCGAAATGGCATCTTTCTTCGCGGTCCCGCTTGGAGCGCGCGCGAAAATCCCCTAGACTGGCACCACCAAGAGCAACAATAAGCCAGCAATATGGAACGCGTCGAATACGGTAACTGCCTCCTCACACTGCACCCGGTGCTGACGCCGGAAGAGTGCGCCGCCTTCATCGCCCGCGCCGAAGGCGACGGCTTCGAGATCGCCACCATCAACGGCTCGGCCGGCGTGCGCGTGGACCGCCTGGTGCGCAACAACGACCGCGTCATCATCGATGACCCAGCGCTCGCCGCCGACCTGTGGGAACGCGTGCGCGAGCAGATTCCGGCCGTCTACAGCCGGATGCATGCGCGCGGCTTGAACGAGCGCTTCCGCTTCTACCGCTACCAGCCGGGGCAGCGCTTCGCCTGGCATGTCGACGGCGCCTACGAACGGTCCAATGGGGAACGCAGCCTGCTCACGTTCATGATCTACCTGAACGAAGGCTATGCGGGTGGCGAGACGCGCTTCAGTGCGCTTTCGATCAGCGGAAGCGCCGGCATGGCCCTGGTGTTCGATCATCAGTTCCGCCATGAAGGAGCGGAGCTGGTCGAGGGGGTGAAGTACGTATTGCGCTCCGACGTGATGTTCGCGCATGTCTCCACGGAGCAGGAAGCCGCCGCCTGATCATGAAAGCCTTGATGATCCTGGTTTCAGTGCTCGGCCTGGGCGCCTACCGGTTTCTCATGGCGTGGACCCCGCTCTGGGCGGACGTGCTGGTCATTCTGTTCTGCGTGGGAATCCTGGCTACCACCGGCAAGAACAGCGGGACAAAGCGCGACTGATCCTGACTCAAGCTATCCGTGGTCAAACGCTTCCTGAGCTTCCACCATGAAAACGTTCCAGGTCTCTGTAGACTGGCGTCTCCACGATCAACAAGACAGGAAATCCAGGATGGCTCAGCCTAGTATCTATTGAGTACTACCAACACCATTAGATAGCTTTTTGGAGAAATGACTTCCAGGCTCGCATCTAATTTAGCTTGCAACTAATTCGAGCCCGGAACCTTTTCTCCCATCTTGCGCCAGTAGCGAAGTAACAAGCCGACGGCTATTAAGGCGGCGGCAAGCGCAATGAGAATGCGCGTTTGCGTATCGTAGTGATAGACGATCGCAGACTTGGTGAATCCTGAGGCTTCGTTCGCAGAGAATCCAAATACTCCGTATGCCAGTAGGGCGGGCCCCGCAACAAAGCACAATAATCAACTACTTTTGCGAGGAAGCGCATAGAAGCCGTCCTAGGAGCTTAGAGGTAAAGGAGAGGAATGGGTGCCAGGCTCGCATTTAATTCGAGATCGGAACTTTTTCTAAGGCCATGAGCTTCTCGACAGCAGCGTCAAATCGATAATGTTCTAGGGCTGGCAAGTTCTTTGCCGATATGTTGAGTCCCCATTCGGGCTTGCTTTGCAAATTCTCATAGTCCCGTTCCACAAACGTGGCATCTGGCGTTCGCCAGACTACGGAAGGGATCAAATACAGTTGTGGCGCGCTACCTTCAAATAGAAGACCTAGCGCGAGGTGCAGGTTTTCGTGTGGTGAGAATACGTGCTTCGGCATGAACACGTAACCGAGCGCGCGTAGAGACTTGACTTGAATCTCAAGGAACGGCCCAGTGCGATATCGGGCGACGAAGTCGATGCCTTGTTCATCCACTTCGGTTGAATAGACTTGGAACCCGAACATTGTGAGTTCCATTTTTACGAAGTATTCCGTATATGTGCCGACCTGCTGCTTGGTCAGGCGATTCCATTCATAGCGTCCCATGATGTTCTCCTCTGAAGTTTCCCTTGATGCGCTCAGCTCCTCGTTCGAATTGTTTCCTCGCAATTCAATGATTGAAATTGCCTACTGTTAGTCGATTATCGTAGCACCGGTGCGGGAGTCGGCCAGGCGGAGCCCGGCACGCCGGCCAGATGGGCGGCCATAACGCGCTCGCGCTGCGCCGCCTGCGCGGCCCTCTGCTGCCGCCGCAACGCTTCTTCGGCGACGAACGGGGTCAGCTTGCTCACCAGTGGGTCAAGGTCGTAGAGGTTGGTGTGGCTGCTGTCGCGTTCGTTGCGGCGCTCGACGCGGGTGACGAAGCCGCGTTCTTCCAGGCGTTTGATCACTTTCTGGATGTTCTTTTCGCTGCAGCCCATGGCCTCGGCGAGTTTGCGCTTGGAGGGGAAGGGAAGCTGGGCAAAGGTCCACCAGTAGCGCAGCAGTTGCAGCAGCACCACCAGTTCGGTGGGCGTCAAGCCCAGGGCGGCCATGCGGCTGAGCAGGAGGTCGGGGACGGCGGTGTAGCCCAGGGCGATGACTTCGGGTGTCCATTTTTGCGCGAGGGTGGTGTTGGGGTCTTGGGCTTGTGTTTGCGTCTGCCCTTGCTGTAGAGCGGCGCTGCGGTAAATCTTGTCGTCGTTGTACATGTGCTTGGGTGACATCTTCTTAAATTCAACTTCTTCGGGGGAAGGGCGCGCGCCCCGGGAAGGGAACGCGCGGCGGCCCGGGAGGGGAAGGGCGGGCGCCCCTGCCGGGGGTGATTCCGGCACCGCTGGTAGCAAAGATACGCAAAAACTATTGTTATTTCAACAAAAGCTTTTGTTCTTGCGCGTGCTTGTGCTGCTGCTGCGCTTCGCGGCGGCGGGAAAGGTGCTTGCGAAACAAGGGAAGATGGAGGCGGTGGCAATGCGGGCGCATTGCTACACTGCATTGCCCGGCATTGCGAATGCATCGCCAACGCATTGCGTTCGTACGGCGCTGCAAGCGGTCGCGCGTGATGCCTTTTCAACCAAAATACGGGACGAACACATGAAGAAATTTCTGGCCGCGCTTTCCCTGTGCGGGCTGCTGCTGCCGCAGGCCCCGGCGCTGGCGCACGACGGTGCGGTTCAACGGGGCATCACGGTTTCCGGCGACGCCGAAGTGAAGGTGGCGCCTGATGAGGTGATCCTGACGCTGGGGGTGGAGACGCGCCACAAGCAGCTAGCGGAAGTGCGGCGCATGAACGATCAGCGCATGAAGGCGGTGCTGGCCGCGATCGGCGCGGCCGGGGTGGCGGGCAGGGACATCCGCACCGACTATCTCAATCTCCAGCCTGAGTACGACAGCTCGGGCAGCCGGCGGACTTTCGTCGAGTACGTGCAGCGCACCACGGTGGTGGTGACGCTGCGCGATGTGTCGAAGTTCGAAACCCTGCTGACCTCGGTGTTGCAGGGCGGGGTCGAATATATCCACGGCGTTGATTTCCGGACCAGCGAGTTGCGCAAATACCGCGACGAGGCGCGCGTCCTCGCCATGAAGGCGGCGAAGGAAAAGGCTGTCGCGCTGGCGGACGTGCTGGGGCAGAAGGTCGGCAAGCCGAGAACCATCCAGGAGGGCCAGGGCGGATGGTTCTCGAGCTACGCGGGCTGGTGGGGGCGCGGGTATCAGGGCATGGCGCAGAATGTGGTGCAGTCCGCCCCGGGCGGCGGTGCCGGCCAGGAAGGCCCCTTGGCGCCTGGCAGTCTGAGCGTGCGCGCCAGCGTCACCATCACGTTTGATCTGGAATAGCGCGATAAAAGGTAAAAAAGACTGGAATTATTTTCTGGCTACGCGAGTTCGGAAAAATACTCCACTGCCTTAACTCTAAACCGGACGGAATCTCCATGATTGATTGGACCCGGCTGCAACACGCCTACGGCAACGCCGCCGACATACCCGCCTTACTGCAGGCACTCTCGCCCGACCCCGAGGCCGAGGTCTGGAGCGAACTCTGGTCGCGCGTCTGCCACCAGGGCACCGTCTACAGCGCCAGCTTCCCCGTGCTGCCCGCGCTGCTCGACGCCGCCAACAGCTGGCCGCCGGCCGGCCGGGTCATGCCGCTGAGCTTGGCCGGCGGCATCGCCTGCTCGCAAGACCGGGTCGGCGCATGCGATCCGACGGAATTCCAGAGCACCATCGCCGCCCTGCATGGACTTGCCCTGCATACCCTTTCGGCGGCGGCGGCGTCGCGCCTGGATCTGGTCTACCTCCTCCAAGCCACGCTCGCGCTGGACGGCGACACGTTGTGGGGCGGATGCCTGGACCGGGTCGAGAGCGGCGAGTTCGAAGGCGCCTGCCCAGCCTGCGCCGCCGATCTGCTGCTGGCGGTCGGCCAGTACGGATTTTTCGCCACCACCGATGAATGGGTCAACCGGCCCGAGACGCCCCGCGTCTCCATCCAGCCTGCCGCGCCGTACGATCTGCACGGAGTGGGCAGGTGGTTGCACCAGCAGGCGACAGCCGCGGGCCAGCCTGAGCTTGCGCTCTGGGTCCTTCATCTGTTCGGCCTGGTTGCATGCCCGGCGTGCGACAACCGGATACAGGTGGCCGAGGCCATCGCGCGAGCGGCCTGAGGCACGGGTCGACGCCACTGACTTCTTTCTGGATCAGGGGAAGCAGGCGGCGTTTCGACAGAATTCGGTTCGCCGATAGCTGGCGCAAGGCATACACTCGGGCCAGGCGCTAGGCTTCCTCGAAAATCAGGCAGGTGGTGGTGCCGTGGACCAGCAGGCGCCCCTGCCTGTCGGTGATGCGGCCTTCGGCGACGCCGATGCGCCGTCCCCGGTTGATCACCATGCCTTCGGCCTTGATGGGCCCGGCCCCCGGCATGACGGGGCGGATGAACGAAATCTTGAATTCGAGTGTGGTGGAGCCGGTGCCCTTTTCCAGGGTCGACTGGATCGCCAGGCCCATGCAACTGTCGAGCAGCGTGGCGCTGAAACCGCCGTGTACCGTGCCGGCGGGGTTGAGCAAGGCGTCGTCCGGCTCCGCGACCACCACGACGCGCCCGTCTTGCGCCTCGGTGACTGCATAGCCCAGGGTTCGGGCAATGGTGTTGAGCGGCAGCGTACCGTCCGCGAGGCCTTGCACAAAGTCCAGCCCGTTCATCTCCGCGCGCCGCTCGGCGGTGACGGTTCCGTAACTTCTGCTGGCTTGGCTGGCGGGCATGCTCTTCTCCTGGTCGGGCGCAAGTGCGCTGCGCCCATCCTAGGCCCCGCATGCCGGCCCGGCTCGCCGGATTCGGACGTGATCATCCAACCGGGCCGCGCGGACCGTGCCGCGACTCGTGCCGCGGCGTGACCCGGCGCATCGCGCAAGCCGGTTACGCCGCGCCGCTCTCTTGATCCCCGTGCCTGCTCACTTCATCGGGCACTGCGCGTGATAGGCGTCCATCGAGTCCTTCAGCGGTGTGGCGATCCATTTCAGGCCGGGCCGGCCGCGGGCGTCGGCGGCGACTTCGAACATGTGCAGATCCTGGATCGGGAAATTGTTGTTGTTGAAGCGGAAGGCGCCACGTACGGACTTGAAGTCGGCGGCCTTGAGGGCGGCCATCAGGGCGGGCTTGTTGTCGGTGTTGCCCTTGACCTTGGCCAGGGCCGAGTCCAGCAGGGCGGCTGCGTCGTAGCTTTGCGCCGCGTAGTTGGAGGGGATGCGGTTGTACTTGCGCTCGAAGTCGGCGACGAAGCGGCGGTTTTCCTCCACCGGCAGGTCGGGGCCCCAGTGGGCGCCGCTGATCAGGCCGAGGGCGGCGTCCTTGAGGGCGGGGAGGGTGATGGCGTCGACCGTGAAGGTGGAGAGCAGGGGCAGGCTCTTGAGCAGCCCGGCCTGCTGGTACTGGCGCACGAAGGTGACGCCCAGGCCGCCGGGGTAGAAGGCGAACACGGCGTCGGGCTTCTTGGAGGCGAGCTGGGCGAGCTCGGCGGAAAAGTCCATCTGGCTGAGCGGGGTGTAGATCTCGTCGACCACGGCGCCCTTGTACTGGCGCTTGAAGCCGCTGATCACGTCCTTGCCGGCCTGGTAGTTGGGGGCCAGGGCGATGATGCGCTTGTAGCCCTTGTCGGTGACGTATTTGCCGACCGCCTCGGCGGTCTGGTCGCCCTGCCAGGAGGTGATGAACTGATAGGGCGAGCATTGCGCGCCGGCGATCGGCGAGGGGCCGGCGTTCGAGCCGATCAGGAACACCTGTTTCTCCGTGATGCTCTTGTGCACCGCCATCATCACATTGGAGAACGACAGGCCGGTGATGATGGGCACCTTGTCCTTCTCGATCAGGCGCTGCACCACCTGCGTGGCGACGTCGGGCTTGAGCTGGCTGTCCTGGCGGATGACTTCCACGGGCACGCCGCCGAGCTTGCCGCCGTTGCGCTCGACCACCAGCATGAAGCCGTCGTACTGGTCCTGGCCCACCGGGCCCTGCGGCCCGGAAAATTCCGCGACGAAGCCGATCTTGACGGGGGTTTGCGCGCTGGCGGCGGGCGCGCAGGCGAGTGTTGCCAGCAGCGCCCCGGCGAGGGCGCATTTGCGTTTGCTCACGATTTGTCTCCTGGGTTTTTATGGGTAACGCGGTGCCGCGTGTTGCTTGAGGAGCCTGGATGGTCGAAGGGGTTGCATTGGAGCGACGACCTTCTGCCGCCCGGCGCCTAGCCGACGGTCTCGGTGGGCCTGGCGGGCTCCGGTGGCGGGCCGGCGGGCGGCGCCGGGTTGCCCGCCTGTACTGCCGATACCGCCGGTACTGCCTGGGTCGCCTGCGCGGCTTCCGGCGCCGTCCTTTCCTGGTCCCGTTTCTCCTCGGCCGCCAGCAGGCGGGACAGGATGCGGCGCATGCGCACCGGGCCGGCGTCCACCGAAAAAAGCGCCGGGCGCAGCGACATGAAGTCGGCCTCGCCGACCGCCGCCTGCTGCGCGTCGAGGATGGGCTTGTCTTGCTCCTCGAAGGCGATGCGCCGGAACTCGGCGAGCTTGCTCATCACCTCGGGCTCCAGTTCGCGGCCGGCCGGGCGGGCGGCGGCGAAGAAGTAGTGTGTCGTGGTGGCCGTTTCGGGGGTGAGGATGTGCACGCCGAAATACCAGACGCCCTGCTCGCGCGTGGCGCCGGGGGCGTGCACGCCGACGTCGAGCAGGAAGTTGCTGGGCGGCTCCCAGCGCATGTTGGTCCACATGTCGACCGGTTTGCCGTCCTGGCGGAACAGCAGGTCGAAGGCGGCCGGCACGGTGACGTTAGGCATCCAGCGGTCGCAATGCAGGCGGGCGTTTTCCTGGCGCACTTCGGTGTGCGCGCTGACCGCCTCGGCGGCGCCCAGCAGGCCTTCGTGCAGGAAGCAGATGTGGGACAGGTCGAGCAGGTTCTCGCCCATCAGGACGTAGTTGGCCTTGATCTGGATGTTGCCGCGGCTGGTCTTGTAGCCGCTGCCGGCATCGAGGATGGCGTAGTCGGGAATGCGCGCCGGGTCCGGCTCTTCCTCGCCCATCCAGATCCAGACGATGCCGTGCTTTTCGGCCAGCGGGTAGGCGCGCACCTTGGCCGCGCTCGGGATGGCGCCGTCACCGTGCGGGTTTTTCACGCAGCGGCCGGTGCAGTCGAACTCCAGGCCGTGATAGCAGCACTGCACGGTGTCGCCGCGCAGGCGGCCCATGTGCAGGGGCACGAAGCGATGCGGGCAGCGGTCGCGCAACGCCACCGGGCTGCCGTCGCCGCGCCGGTAGAACACGATCTGCTCGCCCAGGAGGGTCCGGTGCACCATCCGCTCGCGCGGCACTTCGTCGGCCCACCATGCCATGTACCAGGCGTTGCGCAGGAATGCCATTGGAGTCTCCTTTGTCTCTTTGCCGTTTGTCTGTCTTGCCCGCCCGGCCGCGGCCGGGGTCGTGGAATTCAATATACATACCGAGCAGACGGTTTGTAAATGAAATCCGATGCGGCGCTGCGGCATCGGTTAACATCCGGGCCAGCCGCGCCGGCGCGCGCTTCGCGCCGATCCAGCATTGGTGGATGATGCCCAGCAAGACCGAAAAGAAAACCGCCCCGCCGGCGCGTGTCGGCGCCCGTTCCGGGGCCCGTC
>Ga0307511_10006645_pt1 | contig 11663 bp, 7 predicted proteins | sample 13_EM_MG_FD_200266 | JGI IMG/M metagenome (GOLD analysis project Ga0307511, IMG submission 200266) | Populus trichocarpa ectomycorrhiza microbial communities from riparian zone in the Pacific Northwest, United States - 13_EM | ecosystem: Host-associated > Plants > Roots > Unclassified | place...
GATTTCCCCAACTGCGCCCGGTTGGGGAAATCCGTATCCGTAGCGCCCGGGCTGACACAGGTCACCGAGACGGGAGTCCCATGCAATTCCTGGTGCAGCCCCCGGCTAAAGGCCAGCACGAAAGACTTCGTGGCGGCATAGAGGCTCAGCTTCGGGACAGCCTGGTAGGCGGCCGAACTGGCAATATTCAGGATATAGGCCCGGGAGGAGCCACGTAAGTCCGGAAGGAACAGGCGGGTCAGCCCCACCAGGGCATTCATATTCACTTGCATCATATTCAGGTGCTCGACCCAGGGATACTTCTCAAAAGGTCCGCTGAGGCCGTAGCCGGCATTATTCACCAGCGCCCGGACGGTGTAGTCCTTTTGCTTGCACCAGTCATAGACCTTCTGCGGGGCGTCAACACCCGACAGGTCCATCGCCAGCCAGTCCACTTTCACCGTATAACGGCTGGAGAGCTCGCCGGCTGCCTGTTTCAGCAGATCCGCCGAACGGGCTACCAGCAGGACGTTCCATCCCTTGCGGGCCAGCTCGTCAGCGATATGCTTGCCGATCCCCTTACTGGCCCCGGTAATTAATGCGTATTCCATAGATAATGTAATATGTTAAGATAAAATTAGGTAAAAAAAGGGCCAACGTTCGTTGACCCTTTTTTTAAAAATATAGGAATGTCTTTGTCAGTTCTGCACTTTGGAGGCAAAGCGATGGTAAAAAGGAGTTTTACTGTTCTCGTCTTTCGGCATGTACTTGCCGGTAATGATCGGTACATACATCACCCGGCGGCGGCTGGCTTCCCCTAAATGAGGAGATTGCTGGGCCCTGTGCCAGATCCGTCCGTCATGTACGGTCAGATCGCCGGCTGCTACGTCAAATCCGATCTCCCGGCGGTCGGGATTATTGTCGATAAAATATTTCTTGCCAAATAATAGCCTGAGGATGTTCTGTTTATGCGTTCCCGGCAATACCCGCAGTCCGCCGTTCTCAAAAGGGGTATCGTCCAGGTGAATCCCTACATTCAGCATCGGCATGATCTTCTGGCCGAGGAAGAGGTCCCGGGGACTGTCCGTATGCCAGCCCATCTGGGTGAAGGCGCTGTCCGGCGTCCGTACATAATGGTTCAGGATCAACCCATCCTTCTCATTTTCAGCGATCCGGCCCTCATAGGGATACAGCAGCCCGATTATGGCCTTAATGCGGGGATCCTGCAGGAGTTCATGGAATGTGTCGCTGTACAGGGACAAAAAGCACATCCGCTGGATCATCTTGTTGCCGTCCTGATCCTTTCCGAACTTAAGGGGAATCCCGTTGATCTTCTCGCGACCCTCGTCCAGCCATTGTTTTTCGATCCGTGCCAGTTCATCTTTGAATAATTGAACAGTCTCCGATTTAATGAAATCCCTAAATATGATCACGCCATACTTGTCGAAAAAGTTAAATTGTTCTTCTGTTATTTTATCTCCTAAAACAAAATCGGGGAATTCTAATTTTTTCATAATTGCTAGCTTTATTTAAGAAAGGGAAGGGTCATCCTTTCCGCTTCAGCGCCTTTAAAATTATAAGATGATTTTAATTTTAACAAATTGTGAAATCTTCATTAATAGTCAAATGTAAGAAAATTAGATTTTTCCTTGTTAATTTGCTTGTTTTAAATCGGACAAACCCAAATAATTAATAATACAACTTTGCCGCTACCTAAGTTCAGGAAAACACTATTTAACCCAATTTTAGGGCTTGTTTTTCTCTTTTCTCTCCCGTTCTCCCTGCTGGCCCAAAAAGACAGCACGGGAGTGGTGCCTGTTCAAAAGCTCCCGCTCCCCATAAAAAGCCCGGCAAAGATAAGGCATACCTTGGTTCTTCCAATCATCGCCCGTTCCATTGAGACAGGCTGGTCTTTTGGCATGGCCACCGCCTCTACTTTTCATCTGAACACCAGTGATACCACTACCCGCACCTCTAACGCCCAGGCCCTGGCCCTCTATACGACCCGGTCACAGTTAGTATTGGCAATTAATGGTTCCATTTACTTCCCGGGCGAGCGCTTTATCCTCAACCAGCAATTGTCCTACAGCTCTTTTCCCGACAAATTCTGGGGACTGGGCAAGACCACTCCCGACAGCAGTAAGGAAGCCTATAAATTTAAGCAGTATTATGTTTATTTACACCCTCAGCGCCGGATAGGGGCCAAACTTTTTTTAGGCGTAATCTATGAGTTTCAACGGGTTTTTGGTGTAGAATACCCCGCGGGTGGTCTGTTTGACAAGGAAAATATCCTCGGAAGAGACGGCTACCATGTTTCCGGCCTGGGCCTCAGCTTCACCTATGACACCCGCAACAATGCCTTCTCCCCGGACCACGGGACAATGATGCAGTTCTATTTTGACCACTTTATGCCTTTTTTGGGGTCTGACTACCAATATACTAACTATGTACTGGACCTCCGGCGCTTCATCCGCGTCCACGATCAGCAGGTCCTGGCCCTCCAGGCTTATGGCTTTTTCAATGCCGGGGAAGTGCCCTTACGCAGCCTGGCCTCCCTGGGAGGCGCCAACAGCATGCGGGGGTATTATGCCGGCCGTTTCCGGGATAAAAATCAGGCCTTTATCCAGGCAGAATACCGGGTCCCCCTCTTCTGGCGCCTGGGCGCTGTCGGCTTCGGCGGGATAGGCAATGTAGGGCCTAAAATGGAGGACCTGAATTTCCAGGATAGCAAATTTTCCTACGGCGGAGGGCTGCGCATAGCGCTCAACAGGGCTGAGCGGCTCAACCTGCGTCTTGATTATGGACTCGGCCAACACTCCCAGGGATTTTACCTGCAGTTGGGGGAAGCGTTTTAGTCCATTTTTTTACCTACCAGTAGGTAGATGACACCCTCCCTCCTGGTGGATTAACTACGGAGAATATCAAGGGACAACTGCCGTCTCCCGTACGATCGTCTTCCGGGTGATCCAATAGGCGATCCGGGCAAAAAGAAGAGCCCCCAATACATCCAGCGTATAATGGACATGCTGCACCAGCAGCAGCAACCCTACCACGACCGTGACGGCTAACGCTATTTTTTTATCCCTGCTGCCGGGAAGGCAGAGGTAAAGGAGAAAAACGGTAGAAGTATGCCCCGAAAAGAACAGGTCTTTCGTCACGAAGTTTTTCCCATAGAACATATTCCCGATGGGGTCCACCAGATCTATCAGACCCGCCGGTGGAGCCAGCGGCACCAGGGTGATCGTCAGGATCCGCATAGCGGACAGCAGGATATAGGCCCATAAAAAGGTAAGAAAGATATAGGGATGCCGGGCAGTCCGGTAAATGGCGAGCACGCACAGCGCCCAGATAATGACGAACAGCGCTAAAGATACATTATGGGCAGGCAGCCACCTCAGGATCGGATCATTCAGGACAAATCCATTTCTCTTCTCAATGGTCTGAAAAAAAAAGGGAAAGGCAGAAAGGATAGCGGCGACAAAAAAAAGTCCCGTGATCACTTTCCGGCGAAACCCTGCCGATTGCCAGGCTTCCTGCCATTCTTCCCGTAGTTCTACCAATGTTATTAGCGCCATAGTATAGAAAAAGGGTAAAATTAAGAAAACACTTCATACCACAAACTATAAACGCTGAATACTAGATGTTATTCAGCGTTTATAGTTTCATGTCGCTCGGAGCGGACCTGCAGTCCATCGGACCTTAGGCCCGTGTCTAATGATGGCCCGTCGGGCAAAACGCCCGTGGCGTTTTAATAGTGCCATCTTACAAATGCCTCTATCCCGGCATACTTCGTCAGCCCCAGCTGCGCATACAACCCCGCCGTATTCGCATTGCGGTCCTCAGCCCTTTGCCAGAACTCACGGCTATCGCTGCCCTGGAATGGCACCATGTCTTTCTGCGATTGGTGTATGAAAATGCCAAATCGCTTCTTCATGACCTGATCCGGACTCATCGGGATCGCCATTTCAATCTCACTGATATCCCATTCCTGCCAGGCGCCCTTATACAGCCACAACCAGCAATCCTTCAGCCAGCTATCCCCCGCAGCCTTCAGCCGACGCATGGATTCAAAGATAATATCCAGACATACTTTGTGCGTACCATGTGGATCCGCAAGATCCCCCGCCGCAAAGATCTGCTGCGGCTTCAGCTCCCGCAGCAATTCCATCGTCTGCAAAATATCGGCTTCTCCCATCGGCTTCTTCTCGATCGTCCCCGTCTCATAGAACGGAAGATTCATGAAATGTATATTGGTATCCTCAAGACCTACATACCGGCAGGTGGCCTTTGCCTCACAACGGCGGATCAATCCCTTTATCTGCCGGATCTCAGCCGTGTCGATCTCACTGACTTTCTTCTTCTTCAGGAACTGCGTGGCCTCCTGCAATATCTGGGAAGACTTCTGGCTGTCGATTCCTGACAATACCTCAAACCCTACCGCAAAATCCAGGAAGCGGGTGACGAACTCATCCGTGACGGCAATATTGCCGGAAGTCTGATAGGCAACATGCACATCATGCCCCTGATCATGCAGCCGCATGAACGTACCTCCCATGGAAATAATATCGTCATCCGGATGCGGAGAGAAGATCAGGCTGCGTTTGGGAAAAGGCGTTGAACGCTCAGGACGGGCAGGATTGGTATCCGCGGGTTTTCCTCCCGGCCAGCCCGAAATACTGTCCCTGAGCACATAGAACACCTGCAGGTTGATCTCATAGGCATCCCCTTTTTCTACCAGCAGGTCACTGAGGCCATTGTCATTATAGTCGCTATTGGTTAAGCTCAGGATCGGTTTGCCCAGCTTCAGTGACATATTCACCACCGCCTTGCGGATAATGGCAGGCGTCCATTCGGTCTCCCCGGTGAGCCAGGGAGATTTGAAACGGGTCAGCTCAGAGGCGGCCATCTCATCCGTTACGAACATACAGTCATTATGCTGTTGCAGCAGGGACGCAGGTATCTGCTCAGTGACATTCCCTTCCACGGCCTTCTGAATGACAGGGGCCTTGAGCTGTCCCCAGGCCATCAGGACAATCCGCTTGGCCTTCAGGATCGTGTTGATGCCCATGGTAACGGCCAGCCGGGGCACTTTCGAAATATTCTGAAAATCCCCGGAATTCGCAATACGGGTGGAATTATCCAGGGGGATCAGCCTTGTCTTGGAGAACAGGCTGGAGCCAGGCTCATTGAACCCGATATGCCCGTTGTTCCCAATGCCCAGGATCTGCAGATCCACACCCCCGGCATCTTCGATCATCTTTTCATATTCAATGCAATGTTGCTTGATATCCTCTTTCTTCCACTCACCATTCGGGATATGGCAGTTTTTCGGGTCGATGTCCACCTTATCGAACAATTGCTCCTTCATGAAGCGGTTGTAGCTCTGCAAGGCATCATTGTCGATGGGATAATACTCATCAAGATTAAAAGTCACCACATTCTTAAAGCTCAGCCCCTCTTCCCGGTGAAGCCGCACTAATTCCGCATACAGGGACTTTGGAGAAGAGCCCGTAGCCAGGCCCAGCACCGTTTTTTCGCCTTTGGCGGATTTTTCCCTGATAAGGGCCGCTATTTCTTTGCCGATGTAACGGCCGCCCTCATTCAGCGTACCAAAAATTTTAACCGGAATTTTCTCGAACGAATCTACCATGCTCATAGATCAGAGTGTTTTTATTTGAAAAGAGATTTGAATACGGTTTAAAAATCTGGGGCGAAATTAACCCCTATTTCAATAGGAGGCAAAATATAGTCAATCGTTTGCATCGACTTTAAGGTGTCCGTAACAGCAAAAATGTAACGATTATTTATTAGCTAAAAGCATGTAGCTAAAAACAAATAGCCACCAGCAGCGCCAGCATATTCTTCAGGGACTTAATAGCCTGATAAAGCAGATTACGCGCCACCTGGTAATTAATATTCATAATCTCACTTACCTCTTCATAGCTAAGGTTCTGATAATATTTCAGGTAAATGATCTCTTTCTGCCGGTGGGAGAGACGCCCCAGTGCGTCCATCACCTTCTGTTTTTTTTCAGCATCCTCCTGCTGCAGGATCAGCAGCGTCTCATGGCTCCATTCGAAAGGAACATCCCCGTTGTCCGCCAGGGGGACGGTCTTCCCTTTCTTCCGGAAGGATTTCAATAGCTTGTATTTCAGTGACTTAAGAAGGTAGGCCTTCACGGAGAGCACAGGCGCACGTGATTTCGCCTGCCATAATTCAATAAATAGCTCCTGGATGCAGTCTTCCAGCAATTCAGCATCGGTAGTGAATTTGGAGCCAAACCGGAATAAGGTCTCATAATGCTCCCTGAAAAGGGTGGCGAAAGCCTCTTTATCCCCTTTGCGAAAAGACTCCCAAAGCGTTATGTCCTGATTGGCAGTAGTCAATAGTGGTGGTTGAAACCTGAATGTAGCAAAACTTCCGCCAACGCAAAAATGGGTAGATAAATATTTTTATCTTTACATTCACCAATTTGAGTACACGCCATCCTTAATTATGTTAGACAACTATCGCGAACCGGAAGAGCTCTTGTCAGATCCATCCTTTCTAGCCTGGTATTTTAATACAGAAGGCGAAAAAGGGGGGGTAGAGCAATGGATGGCTGCTGGTCCCGGCAGAAGGGACCTGGTGCGGCGGGCCGTGAAATTATTAAATGCCACCCGCCTCCCGGAGAAAGAAGTGCCTGCCGGGCAGGTAGACAAGGCCGAAATGGCCCTGATGCAAAAGATCGCTTTGCTGCCGGACACCGCTCCCGCCGTCTCTTCACAGACTGCGGACCCCGGTCAGCCCGCCGCCCTTCCTTTATACAAAGATCGCCGCTGGATAGCGGCAGCCTGCATATTGATCCTGCTTGCCGCCGGCCTGGTCCTCACCCGGCCCGGATTCCTGCGCCCCCGTCACCCGGAAGTAAAGACAGCCTATGGACAGATCAGCCGGCAGCAATTACCCGATGGCACAGACGTCACCATGAACGCCAACAGCAGGCTAAGTTATTCGCCCGGATGGAAAGATGGCGCCGACCGGGAAGTATGGGTGAATGGAGAGGCTTTCTTCCATGTGACTAAGACGCCGCTGAAAAGCCGCTTCATCGTACATACCGATCATTTCGATATCATCGTCACCGGTACGCAGTTCAATGTGGTCAACCGTCATGGAAAAGATAATGTTCTTTTACAGGAAGGCAGCATCATCCTGCATGCCCGGGACGGCAAAGACCTGAACATGATCCCCGGTGACTTCGCGGAATTCAATGGTGACCACCAGGTGGCAAAAAGACTGGCAAAGAATGACAGCGTGCTGGCCTGGAAGGAGCAGAAATTAGTGTTTGACAAGACGCCCCTCCGGGAACTGGTCACCATCATTAATGAGCAGTACGGCATTCGGGTGCGACTGGCGGAAGATTCCATCGGAGATAGAACGATCTCTGCAATCCTCCCCAATAACAACCTGAATGTATTGCTGCAGGCGCTGGAAGCCACTTCCGAATTCGATGTTGTCAGACAGGAGGACGGGATTGTCATTAGAGCACATTCCCAACAGAACTGATTTATACCAAACTCTGCCAGTATAATGAGAAAATCAAGCCTTTACCATCCTATGCTTGCATTTTTTCTTAGTGCAGAGTTGCTATGTCTTACACCCGTCTCCGGACAGATCCCCCCTTCCCCTCAAAAAAATACCAGCAATCCACCGGATACCCTGCCAGCCCGCCGGCCCCTTCTCGATGTTCTGATTGAACTGAACAGGACAAAAGGCGTGTTCTTTCTCTTCTCCCAACAGCCCCTGGGAAAAGTACTGGTCAACAATCCTGTTCCGGGCGCCAGCATAGAAAAGATCCTCAGCCAGGTATTAAAGAATACCGGCCTCTATTTCAAAAAGATCGATGAACGCACCTTTGTCATCCTGAGCAGGCGGCCTCCCGACAAGAACTCCGGCTACGATCCTTTTGCCGGCATCCAGGATCCTTCCGACCCCTCCGACTCCACCAATAGATCCCCGGCCGGCGAAGAAACAGCCGCCCTCCCCGACAGGATCAGGGGCAGAGTAATGGCAGACGATGGCAAGCCCCTGCAAGGGGTCAGCGTTACTGTCAGGGGTACCCGAAAAGGGGTGTCCACCGACCTGGGCGGTGCTTTCGATCTCCCCGCTGGTAAGAACGATACCCTCCTCTTCTCTTTTGTGGGGTATAAAAGTAAGGCAATGGCCGCCGGGCAGGCCGCTAAAGCCGCCGTTGTGCTCTTGCCCTCCGATCAGCCGCTGACGGAAGTGCTGGTGACAGCCCTGGGCATCCAGCGGCAGGAGCGGTCCCTGGGTTATTCCGCCACAGAGTTGGACGGCTCCCTCTTCACCCAGTCCCGGGACCCCAACCTGGGCAATGCCCTCGTTGGACAGGTAGCGGGGCTCAGCGTGGCGGAAAATGCGACCGGCCCTTATGGCAGCAGCCGGGTGCTCATCCGGGGCAACGCGTCCCTCAGCGGTAACAACCAACCCCTCTATGTGATCGACGGCGTACCTTATGACAATACGACGCAGAGTTATGCGGGGCAATACGGCGGGTTGGATATGGGAGACGGCCTCTCCAATATCAGCCCGGACAACATCGAATCCATTCTCGTATTAAAAGGAGTAGCGGCCTCAGCACTTTATGGATACCGGGGAGGCAACGGCGCCATCCTCATTACCACCAAATCCGGTTCCCGCACCCACGGTATTGGCGTACAGGTAAATAATAACCTCACTTTCAATTCCGTGATCGATGAAAGGGACTACCAGTATCAGTATGGACAGGGAGTATCGGGGGGAAAACCCACCAGTGCCCAGACAGCATTGGCCGCTCCTTATTATAGCTGGGGCGCCAGGCTCGACGGTTCCCCAGCCGTCAATTATCTCGGCGACCCCTATGCGTACAGCCCCGTAAAAGATAATTTCCGGCATTTTTTTCAGGCAGGCCTCACCAACCAGAGTTCCGTCGGCCTCACCGGCGCCAATGCCAAAGGGCATTTCCGGCTGGGGCTCTCCGACCTCCATCTGGGCGCAGTGGTCCCCAATTCATCCATGCGGCAACAGGGACTGAATTTCAACTCCGTTTATTCCATCACCAACCGCCTGCAGATGGAACTGACGGCGGATTATGTCTTCGAACACGTGAACAACAGGGCCTCTCTCTCGGACGATGCCGGCAATGTGATCGCTCCACCGATGTATCTCGCCAACTCATTTGATATCCGGTGGATGAAGACGCATACCATCCACCCCGACGGAACGGAATGGCTGCCCGGCACCACCGACCCCTATTTTGAAAACCCTTACTACATCGCCTACGATTATATCAATATGACGGACCGCAACCGGATCACCGGCGGCCTCACCCTCAAATACAACCTGCTGGACTGGCTCTACATAAAGGGACAGGTCTCCCGGGACGGATATCTCTTCAACGTAACGAACATCGTTCCTTCCGGGGTGCCCTATACGCGCAGCGACGGGATCCATGGCGGCAACTTCACGCAATATGAAGTGAACTATCACGAGATCAACGGAAATTTCATGATCGGGATGCATAAAAAAGCAGGCGCCGATTTCAGCTTCGATGCGGATATAGGGGGCAACCGCCAGGACAATACCAATTCCATCAACGGCGTAGGCGCCGTACCTAATTCGCCCAACCGGCCCGCAGGCCCCTTCCTCGTCGCCGGCAATTACAATGCGGGCAATATCGTCAACAAACCCTACAGCTCCTACAACCGCCGCTACCGGGTGAACTCCCTCTACGGCAGTGCTGACATCGGCTTTAAAAATTATCTCTTTCTGAACCTCACCGCCCGCAACGACTGGTTCTCCACCCTCAATATCAATACCGACCATTATCTCTATCCCTCCGTCTCCGGCAGTTTCCTCTTCTCCGAAGCCTGGAAGTTGCCCGGATGGATCGGCCTTGGCAAACTAAGAGCCTCCTATGCAGGCTCCTCCAATGGAACCGAACCCTACCAGAACGTTCTTAACTATGGCATACAGGCTTTTGCTGTCAGCGGCCAGCCCCTGGGCTACATCTCCACCAGCGATCTGCTGCCCCTGATCCCCAACGCCTCCCTGCGGCCCATCAGCATTGCGGAAAAAGAAATAGGGCTTACCATGCAATTCCTGCAGGGCCGGCTGGGATTCGATCTCACCTGGTATGATAAACGCACGACCAACGATATTGTTAAAATAACGGTGAGCGCTACCTCCGGATACAGCCAGTACATCGAGAACGTAGGGAAAATAAGCAATAAAGGCTTTGAAGGACTCCTGACCGGCATCCCGCTGAAGACACCTTCCTTCTCCTGGAACTTCTCGGTCAACTTCGCCGTCAACAATAATAAGATCCTATACATCGGCGGCACACCCAGCATCGTTATCAATGGCGCCTACCCCCGTTGGGGCAGCGAAGTGAGTATCAGCAACACCGTAGGATTGCCCTATGGACAAATTATGGGATATGCCTACCAGCGGGACGCCAAAGGAAATAAGATCTTCAGCGATGGCATCACCAATCCCGCTCCCGCCGGAGAGCCGGAGCAGACCGGCATCCGGCCCCTGGGCTCCACGGTCTACAAGCAGACGGGCGGCGTGACGAATGAATTTCACTACAGGGACTTTTCCCTTTCCGTCCTGGTGGACTTTAAATACGGCGCTAAGATCTATTCGGGCTCCAATCTCCTGCTCTATTATTATGGCCTGCAAAAGGCGACGCTGGAGGGTAGGGAAGGGGGTTATGTAGGGAAAGGGGTACTGGAGAACGGGCTTCCCAATAAGATAGCGGTCCCGGCCCAGCAATATTTCCAGGACATCTCCGCCGGAGGAACCGACCATGTCGCCGAAGAGTTCGTATACGATGCCAGCTTCATTAAACTCAGGTCCGCCTCCCTCAGCTACACTTTCCCCGCGGCCCTGTTTAAAAAGAGGTTTATAAAAGGAATAAATTGTTCCCTGGTAGGACGCAACCTGGCCATCCTGATGAAACATGTCCCCAATATAGACCCGGAATCCAGTATCAATAACACCAATGGACAGGGGCTTGAGCTTACAGGATACCCGGCCACCCGAAGCTGGGGTTTTAACATGAACCTAAAATTTTAAACCATGCCGCACAGGATCTACATATCATGTTTATTGCTGGGGACCCTCCTGGCCGGCAGCAGTTGCAAAAAAGATTTCGGGAAGATCAATACGGATCCCAACCAGATCACGGAAGGACAGATCAATTTCAATTACCTGTTCACCAATGCCGAACTGCAGACCTCCGGCAATACCGATGGCAATGGCTATGAAGACTGGCGCAACAACCTTATCTATTCCGGCTGCATGATCCAGCATCTATCCTCCACGTTCTCCTATTGGGATGGAGACAAATACCTGTACAGCGCTACCTATAATTCGGCTTATTGGGATGAGAACTATCCGAACAGCATCGCCAATATTGTCGATGCTATGCAGCACGTGAAGCAGGATACGGCCCAGGCCAACTTCTACCAGATCTGCCGCATTTTCAGAGCCTTCATGTTCCAGCGGATGACGGATATGTACGGAGATTGCCCGTATACACAGGCAGGACTTGGCTATATTTCCGGCATTACAGCTCCCCGTTATGACAGGCAGCAGGATATCTATACGGATCTCCTCCATGAATTACAGGACGCAGCAGC
>Ga0307511_10006646_pt1 | contig 11661 bp, 12 predicted proteins | sample 13_EM_MG_FD_200266 | JGI IMG/M metagenome (GOLD analysis project Ga0307511, IMG submission 200266) | Populus trichocarpa ectomycorrhiza microbial communities from riparian zone in the Pacific Northwest, United States - 13_EM | ecosystem: Host-associated > Plants > Roots > Unclassified | place...
TTGGTAGCCTTTCGTTCGTCATAGACTTTTATTATGTTTTTCTGTTTGCTATGATCTTGCGATGATCCTGGGCCTCACATACTCCATCCTGCAATCATATATCCCTAATGTTCTAGATAGTTTGCCGCGTACGTTTTGTATACCACACCGCGTCAATCTCGCCCCCATTTTTTGTGCGTTCTTCGGATCACGAACGAGCGTCCCGCTCCTTCGCTTTGGGTCATCTTATTCGAGCATGAGGATCTCGCTGATCGATATACGAATATGCGGGAGTAGCATCACCGCCGATGCTCTGTGGCGCCAAGAGGCTAAAGTACGTTGGATTCAAATTCGGAGGTAAACGTTTAAAGTCCGGGTCCGAATGACCAAGGCGAGACAGATTACAGTATAAATCCCGAAACCCCGGCGCGGGAGGGAGAAGCACACCTAAGGCGTTCGATCACTCACGTCCAAACATCTCGATGATGATGCGCATTCTATTAGGGTAAATAATAGGAGGGGGTAAAGTTGGGTATTGGTCGAGCTGTGTAGTAAGGGAGAGAGAGGCAGTATTACATTCCGCTTGTCTGAGTGCCTGATTGATTTCATGAAGGGGTCATTAGGTGGCGCAGAGAGCACATCGAAAAATTGGTAGAGAAACCGTGATGTGATCTCCCTCGAGCAGGAGGAAATATGAGGTCTAGAAAGAAACGACAGATGCACGTGTGAAGGTGGGCGGTTGACTAGGCCAATAGACGAGTGGGATCGAGTTTACTGTTCCACGATTGAAGCTCCTTTGCGCTAGGCGCCGCAAGAGCATACGAGTTGGAGGCCGTGAAGAGGGTAAAGGTAAACTTTTTCTGTTTGCAGCGATCAACATCCCAGAGTGAGCAAAGCGATCGAAAGCTATAGACTCACCCCAAGCAGCATTTCCATGTCTGGATTACTCTCGACGTTGACCGCGTTCAGGTTTATCACGCCCCTCTCCTCCAACTCGTTGGAGCGAGCGTACATGTGCAGGTAAGGTCTGTGGCATAGGACTGAGTAAGGCACTTTCGGGGTGGTGACGGTGTGAAAATTACCTTCTCAGCACGAACCACCGTCGTTCCCAGGTATTGAGGTTCGCGTCCAACAAGATTGAGAGGTGGCCTTTCTTGGAGGGACCGTCGCTAAGGAGACTTCCTGTCAGGCTGAGATTGAATAACTCAAGGGGGAATCATTACCTCCTTGGTATCGGCTTCGTGCTAGAAACGAGTTTCAGAGAGTTGAGAGATTCGGTATCAAACACCTTCGAAGATGACGAGCTCGCGACTTCTTCCTCAGGTTCCTGTCGTAACACGATCTACACACCAAACCATTAGACCCAAGGTCGAGAGAGGTGGAGAAGAAAGGTACCTCGCCTCGGTGGCCAAACTTCTTCTGCCACAAATCGACGGATTTCTTCAGAAGCTCCTCTCCACCCCACACCATAGAGTTTGCTTGCGTCGGAGGTTTAGGAGACGCGGATCCCAAAATAACGCGAATAGCCTGAACGTCAGCGGCCCTCCGCTCCATCGTCACGAGTCTCGAATAATCCTCCACGACCGTTATGCCTCTCGGTCTCCAGCTCCCAAGCGCCTCCTCTCCACGAACGTACTTCTCAGCGGTGTCCAGTCTCCACAGATCCTTCGCCGATCTCGTTAACGGCGGAGTGAGCCGTACGTGAAAGACGGTACTCGTCTTGGACAGGACCTTGGTTGAGCCGAGGAAAGTCATGAGTTTTGAAGGAGGTCGCGCGTCTCGGGTTTGGATCGTAACGGCGATATCAGTGCTGAACTGGACAGGTTCCGCGCAGGTCTCTACAGCGACAGACCAAGTCAGCTGCACCATGACCTTCTGATTGGCACCAGTAACGCGGTTGAGCAGTATCGAGTTGTGAACGCTGGAATCCCACAAAGCCTCCGCTCTCAGCTCCCCAGTACCATCCGGTTTGAACTCCACCTCTTGTTGTTGTAAAAGCGGCAGGGTTACCAGAGGTTTCGACGGCGAGTCGTGCAACCGGCCCTTCGGATCCAGTAACCTCACGTTTCCTATCCGCACCCTGGTAAATTCTGACCAGGGGAGCTGTCGTCCAGAATTACACGCAAGGTGTACTGCAACTCTCCTCTGTAACCCTTGGTGTAGCGTGTAGGTTCCGGGATCTGTCCCTCCTGAGGTTACGACCGGCACTGGAACGTACTCTCCATCCGGTCCCAGTTCACACAACTGTACCCACGCCACGACATCATGTGTCTGCTCCATGAAGAACTCCGTCTCAGACCGTCTCATCGGTTGAGTCGAGGGTCGTGGCGACTCTGAGCTAGGTGAGGGTGTCCCATTGGTGTGCGCACCATTCCCGTTTGCGAAAGGCGTCCGTTGCTCGCGCAGTTCGTCCCACCGCTCTAGGCGCTCTAGATAGGTAGGGGTGACGGAGGCGAAGAACTCGATAGGCGCGTAGCCTTCTTTGAGATGGGCCAACGTCTTCACTGTCCCGCCAATCGTAAAATTTCGGCGGAACTTGAGATCGGAAAGGGACGCGCTTTCCAAATCGATGATCGGAGAAGCGAACACCTCTTCGGCGGCGGCAGTCGGACCGATGAAAGACGCCAGCCTAGCTTGGAGATGTACGGCAGAGAAATCGTGGGGGGAGAGACCCTTGACCGAGTCGATCGTTAACACGAAATTTATCTTGCTTCCGACGCTCAACGACTTGCTCCCGCTCAGGGCTGGAGATGGTAGAGGGGAGGATGATCTCGTGGAGGCACCAGAACCAGGGTGCCGTTTGGGAGGGGTGACGTTGAGGATCCGGAGGTCAATCCGACACGACCCTATCGCCTCCGCAGTATACCGGCAGAATATGGGTACAGTCGAAGTGGATGACAATCGCCGAGAAACCGGGGACAAGGAAACCAGAGCGTTGCCAATGAATGAGTACATCGGTGGGGGAGAGTTGTAAAATGGTTCTTCCGAAGAGAAGTGCTGTGAGTACGACGGCCGGTCGATGAACACCGTGAGGTTACGCATTCGTTGTAACTGTTGTTGAAGTCGGTCTAGTGACCAGAGGTAGATCGCATTGTTGCGTTTGTCGAGAACCTTGATCGCAACGGACGGTTGGGTAGCGGAGGCCAACGTCGGGTCAGCCACGTCGCCGAACTCGTCTAACCCTGCAATCGTATCCACCGATGATGTAGGCTTGGCTAGAGATCCACCTGCGGCGATAGTGAAGTTGTAAGAAACGTCCTTCCCCAATTCCTTGCTAAGCAGAGGTCAAAAACGGGCCTAAACCAGCTTATTTGTTTGGCCTACCTGATCACATTGGCCTCCTTGATCACCACAGCGGTTGACAACACCACCTCCGCCATGGAGAACGATCGGTGAGCCCTCCACTTGTCCAGAACTTTCCGGATAAGCTTCAGCTGTTTCGCAGAATAGATCGTTGGTTCGAACTCCATCTCGCTCAACTCCTCCCCCCGAGCCCTCGCGTCGATGATCCGCTTCATTTGGTTCTGGATAAGTTTGAGCTGGTATTCCATCTGCTGTTTCTCCGCCTTCAAGTCTTCCGCCTCGGAAGACTCGCCGAGGGTTTGCAACCTCGATTCAAACTCTGCCCGCTGGCTCTCGAGCTGATCACGAGCGTCCTTCGCCGAACCCTCAATGTCCGGGGTACCATTCGCGTCCACACTGGTGTCGTCCGTGAAAGCGTCGAACGCCCTACCAGAGTCGCTCCAGACGTCGTCGATCCCTTGGCTGAGACTGTCTATAGCCTGACTAAGGCTGCTCTCCGGTCGAGGTTTTGTGATATGGTCTCGCATCGTCTTCACCTTCGTTATCTTCTCGAATAACCTGTTAAGCTCTTCGTCTGGAAGGTTGTCCAACGCAGGATCCAACCCCAGCCTAGCCAACGCGTGCTCCCGTCTAGCGAACGTCCAGTCGACATCGTTTCCACCTCCGTCCAGGTCGACAGAAGATCCGGTTGGTGAATGCGGCCGCGTCGAAGCTTCCCCGCTCCCGGCCTCCAGATCAGCAGCAGACACACTGCGTTGAAGGGACGAAGACTTGTGGGCGGCTCGAGTCCGTTGCTTGCGCACCTCTTCGGGGTTGTTAAACCGGAAGACGTGGTAATCTCCGAGGATGATTCGGAAACCTGACCGGAGTCTGTGACCTTGTCCAGGGGGGATTTGCCTACCATTGAGGATCTACACATAACGTGAGATCTTACCCTGCTACAAAATAGAAGGGGCAACACGCACGGTGACACTATTGGGCATGGCATGCAGCATCACCTTCCCATCCTGGTTGTCAAAATAACAGTGTTCCTCCAGAATGGTCTCGCCGCTGAGACGGATGGCGACCGGCTTTTGGCTATCTACGTGGCCAAGCTGTCAAACTCGTGTCAGAAGTCGCACGTAAACTGCAACGACGAAAACTCCACCATCGTTTGTCCTAGTTTGAGCTGGTATATCAAGCACTCGCTCATAAGAGGATCTGTGCGGAATGAGCTTCAATTATTCGCATATGAGGTAACTGAGTGACAATCACCTTCGTTCTGTAGTAACGCAGGGTCTCAGATAATCAGTCGAATCCAGAAACGGATCACTGCACTTGCCAGGTTTACGATATGTGGCATCTTCTTCGGGGTATGCACGCCAACCGCTCCCTTGTCCACAGTGATACCCAACTCTTCGAGGGCCTTCTCACGTTCCCTGTGGATCTCCTGAGTCTTGGCCATCTTATCCTCCCAAGTCTCTTTCAAACTCTGCATGAGTTTCTCGCTGGCCTCCATCTGCTCCTGCAGCTCTGCCTTGGTGACAGTCTTGATGGTACCATCCTTCGCTAGGTAAGAAACCTTCTGCTTCTCTGGGGGAATGTTGACATCGAAGGTATCTTCCCCAGCACTCCCTGACACGCGAGCTGCGTTGGGAAACCAATTTCAACTCCCAGAACTAGAACGACACTCAAGCGGTGAGGTACTTACCTCGCAACATTTCCAGCTCCTCTTTGAGTTCTCGAACGAGTTTCGCATTGGGGTCTTCGTTGACGACAGCCTTGTTCTTGATCTTCTTTGCTTGGTCAGCGTACCGCAGGGTGCTCAAAGTCTCCTCGTAATCAGCAGGGGAGATGGCCGCTATCATGGCAGTCTTGGAGTTTCCTCCCAAACTGTCCTTCAATAGCCATGTAAGGACCTACGAACAGACCCAGCACTCTGTAAGGCGAGGCGAGGAGCTGAGGTGGAGAGATTGAGCTTACTGAATCACGATAGGGGATGAAATCCTCTCCTTTCTTCTTCCCCTTCTTATTATCGGACGCAGATGCCAGGGCAGAAATGACCTTTCCTAAGGTCGTGAGTGACTTGTTGATATTCGCCCCTTCTTTCAGCCGTTGACCCGTGGCTCCCGTGGAGTTTGCTCGTTCAGAACCTGCCAAATCGACTAAGCTGTGGTGACGGGTTATTAGTTAGGGGAGCACACGGGAGATACTTGACCGGACCTGATCCGTGAGACTTTCTCTGTATCGAGCTTCGTGTCGGGATCACGCCTCTTGATGGTGAGAAGTAGTGTGAAAACAGCATGTGAACGCGAGGAGCTAGAATGTAAAGGCGATCAACAACCATGATTAATGCACTCCCCATAGACGTACGTCTCGTTCATATTGGTTGCTGCGACGGTCCTGGCCTTGTTCCCCTCGTCCATAAGTGTCATCATCTCATCATAGCTCCTGACCATCAATTTTGAAAGGTCCTCCACGTATGGGCCCAAGCTCGGATGTTCGCGGACCCTCAGGTTGCCCGTGTTCTTGGGATTCAGGAGGTCTCGGACCTTCTCGTTGTAAATCTACCCATTGCCGTTAGTGTTAAGTTGAATGTGGTTTAAGGGATTCGGGTGCCTCAATGTACGAAACCTCAACAACAAAGCTGACGTCCGAATCCCTTGCGTGGCGTTCGTCACATTGCCGGAACAGTTCTGCACAAGTGAGGGGGATAATACCCTTGTCCGCACCATCTTGGGGTGGATCAAATTTGATGTTCCGTGTAAGTCATGGACAAGGAGTTGACTTACATCCCATCATACTAGGATAGAACGCATCAGGTGACTGGATGCGGGTTCAACTCCGTTGGGACTGACCTGTATGACTTGCCGGAACCTTGTGATGTTCTAGAATCAATAAACAGCCCAACCTGACACGAGAAACGCGATGGGTCGTACCCGTCTGTCCGTCTGTTTATCCCCATCACGCTTGTCGGTCAACGCACAGACGGGGAAGAAAACACGGTTTGCTCACAAGCCAGAATACACGCGTTAAACCCCGAGAAACCATGTTCCAATAATTCAATGCCCAAATCATTATACAGTGTTTCTTGTGAACAATATCCAGGTTCGCTCCTCGGCCCAGCCGACCAGTAACTCTTATCGAACGTGAAGGTGTGGGTTTTGCGCTCGCTTGCACGACCGGAAGCGGCTTGGGACTGCGTGGAACCTGGATCTGGAGGGTCGAGGATTGTTTGGTTCCCCTGCATTCTAATGAGAGGCTTCGCGCCACGGCACAGCTCTGCATAACGTCGGATCCGGGAACGTCGTGAAGGTCACCGTATGATAGAAGGATATGCGGGCTAAGACGGGGTTTCCGAGTGGAGGTAGTGGTACAGACCTCGAGAGTTGAGCGGCCGACATCGTACTACGACCTTGATGTTGCCTTCACCGCCAGACTCAGCCATGATTGAAGTATCTCGGGCCGCTAGATCAGCTCGTGCGGTCCCGTTTGACGTTCAGTCTTGATCGTCAATGTAGGTGTGTGTGCGTTGGCAAGGAACGTGAATAAAAATGGAGGTAGGAAACGAAGAAAGACACAACGCTAATTCGACCGAGTCCGAGTAGTCGTGACCTGCTACGTCACGTGAATTGTACCTTTGCATTGTCCCTCTGGAAACGACTACCTACGTCCTCAACGTCAACAAGCTACGTAACGAGCTGGGAAGTCGATGATGGGCGTAACCAGCTCCTCATTCAGCTCGCTACCGGGGAGCGGTACCGCGAACTCTGGCCAATCTGCGGTGGCAGCATCGCCGCCCGCGCCCAACGAGACCGGGTCAATGCCGTCACCAATGATCAGGATAGTTGGCGTCTTGGGATCGCCAGATGTGAAAGCGACATCATAGCAGATCGAAATCGTCGAGCTTGAGGGAAGGTAACTCAATGTCTCATCCACACCCTGGAAAAACATTATACGCACCTCGTCATTGTATTTGGCGATCGTGCGCTTGAGTTTGGAAGTGTCGACCCAAGTGACGAAATCCTCCATGTGCCTGTTATGACGCCGGCATACATCAGCTTAAGAGTTAGCGTTGGAGAGCTAAGGCTTACCGTGTCACGAGAAATGCGGGATCTGTGATCGTATCCGGCCCCACCCTGACGTGCCCTTGCTCGACGAACTTTACGGCCTGGTGGACCACGCGTCAGGCAAAACTGGAGGCGGACGCGTGGGGTAAAGGCCACCCACCGCGCTGACTGTCTCAGCCATCTTTGACACCACCATGATGACCGGGAGCCGTCGTCGACAAAAGGCGGCGACAGTGAGTTTACTGTCGACGTCGCTGAGCTTTGCCTGCGAGTTGAGGACTCCCATGTCATACAGCTTTGACAACAGTTGCCCCTCCATTTTCACGCGGAACGGGTCCTGGGCGGGGAGGAGGGAGACACGATGGGCGAAGGAACGGAGTGACCCGCACAATTTGTTATACCTGGAGGACAAAGGATTAGGGACGACCGGACGGTCTATTGTCCGGAGTTCCTCACTTGTTGTAGTCCTCCCTGTCCTGGATGTGGTATCGTCGCATGACTTTTATCTCGCGAAAATTAGCATCTTGTTTCCACTGAAGTTTTCTGAGCAACGAGAGATTGCGGAGGGAGGAGGGCGTACGTTTAGAAAATCGACTTTTTTGAGCAATTTTTGCTCGTGGTGTTTAAACTGCCTGACCATTGTCTGCAAAGGGCGTGACTGTGGCGTCCGAGTCCGAAGTCGAGCGTGTGAGTTGGGAAGCGTCTTCCAGCCAATCTCAGCTGGCCCAGTCTTGCCCTCCTCCTCTTCGTCTCCCGCCCTTCGCGCCTTCCCTCCCTCCCTCTGTCCCCTCTTCGCGTCGGCCAGTTTCAGTGCGTTTGTCGCAAACCCTCAAACCCTCGACACGCGCGTTCGGACTCCCACTCTCTCCCCAACAGACACCCGTCTGGTTCGACCCGCGATTCATATCGTCATCTCCTAGCCCGAGGTCGCATGCTATTCTAGCTCGCTCGTTCCACGCCCAGAGCAGAATTTTATCGTCAAATCCCGCTCATTCTCCCGGCTTATGAACCACCAGACAGACATGCTCAGACAGCCGAACATCACTCATCTATCGACCAATATGCACTTCCTCCAACAAGGCCAACAACCCCCTGGTCCTCCCTCCCAATCCCACCACATGTCCATGTTGCAAAATGCGTCTAATCAAAATCCCGCTCTCGCGATGGGAAACGCGCAACCTCAGAACCCCACTCCCGCCCAGATGTATCACCAACACCACCTCACGCAGCAGCGACGGAACCCTCCTCTCCCCGGTCAGAACGGCCAAGGTCTTTCCGCGTCTTCCGTCCAGGCTCCCCATATGAATGGAATCGGTCCCAACCAACTACAGGGCATGGGGTATCCCAACTCCATGATGCCTGGTGGTACCCAAGGCGTTCGCAGGACGGTTTCGCAGCCGGGTTTGAACCAAACTGCCCTCAATCAGATGGGCAGTATCCATCCTGGCCAACCTGGAATGGGTGGTATGGGCGGTATGGGTATGAGTTCGCAGGGTATTCATCAAAATATGAGGATGCCGCCTCAGCCGATGAACCGGATGCCCCAGCAGCAAAACCCCCAGATCCAGGGCCAAGATGTGGGCTTAGGGATGAACTCTCGACCGCAGCAAATGCAGGGTAATCAGGGTATGTCAGGGAACGCTCCTCGACCACAAGCACCTCAGCAATCGTTGGTGGGAAACGTACCCCAATCAATGAATTTCCAACCTCCCATGCCGATGCCTCAACAAACTCCTCAAATGTCGCCTCATTCCACCCCCCAGTCGCAGACACCTGGCGGCCCGCTACAACAACCCATGAACACGAACCCGCAGAATCGCACTCCCGACAATGCCATGTATGCCCACTACTCGAACCCCCAATTCTCCCAGGGCATGCACAACCCACGTTTGTCTGGCAGTGGCAACCAGTTTGGGTTCCCTCAAACGCCGGATTCCTCTAATCAGGATATGGGCTCAGGAGTTTCGAATCCAAACGTCCCTTCAAATCGAAACAGCTTCAACTTGACGAACTTGACCCCCGCTCAACAATTCGACATTCAACGGAATGGAGATTTTAGTCACTTTATGCCCCCCTCGATGTCCCACCAGCCGTCTCACTCCCATCCTCCTTCTCAACCGCCGAACATGCCCCACCAGATGCCGCAGCCACACCATCAGAGTGGTGAACACATTGGCGTCGGAGGTCCGGTGCCCAACCTCCAACGTCCTCAGTCCCAACCCCAGACACACACCGGCCCCAGCCCGCGACCTCCCTCACAACAAGCAGGGCCATCTCGGACTCCACACCTCGGCCAACCACAACTTCCGACGATGCAGCAACACCGGATGCCCTCAGGTGTTCCGAACCCCCAGAACCCTGCCGTTGGTGGTCAGCCTGGTCCTTCTCAACCCCCGACAATGACCGTGATGCCTCCCCAGCCGCAGCCTGGTGGTCAGAACTTGGCCAACCAGCCCAGCCCTCCATTCATCGGCGCCCAAAGACCGTCCAATACGGCCGTTCCTTCATCGGTCCCCGTCCCCCCGGGCAGTTTGCCCGAAAATTCCGGTCCACAACCGGCAGGCACCAACTATCAACAGAAAATGTACGTATTATGATGGAGCGCCTCCACGATCCGACGTTTGACTGGCTTCTGGTTTGTTACAGGATGATGAATCTGCAGGGGCAGGGTATTATTCGATTGCTCCAGTTCAGTGGGGCGTTATCAAGCGACAATAGGAATGTGAGTAACTTCACACGTGGTTTTTGGAAGCACGCCTCAAGAATAACGACTAGAAACTCGGTCTCATTTTCTGGGAATCCCTTGTGAAGGACTACTTCACACCCAAGGCGATTCTGAAGTATACCTTATGGAAGGACAACCAACGGAACGAAGCAAAGCCCTTCGGTCCGTAACTCCGAGCTTCTATTCTATTCTCACGTGCTCATGACCCGGCAGAGATCGGCACCCCGATATTACCCCGATTTTTCCTGGTAACAAGCCAATCCGGTGTGCACTCGATGAGCATTTCACTTGACGGGGCGCGAGAAAAAAGTCTCGGATCGAGCCACCTCGTCGTGGAGTGTGTCACAGCCGTATGGACGTACAGGTACTCAAACGGGTACACGATTCAGTTGTGTGGCCCTCTCACCGCGCACTTGGTTCTCTCCCCATCGTCCACAAATGTCGCTCAGGGGTCGCAACCAAGCTTTTCGATGAAGTTCGAGCACTTACAGTTTGATGCTAACGTGCACCACAAGTTGATCCAGGTGGACGCAATTGTCGGTCCGAAAATCGGGCGATCCCCGCTGATACAAACGTACACGCCCGGCATGAATGGCATGGGTTCTCAACCAGATCGGACACAGGATCGAATCCATTACGAACGGTCGTCCATCCCTGGCGAGCCCGTGAACGCGTTCGGAATACCCCAGGCGACTATGAGGTGTTTAGAGGTCTGTGTTCACACCCCGCCGCCTCTGGTTGATGATTGTTCACGTTCTTCTGCTCCCACATCCTAGCTTGCAGAGAGCATCGCGCAGATGACCGATTTGATCCACTTTTCGAGTGATACCGGTCTCGGACCACTTCGTGAGTGCTGAGAATCCAACCTCATTATATTTACCGACTGACGGGTCATACGTACAGAGTCTCTGAAACAGTTCGCCGAGAAAATCAAGGATGCACCAGCGGTGGTGGCGCACATGCGTATGGTGGCCAACAACAACCCTGTCGGTCCAGGATTCCAGAAAGACGGCCTGATGCCGACAAAGAGTATGACCACTAACCAAGCTGTCACCCTCATCCAGCCGAACAACCAACAAGGTCCCCCACCCACGCTACTGAATGTGCCACCCTCTGGTGATTCTTCACCCTCGAAGCAGAACAAACCTGCGCCGACGATGCCGCCTCAACAACCGCCCCAGCAACCGACTCCAGGGACGTCGGTCACCCCGGCGTCAACTCCTGCCGCAACGACGTCAGCTTCGACCACTCCGTCCATGGCTGCTGCAACCCTCAAGAGAAAGGCTCACAACGACACCGCTTCCCCAACCACAGATCACGCACCACCATCAAAACGGCCGACTCGTGGTAAGCGGAGAGGAACGGGTGGTGGATAACTCTTGGCTGATTATCTTTTTCTCCCTTTTTCTCCCCCCTCGTGTGTTCTGTTGTTCCTAATTGTACGTGTTGTGCGCGGTTAAAATTACACCTCCGAAACCTCTTTGTTCTCTTGTTGTCGCTCTCGCAAAGTCAATGCCCCTTGAGCCCCCCTTGTTCCTACTCTTCTATCGTAGATTGTACTCTAGTAGCATTCTCGCCATCGCTCCCCCATTTTTGTCTCTTCTC
>Ga0307511_10006647_pt1 | contig 11661 bp, 11 predicted proteins | sample 13_EM_MG_FD_200266 | JGI IMG/M metagenome (GOLD analysis project Ga0307511, IMG submission 200266) | Populus trichocarpa ectomycorrhiza microbial communities from riparian zone in the Pacific Northwest, United States - 13_EM | ecosystem: Host-associated > Plants > Roots > Unclassified | place...
TGTATTGCATAATTTATAATTAATTTATCTTGAATTTGAATTATGTTTGTTGAATATATATATATATATATATATGAACAGTACAACCCCAAAACGGTACACCGAAACACTCCGAAACTGAAATATTTTATTCCAATTGAAAAAACAAAAACACCTACTGAAACAGAATTGACAACCTCAGTTAAACTAGCATAAATTAAAGAAGGGTATGCTGCTTAAACAATCGATGGTAATATGCTACCTAATAAAAAAACAAATCAAGAACTTGATCATATAATTTTTGGCCATTTGTATCGGTTAATCCAATCATTATGGGAATAATATTCAATGATATTGAATTGATTATGAGGGAAAACAAAGAAAGTTTCTCATATTTGAAATTGTTTGATTCTATAACAGAAAAATATGGTTATCAAAGTGTGGATTTACATCAAATTGGCACTTCATGCCAAACAAGATTATTCTATCTGATTAGTGTGATTGCCCCTATTTTATGATCTACTCAAGCTAGAAAGGACATCAATGGATGTGTCTTCTCTGCAAGGAATTTTCAAACCACCCATTGGATGACTAAAACCGAACTCCTCTTCAGCTTTATTAAGCAAATCTTGAAATGAAGGCTCCTTCAGATAGGACAATGGAACTACCGATCGCTTCTTCTCTATTTCACCGATGCAAACAGCTAAGAATCCTTTCGGTATATCTAAAGATCTTGAAGCACATCATGTACCTGGCAGTGACCATCATAGCAGAACATGGTTTTTTAAGTAATTAGCCTCAACATCTATTGCTGTAAAAATTGTAACAGCTAGAGGAACAGATCAGTGATTACACTAAATATTGTACGTCTGACTCTAAATTTTCCTTACTTTGCTTTAACTATACAGGTATGAACACAAGTTCTTAATATTTGACATGATGCAATCAAAGTAAACTTGACTTATTTAGGCCTTTGTCTGTGATGAACTGATGCCTGACACCATAAACATGTTTACTTTGTTGTTACTACAGCAACATATAAAAAGACTGCCAAAATCCAGTTTCAGATGAAGAGTTTTTTTTTTTAATTTAGGTTATGGGGGAAAGTAATTAGAGCAATGATCATGGAGTAGCGCATTTAACGAACGTAAGACAACACGACAGAAATTTGCAAGAGAACAATATATAGCCATGAGAAAATTAAAGAACTCATTGATTAATGCATTCACTCTCAAATTTGAAATAAAATTTGAGAAGACAGCAATAGTACTGTGAACCATGTTCATTTCCCTTAAGGAAGAAAAAAGGTATCCGAGAAAAGGTCTGTGCATGGTAGTCTTAAGTCCTCAGTGTCTTATTTGCAAAAAATTTGCTTGAGTCAATCTACGCCACTATCTGCTTTCATGACTAACTTAAGCAAGAAATGACATCCATGAAAATCCCTTCTCTGCAAGGACTTGTCAGACCGCCCATTGGATGATCATATCCTAATTGTTCTTCAGCTTGGCTAAGCAAGTCTTGAAAAATAGGTTGGTTCAAGTATGGTACTGGAATTACAAATCGCTTCTTTTGGATTTCTCCAAAAAATTGTATTTGAGCTGAAATGCTTAGGAGGAAACATGAGCACGTCAGATTCATTTTTACAACAAAGTAAATGAAGATAAAGGAAATATGAAATTTACTATTCCATCCATTATATGTGACATGTCAAGTCTGCAATGATAAAAGTCCTATTTCAACTCATTTTCTCCCTTGTGCTAATTGAATGGATCAACTTTCCAGACTAGATTTGTCCTCCCTTGAGTCTCCATCTCCACTTTCCTTGTAGGGCCATGTCCAAGGCACTCTCACAGACATAGTAATGAAACCAAAGAAAATTATCAGTTCTGACAACAAATTTGTCTGGCAATCCAGTTTTCTGGGGACCATTGTTGAATAGTTGTTGTAGATGCTTACTTGTCAAGTGACCCATTTGGCCATTTATATCACAAACTACCAAACTGGATCGGCTTTTAGCCTTGTGTTCTTACACCTACCATATGCCAAGTAATCAGATTATGAAAGGATACAGGATTCTATTCTATGCTCCTGCATATTAAAATTCATATTGTGGCTGATGAGACTAAGACAGAAGCTTTTAAGTAAAGAACTTCCATGAGCAACTCAGAGCGCTGAAGAAGCATGGATCTTCTTATTGGGTCATTAATCGAACTAAGTGATCAAGCACTATAAAGTCAGACAAGCTATCCACACAATGCAGCCTCATAAATCAGATTGTAACCATAAGGAGATACTGCAGAAAATCAAGTTGTTAACTAAACGGATGGTGCCTACAAGCGTTCCTTCATCAACTATATCTTTTTACATCCATACAATTCATGCACTTCAAGGAAATGCAATGTCGTCGAAGAGTATTGCTCATTTGAACAGCATAACGTTTGAAGTGAGAAGAAAAAACATAACTGTAGCCTGTAGGAAACCCTTCCAAGGGAAAGATCAAGAAAAAATATATATTCTTTCTTTTTTGATTAACCAAGTCAGCAAAGTTATAAGTGAAAGGCAAGACATCAAAAGGAAAATATTTCTGAATCTCATGAACAAAAAAGTTTCAGTAATGCTTTCCTTTTCGTTTATACAACAAAGTTGGATCCATGGTTTGTGGAGGGGACAAATATTTCTCCTTCTCCAGGACTAGAGAGAGTAAATTCTGTACATGATATTTGGAATGTATTCTACATCCTACAAAATTGTTTTCTCTAATCTATGTTAGTCCTTCAAGCTAGAGGTGAGATCGATAAAGATGTCTTCTCGACAAGGGATCGTAAGGCCACCCATTGGATGTTCGAATCCAAATTCTTCTTCAGCTTTACTTAGTAGGTCCTGAAATGAAGGTTGGTTCAAGTATGATACTGGAATCACAAATCTTTTCTTCTCTTCTTCTCCAACATATACTGCAATGTAGCCTTTTCGGACATCTTTAGCCGCAGATGATCCTCGAAGAATATTTTGCTTAACTTGAAGAATACGGGGCAAGCGAATAGCCATCATTTTGTTTGGATGTGTGTTAGAACAATCTGAAGATTATAAAGGTTTTAGTCAAGAGACGAGAGCTCTGATACTTGATGAGAATGTAAAGGCTGCAATTGTGTGTATATATAGATGAAGTAATAGGCAAGGAAAATCATTTTTTATGTGGCGCAAAGGCATTTGGATGGGGTCTGATGGAAGACATGAACTTATGAGGGATCACATGGTATTGTTTTCTGACTCATCATCAAGATGAGATCCGAAGCAAGTCCTTGATAATTAATGCTCGCGGTTTCCTGATTAAAACAGTTTGAAAAATTGCAGTAACATTTGGTTTTCCTACTGTGAAACATTTTCATTTTCCTGAGGACGAAAAAATGGGATTAGCAAAAGCATGTATAACTATCTACTTGAACTGTGTTAGCCTCTCAACAAAAAAGAAAAAAAGAGGAAGAAATGGCTTCAATGAAAATGTCTACTCTACAAGGAATTGTGAGATCTCCCATCGGATGATCATAATATCCAAATTCCTCTTCAGTTTGATTCAGGAAGTCTTGAAATATAGGCTGGTTCAAATATGATATTGGAAATACAAATCGCTTCTTTTGGATTTCTCCAACATAAACTGATGGGCAGCCCTTTGGCACATTTGAAGCTGCTTAGCTTCTTGCAGATGAAGACTGCGGACGAATTTGTTTAGCACGTACACTGGCAGTCGAAAGAAAACCCATTATTTCAAATCTAAGAAGACTTGTTAAGCAAAGGAACTTTTGATTCTAAAGGATGTGACGGCTTGAATTGCTCGTCAGCCTAATTAAGTGTGTATTATGGATGTAAGGTTTACATGATACAAAGCGCTTAATGCAAGAAGCTGGTCGGCAAGAGGCCCTTGAATGTGGAGTAGTCAAGAGATCAACTCATGAGTCATCACATGGTTTTGTCTCCAACCTAATTATCAAGCATACAGGTAGGACTGGCCACAATTCATTTCTGGGAAACGTTATGACCCCACTGCTTTATGAACTATATAGGTCTACTTCCATTCCAAGTTATTCAAGGAGGATGATATATACTGATTGTCCAATTGACAATATAAGCTTATATTTTCTTTCTGTTCTTCATATCTGAGACTTTGCCTGTCATTTATTTTGTAATTTTAAGGCAAGATATCCATTGAATTTTTTCTATTCAGATTATTCTATGTTTATCAAATTCAAAGATTTGAAGCTATAGTCCTTGCGTTATTTTCTTGGAAAAAAAAAACTAGAATCTAACTGCATGGAAAAGTACTTAGCAACTGGAAGCTCTGAGAGTTACACTCGTATCATTTCCGGCACACTAATTTCATATCAATGAAAAAACTTGTCTCTTCTTCCAAAAAATGAATAAACTTGGCTTGACAGATGACAGTGCACAATGAAGTTCACATGGCCTTGCCGGCTTGCCCTGCTGCCAGCACTGATGATTAGCCAACTCGATACATCATTGTACGGAGATGCTTTTACTTCGAGGAGGGATCACTAACAAAATCTAGTATGATAGATGATCGATCATTTTCAAGACGTCCCCCTTTGCAATGTGCCAAACATGGCCTTATACGTTTCACAGGAGGATTGCCCAGAACTTACAGTCACCCAACGCAGCTGGAGAGGACACAATGAAGTTCACATGGCCTTGCCCTACTGCCATCACTGATGATTAGCCAACTTGATATATCATCGTACGGAGATGTTTTTACTTTGAGGAGGGATCACCAACAATATCTAGTCTGCTAAATGAGTGATCATTTTCAAGAGGTCTCCATTTTTCATTTGTGTCAAACGTGGCTTTACACGTTCCATAGGAGGATTGCTTAGAATTTGCAGTCGGCCAAGACCAACCTCGTGGTTATATGGTTAATGGTATGGGTGTCAATTTGTGATCATCGAATGATTTGAAGTTAAATTTCTGCAGTATCTCTCTTTCATGAACATACGAGCTGAAATGCTTAACAGAACATAAGCATATCAGATTTATTTGTAATTAATCAAGTACAACGAAGTTGATGAAGATAAACAAATTATGAAATTTATCCATCCATTATATATGATCATGACATGTCAATTCTGCAATACGAAAAGACTTATTTCATTTCACTTTCTACCTTTTTGATAAACGAATGCATCAACTTTCCGGACTATATTTGTCCTAACTCCTAGTTAAGTCTCGATCACCACTTGCCCCGTGGGAGTTAGGACTAACGTACTGGGAACTCTCATAGTAACGAAATTATAAAAGATTATCACAGCAATAATTTCAGGGGACCGTTGTTGAACAGTTGCTGCATATGCTCTTCTTGCTAAATGGCCCTTATACATCAGTTGTTACTTAACTGGACCGGGTTTGGCCGAGTGCTCTGACACCTAGCATGTGCCGATTAATCAGATTAGGAAAGGATCAAGGCTTCTATTCTATGCTATTGCATATTAAAATTAAAGAGTGGCTGAGACTACCAGAGAAGTCTACAGCTGAATCTGTGCCTTTGGCTGCAGTAATTGTCCCACTCTACGTTGATGCTTTCAATAATAGATGATGAGAAAAGTAAACAGTAACAGACACCAGAAACAGTTCTTTAAAAAAATATATAACGTTGAAGGTGGCACCAGGAGATTCCAGCCTTCCAGTTCCACCATTTAAGTCTATCATCTTACAGAACAAGCCTCTTGAAGTTCCCAAGAAGCTGTGTTCCCTACTTAAAAGAGCATTTATTACCATTCAAGTGCAATGTGCGACGTGTAATGTGGATAGACAACACTTTAATTAGCAGGTGATGACAGTGCTTTGGTGTTCGGTCTTGTGTAATCAGACGTAAGATTGGCTGATTTTGGCTTTCGTCTGTCATGAACTGGTACACTAATAGCAGAATGATGTTTGCTTAGTTCAGTCCACTTACAAGACAATCTCTAGAACAACCAGCATATAGGACAGGAAAGGGCTACCACAAAATAAAATCCTGCCACTGAAGATTTTTTTTTTTGAGGAATATAATTCAAACAAAATGCAGTAACTCATGCAAAGGAAATTAACAAGAGAACAATAGAATATGATGGAAAACTTTCATTGATTAGTTCTAGCAATTTCCTAATTGAAATACAATCTGACCAAACGGCAATAGCATCCAGTTGTGCTATACCATGAAACAAGTTCATTCCCCTGAGGAAGAAAAAAATATGAAGAAACAAAGGTCTGTACATGAAACGCATTAATGTCATCATTACAAAACCGCGTCAGAGTTTTTCTATGCCATTATCAGCTTTCATGACTGATTTAAGGAAGAAATGACAAGATGAAAAATGTCTTCTCTGCATGGGATTGTGAGACCGCCCATGGGATGATGATATCCGAATTCTTCTTCAGCTTGACTTAGCAAGTATTGAAATAGTGGTTGGTTCAAGTATGATATTGGAATTATGAATCTCTTCTTTTGGATTTCTCCAACATAGACTGCAAGGCAACCCTTTGGCACATTTGAAGCTAGTTGGCTTGCTGCAGATGGAGATAGCTGAAGAATTTGCTTAGCACGTATAATAGCAGACGAATGGAAACCCATTATTTGATATGAATGAGAAGGAAATAGTTCTTGAGAGAGATGCTGAACAATTTTTGTTCTGAAGAACGTGAAGACTTGTGTTGCTTGTGAACCTAAATGTGTGTGTATTTATAAAGATGCAAGGGTATATTGCTAGAGATCCCCTAATGCATGTAGCCAGTGGTGCAGAGGCCCTTGCAAGAGGTCTAGTCAAGAAATTATCTCTTGAGCCACCACATGGTTTTGCCTTCTACCTAATCATCAAGAATACAGGTCTGACTGGCCACTATTCATTTCTGTGAAACATCATGACCCCACTGCTTCTACGAACTACTTAGGTCTGCTTTAATTTGAAGTTATTCAAAGAGGATAAATTAAAACTAGCAATCCAAATAAAAAAATAAACAGATATCTTCTATTTTTTTCTGTGCATCAGGACAAGCTTTAAGAATGAAATTCTGTGTGTTAAAAGCATGTCCTGTACATGAATTTTTGATTCAGATATGGATCTTTTTCATCAAATTCAAATCAATACAATACCTCGAAACATTTTCTTGGGAAAAATAAATAAATACTGGAGTGGAATTTAATGGAATTGAGCTGACATCCTCAGTTTAAAGTCTATACCTGCATGCCAGATCTCTCTGCAATAAGTAGTATAGAACCTGAGAGTGGTAGCAAAGAACCTCAATCCACAGGTAATGAGAAAAGGTACTGGTATCATAGCTCGTAGGGGAATTGGAAACACAGAGACTTTAACTCAGCATATATGACATCCTGATTTTCACAAGTTCAATAATTGAACTTTCCGGAAAGACTACCATGAATGAAGCTCACATGGTCATGCCCTACTGCCAGTTCTCACCACTAGCCACATTAATACATCATCACACGGAGATGCTTTTTCTTCAAGAAGGTGCCAGGAACAGTATCTAGTATGATAGATGAGAGATGAGAAATCATATTCAAGAGGTTCTTTTTACCAATGTATTAATATAGCCTTATACGGACCTACCTAAAGATATTAAGATATTGTCACCATTACAGACCTGCGGGTACATGCGCAGTACAGAAGACAGACAGCCAAGAAAGACATTTCTCTGAAACACCTTCAATAGCTGTGATGGCACGAGTGTCTATTAGTTATTGTCGATAGATTTGAAGATAACGTTCAGCAGCATTTCTCTCTCCACGTAGAAACAATTGGTGAGTCAAGCTATGCAGACGATAAGGTTGAGTTTGAAACAAAGTCAGCAACACAAAGCCGTAGCTGCCAACAAGCAAATATGCGGGAGAAGATTATGGAAGATAGTGTAACTTGATATGTTAATCATTATCTAGTAATTTTAAAGTACTATAATTTAGCTATTATGTTATACTACAACTATATAAAAACTATCCTTGTATCTGACGTTGAGAGATAATAAAATATAGCATCTTCAACTCAATTATTGTTTGCCATATGGTATCAGAGCTATAAAAAAAGACTAACGTCTTCACATGGCTACCTCTTCTTCCTCTACAACCAACATTGATAATATCCCACCATCTCTCACCACAATCTCTCCCATGCCAAATATTTCTTCTATGAAACTGACAGCTGATAACTACCCTCTTCAGAAGGCACAATTAGTGCCTTATTTTCGTGGACAAGAATTATATGGATATCTTGACGGAAAAATTCCGAATCCCTTACCATTTATTACTACTATACATCCCGATACTAGAGAACTCACTCAAATTCCTGCTTATTCTCATTGGGTACGACATGAAAATCTTATTCTGAGCACTCTTACATCTTCTATAACTGAAGGTGTTCTCACTCAAGTGATTTCTTATACCACCTCTCATGTTGTTTGGCAAGCTCTTGCCGTTCATTTCTTTTCTCAATCTAAAGCTCGTATCATGCATATTCAGACCCAACTTGCTACAATTAAGAAAGGCAGTCAACCTGCCACTGAATACTTTCTATCTAACAAGAAATTAACTGATGAGCTTGTTGTGGCTGGTTAATCACTCCACTATGATGACATCATATCCTATGTTCTTGCTGGCCTAGGACACAATTATGATAGCTTCGTGTCCTCCATTTATGCACGAACAGATCAGGTCACTCTCGAGGAAGCTTATTCCTTGTTAATAGTAACAGAGGCTCCTAGCATGTCATCATCTGTCTACGCCAATCCCTGATATTTTATTAAATAATCGCTACTATCATTGTTAATAAAACCGTGTTTTTTAATAATTTTAAATACTTTTCTCTCTCTTGTATTATTTTTCAAAAACTTTTATCTGTATGATGTATAAGTAATCACTTTCAGGTCCTTTTCCCCTTTGTACTAAATATAGCCTTCTACGGTCTACACTATACAGAATATTAAGCTGTCTGTTACCGACACAGACCTGCAGGTACATTCCTAGCAGTGCTTACTGTCAACTTACAATAGTACAAAGGAAAACCTGTGTTCAGTAAAACGTTGGAAGATAGAGCTCCTCAGAATCTCTTTTCATGAACAAAAAATTGGTGGGTGAAGCTGACATGCCTAGCAGAGCATAATTAAGCATATCAGATTTATTTGTAATTGAGTACCACAAATTACATGAAGCCGAAACAAATATGAAAAATTCGTAAAACACATGCAACATGTCAACTCTGCAATGTAAAAGATCTAATTCAAATGGCATATCTGTAGAAACACTTTCCACCTTCCGCTAATTCGGGGCACCAACTTTCGTTACTATGCAGCTTGTCCTGCTTTTGGTCTCCATCGCCACTTGCCATAAAGGAGTAAAGGACTACCGTACAGGGGGGGCACTTACGGAATGAAGTCATTAAAATCATCAGTTGTGACAGCGGATTTGAGTGGAAATTGATATTTTTCATGAGGGACCATTGTCGAAGGGCTTTCGATGCTCAACCTACCCTAATGACCGCCTGGAGGTCACTTTTGTTGGCGTGAGCTGTCATTGAGTGATTATAGAATGAAGCTGTCATGAAGAAATTATAAGAACAATAGAGAGATCTTAGGAATCCCCTGATTTTAAGGGTCAAACATTATTTTTGCTTCTGATTGAGAGATCTTTGTGTGTTAATAGATTAGCAATTATTGTAAAGAAACACACAGAAATAAGAAATAAGAGATATATTTTCAAATACTGTCAACTTTTACATCTAGCATGTGCCAAAATTGACAAAAAATAATCCATTTGCGTAAAGATCAAGGCTTCTCTTCTTCTGCATAAATTCAACTCATGATTTGGCTGAAGCAATTAACTACAGCAATTCCGCTAAGGTAAAGGGTCCAGACTTTAATGCTTTCAATGATAAATTAATAATTTACTAATTTTCAGCAAAATTTGTATGTTTTGATCAGGAATGACAAGCATCATCAAAAAATAAATAATGAGATAAGTAAACTGTAGCAAACATTACAACCTGTTATGCACCAAAAATATGGTTGAAGCAGCACCAAGGAGATTCCAGCTTTTCATGACCAGTCTACTTATACAAGACAAGCACCTTGAAATACAAATGAAGCTCACGACTTGTCCCCGTGACATCCTCTCTAAGCCACTGGCTGAGCTGTCTCTAAAAAGATGCTAGGACTGTACTTACCACTCCTGTTTGCAGCACCACTTGTTTTTCATTAAAATTTAATGTTTTTTTTTATATATATTTATAGATAGTTTTGATATGATAATATTAAAAATAAATTTTAAAAAATAAAAACAATATTATTTAAATATATATTTTAATAAAAAATATTTTAAAAAATAATATCTAACTCACTCGTAAACACCAATTAATAACCTGCAATATCTAGTGTATAATTCCTGAATCATTTTATTAAGAGCCCATGGCTTTTATGGTGCAAATTTTAGCTGCTGAAATGTCCACACATGCATGACAACTCATATCCAAATATAATTTTGAGGGAAGAAAGTAAGAATAGTTTGGATTAGTATTTTTTTTCTTATTTTCCTCAGTTATCTCATTGTATTGTTGTAATGATCCGGCTACCAACAATATCCTTTCTTATTTTAAATGGAAGAATTACTCCAGGTAATAACACTCTACACTTATGAAAATATTTGTCAATGTACAATATGACAATGGGCTTATTGTGTACGCAGGATATTAGGATATTTTGGTGAGTGGAATTGTTTAAGAAGAAGATATCTTGATTATTTTGTGGTCGAGAAACAGAATTCATACATAGATAAATAATATCATACTTGACAGAATTAAGATCATGCACAATGGAGTTGGAGCTCGTTTTTGTAATAGAACAGGATATGAATTTTTAAAAAAAAAAACAAAAATCATGATTAATGCTTGTCATTTCCAAATTGGAAGGTTGACAAAACTTTAATAACACAGTTTTCCAAAACTGTGAAACGATATTCATTTCACTGAGGAAGAAATAAAGCATCGACAATAGTCTGTACATGGTACTGATAAATGTCCTCTTCAATGTGTTCTCACAGAGGAAAAAAAACTGTATAAAAAATTGATCTTTGCCATTGTCTGCTTTCTCACGACCGATTTAAGCAAGAAATGACGTCAAGGAAAATGTCTTCTCTGCAAGGAATCGATCGTGAGACCACCCATTGGATGAACATATCCGAATTCTTCTTCAGCTTGAACTAACAAGTCTTGAAATGTAGGCTGGTTCAAGTATGAAGCTGCTTGGCTTGCTGCTGATGCAGAAAGCTGAAGAACTTGCTTAGCAGGCACAATTGCAGACAAGCGAAAACCCATTATTTGGTATGAATAAAAAAGAACAAAAAATCTCAAAAGATTTGTTGAGCAAAATGGTTATCAAGATGTGAAGACTTGTGTTACTTGTCAGCCTAAATATACATGTATTTATAGATGTGAGGGCATTGTATTGCTAGAGGTCTTCAATGCAAATAGCCAGTGGTGATTAGACCCTTCGGTACTGAAGTGTAGTCAAGAGATTAGCTCATTAGCCATCACATGGCTGTCTTCAATCCAATAATCAAGAACACAGGTCTGACCGATCACAGATTTGAACTTGTAATACTACCTGCGGCGAAACGCTGGTAACAAGCTAGTCCGTCTA
>Ga0307511_10006649_pt1 | contig 11661 bp, 6 predicted proteins | sample 13_EM_MG_FD_200266 | JGI IMG/M metagenome (GOLD analysis project Ga0307511, IMG submission 200266) | Populus trichocarpa ectomycorrhiza microbial communities from riparian zone in the Pacific Northwest, United States - 13_EM | ecosystem: Host-associated > Plants > Roots > Unclassified | place...
ATAATTATGTGTTAGATTGATATTTGTTGTTAAATGATATGAATCTAACTAAGCAAACATTAATTTTTATTGTCTGGTGGTTGTAGGAGAGCATCTAGACCCAGACTTGACTTCTTAAGAATGTGATTAATAGAAGTTCAAGGTAAAAATCACCCCTTGCTTTTTTAATTTCTCTAAATTTTTTTGTAATGCTAGAATGCAATATAAATTATATGTATTTTGTTCAACTATATATCATGAGAGAATATTGCCTACAAACAGGAAAAATATTGTATGTGAATATTGTCTATGGGAAGGAGAAATATTATTATTATGTGAATGTTGCCTATGGGTAGGAAAAAAATATTATTATGTGAATATTATCTATGGATAGAAGAAATATTATTAGTATGTGAATGTTGCCTATGAGTAAGAAAAATATTGTTATCTGAATATGTTTACGAGGCTAGAAACTAGTCTTTTTCCCTCTGTGTGTGTGTGTAATTGTGAACGACCGTAACAATGATTAATATATCAAATGTAATTGACCACAACGATGGATCTTGAAAGTAGTAAATAAATTCAATCAACTGCAATATCAGAGACTGATAAGTTAATTGATACTTAGTTGATCGTGTTGATGTGGATAAAGTTATGGAATTGATACTTAGTCAACCATATTGACGGGGCTAAGGTTATAGAATTGATACTTAGTTGACCGTGTTGACAAGATTAAGGTTATAGAATTGATACTTAGTCAACTGGATGGAAGGTGGCTAAGGATGTCGATATGATACTTAATTAACCAGGTAGACAGTAACTAAGGTGAACGATATGTTCTTAGACAATCATTTGGACATAAATGAAATTAACAACATTAATATGTAAGTCAGTCATTGGTTAAGGATAAATGTAAAGGTTGAGGTGTAATTTACCTTGCAATTATAGAAGTAAATATAAGAATATTATCTAAGTCAGTCGTTAGTTAAGGATAAATATAATGGTTGAGGTGTAATTTACCATATAATTATGATAGTGTATATAAGGTTATTATCTAAGTTTGTTATTGTTTAAGGATAAATGTAATGGTTGATGTGTAATTTACCTTGTAATTGTGAAAGTAAATATAATGATATTATGTTTTTATATGAGATCATCTAAGCAAGAAGTTTTTAACATAGATGAGAAAAGACATGTGTTAATTCATTATTCATGGGAAGTGTATATGAATGCTAGGTAATTCCATGAATATTATGTGTATTACAGGTTTATCTCGATCTTTTAGATGACATTGTTATTATGTTGTATTCACTAGTTTTGAGTTGATATAAACCTTGGCTATAAGATGTCTTAAAAACTCCATTTGTGTATGTGTATAAGTTTAATATAACAACCCTTATAACCATTTTAATATATCTTAAGTAACTTATAATATGTAATATGTCATATGTGAAACTAGAAAGAGCACGGTGGATTCATAATATAATTATTATGAAATTATGAAAAACATCATAAGATTATGACGAGCAATGAATAATTAAAAAAATGTTAAAATTGACTAGCGGTTTACTTGAAACCACTTGTGTGATGATGTTGTTGGAATTTTGTGATGTGTTTTACACGGGAAATAAAAGGATAAAATTTAGGTAGAATTTTTGTATAAGAAAAACTCTGCTGAAATTTCATTAAATTAGAAAACTTTCCATTTGAAAAATAATAAGTTGATGTTAAAATGTAGGCCTTAAATGTTTTTGAAAAAAGTTTAAAAAAATAGTGTGAATGGGTAATAACATAAGTTATATAAAAGTAAATGAAACGATAAATCATGGTGATGAACATAACAGACTACGAGAGATTGAACTAAAAAAATAACTGAATAAAAAGCCTAAATGAAAAAATATGTGTTAAGGAAAATTGGTTGCATGAATGAAATGAAAATATATGAAAATGCTAAAACAGAAAAATATGTACTAAGAGAAAACAAATGCTTATTTGAATTGATTCATAGGTGGAAAAACCAGAATAATACATAATGAGTCAGAATAACATGAGTGTATGGTTAGAATAAAATGAATGTTGGGAACTAAAAAGGCATAAGAATATTTTTGTGACACGAAATGTATTGTGAAATGAAACAATGGTGCGAACCAGTGGTGATTGTGAAATAAAATATGTGAGATGTATACAATCGTACAAATTATGGGTGTTTAAGAAAATAGATTGTACTATGAATCAAAGGTGTTATGAACAATAGTTGCTATAATGTGACTATAGTAGTTTAATGTGTACAAGGGTGAATAGAGAGTTCATCAAAAGATAATTGAAATGTATTAAATTGGAATCTAACATGGATTGATGAACTTACAAAAGTTAGTGAAATTGGTTTTGTTTGTATCCTTGATAATCGTTAGTAATCCCGATGACACAAATATTTATTATGAGTTTCATGATTTTATATGTTTTACAAGTATTTTCCAGTATAATGTTATCAAGCTATTTATTTTTTCATATTGAAAAGGTTCCAATATTGTCCAACATATGTTTTGTAAATAAATATAATGTGAATAAATTGAAAAATATTGTATCCACACGAAAGTGTAAATAAAGACTATGTATCATTGTATTTATTAACAAAATTGTTAAATGATGAGTTTTAAGGAAGTTCTCATGGTTTATATATATAAAATAATTACCTCTAAAATTCACTTAAACAACATTTGAAAAGATAATATATGCATTAAAAGGTGATATGCAGAAAAAGAATGTTTACCAAAAGAGAAAAATTACAAGCTGAATTTTAAGATAACTCAATGTTAAATGATGAAATAAAAAAAATAAAAAAAATGATAAAATAAAGCGTCTCGAGTCAACTCGAGTTAGCATGACAAACTTGTAACCCGAGTCGTGAGGCTTAGCCAAACTCATTAAAAGAGAATTAAAAAAATTAACGACGGCCAATTTCCAACAATCCAAATGTAAAAGGATGTCATAAAAAAATCAGTCAACAAAAAGAATCCCTACAAAAATAAAACACTTGCAAACTCAGGTCAAGCCACCTCACGAGCTGAATCATGCGAAATGGAATAACCTAATAGAAGGAAAGTAAAAATAAATATGACAAAGCTTGATTTTAAAAAGAACTTAATTTTGAAAGGCAAAATCGGAAAAATATAAAAAAAAAGTGACAAAAAAAACTTGGGTTAATTGACCAAACTTATTGTCTAGGTCATGAGATCAGGATAACCTATTATAAAGAAAATCATGAAGCCCATTTTTTGAAAAAAAAAAAGGTCGAATGATAAAAATTTTAAAAAATAAGTGCAAACAAATGATGTCAATCTTTGTTAACTTTTTAAACCCATAACCCAAATCATTATACTGGAAGCACCCCATCTAAAAACCACGAAACCCAATTCCTAACCACACAAAACCCAATTCCTAACCAATAAAATATTGAAGAATAAAATTGAAAAAAAAATAAATTATAGAAAAGGATCCAAAATAAAAAAAATAACAATCAAAAGAATGAAGACCATATTTGATAAAAATAAGAAATTAAAATTATAGATTCAATGATGAAATTGAAAACAAATCGAAAAAATAACCAAGAAGAAAATTAAAAATAACAAAAAAAAAGACTAAAGTTGAAATATCAGTATATGAGAGGACAACTCTAAAATCTTGAATGACCATTGTGAATTTCAAGAAGATGAGAGATATAAGAGGAAAGAAGAGGTTATTGGCGACATACCACCACATAAATGACAACAAATGTTGCCCCACGCAAAAAGAGACACCTTTATGCTTCCAACATCGTCATGCAAACTAGGGTTTGGATGTCATAAGACTCCATTCTCGCCTCTAGAAAATGGCAGGTACCTCCCACCCGCTGACGTGTGCATTGCACTCGCCAACCAACTTCCTTGAACATTTATCCTAGCCCCTACATTTATCAAACTTTCAATTTTGGTCTCTTAACACTTAATTGTTTTAAATTAGCTAATTTTATTTTATTTTGTAAAACCGAGCGTCAACTAAGCACCAAAAACTTTACTTGATATTGCAAGGTCCATGTATTAAAGCAACAAAAATAAACTACCAAGTCAAATCACAAATAAAGTCAATTTGAAAGGATCAAATTATAAAAAAGAATTTGATGGACCAAAAACAAGAATTACCCTGAACATGCAATTCAATCCCTGATTTTGGTAAAAGAAGGTACTGAAAATTTCTTTAAACTTTAAATCAGGTCTCTAAAACTCTAATTATTGTAAATCAATTCATTTGAATCTTATTTCGCAAAAAGAAGAGGTAACCTAGCAAATGTAATATTTCCTTGGCACTTAGAAATCTTTATAAGCACATATTAAAACAAATTATGAAGATTAATTATAAATAAAATTAATTTTTAAGGATAAAATTAGAAAATGAAGAAACTGGGAGACCAAAAAGTAAAAATTTCCAGGAACCAAAAAAGAGAAGAAGAATCAATGTATGAATCCACGGTGATTCTTCTCTAAGTGTACAATGAAACACCAAGGGGTATTAGTTTTTTATTTCTAATATATAACCCATCGAATCGAATTCTTTAAGCTCTATTTACTGTAAATAACCGATACAAAATTTCTAGAGATTTTTATAACATCTCATTAAATTATTTATTTAATACGTAAATATTTGCATTATAGGTTTAAGTAGGCTTACCTTTCCGCGTGTTAATCATAGTTATTAAATCTAGACCAGTTTAATGGATCGACCCAGGACCCGGTAGCTGAATCGGTCCAGGTGATATAAAAAATCAGGATGGGTAAAAACCCTACAAGACCCGGTTAAGATCCTTTTTTTTTTTTGCAAATGTGTTGTTTCTCCTAGCTAGAATCCCTTTTTTATATATATATTTTAAGTTGGTTATTAACTCTTTTCAAAGTTTTCTAAATAAATACTAGAAGAATATTTTATTTTTTTAATGTGGGATTTGAAGCTCTTTAATTTATATATTTTATGTTCACAAGAAAAAAAAATTGTGTTTTTTCAACGTGGGATAAAAAATATTTTTGGTTTAAATACTTCAACTTAAAATGTTAAACTTAAAAGGATAACATACTAATATAATATCTTTTTAATGTGCGATAAAATATTTTTTAAAATAATATTTTAAACTTCATTATTTATAAGATATATAGTTTATATTCACATGGATTGTTTCTTATTTTTTAAAATAAAATTTTAAATTTTTAAATTTTTTTTAAATTTTTCTAAATTAATTCAAGTTAATCCGAGTCAACTCATCTAATCCGAACCCAACTTCTTAAACAGGTCAATCCCCAAATGGGGTCTGAAAAATATGTTGTTAACTGGTAAACTAAGTTCTTAAACTTCATTATTTATAACATGTATAGTCTATATTTTCATAGATTATTTTTTATTTTTTATATAAAATATTAAAACTTTAAATATTTATTTTTAATTTTTCCAAGCTAATTCAAATTAATCTCGGTCATCTCACCTAATCCCAAACACAGCTCGTTAAACAGGTCAATCCCAAGATGAGGTCTCAGAACTATGTTGTTAACTGCTAAACTAAGTTTTTAATCTACGATACTGCTGTAAAAAAATTATTAATTTATGATACATATGAAAAAAGAATAAAAAAAGAAGAATGCCCTTATCTGTTGAATGCAGTAGCAGGTCTTAACAAACTGATCTCAGTTTCCCGCCAACGGCCAGACCGAGATATCCGGTAGTAGAACACGTGTCAATCACCCTCAAACTATTTTCCTACAGCCTCTGGCGTTTTGACAGCTCAGTACTCACATTTTAACAGCCACCTCACCTGGCAACTCCTTCGAGATGCCTACTCGGCATTGCCTAAATAATTTCTAATTTTGCTGTATAAATTAAAGGCTTGGGTAGTCTGTCTCCTTTGACCACAAATTCAGGTCAAAATTTATTATTATTTATGTTTTTTTGGTCATCCTTTCAAGCTATTTATTTATTTAATTAACCAGAGGAAGCTGGCTGGAAGTGAAATCTTAAAAAAAAAACCAAAATGAGCCCAACGAATCATCAAGCGAAGACCAGCAATATGTACCCTCCACCACCCTTGAAAGTCAACAAGGACTCTCACATGATCAAGAAATCTTCGCCGCCGTCGTCTTCGTCGTCGTCATCTTCATCCTCAGCATCTTCTTCGCTCGGCATTGTAGGTCCTGTCAAACCCCCACAACGCCATCCAGTGATCATTTATACTCACTCGCCCAAAATCATCCACACAAATCCTAAAGATTTTATGTCACTGGTGCAGAAACTAACGGGTTTGTCGCGATCCGAGGAGGATCCCGCCCCTCAAGTAAAGCGAGAAAATGGTGGTCGTAGGGAGGAAAATAAGAGGAAGGTGAAGATCAATGATGGTAATGAAGGAGGCTTAGGGGATGGACAAGTTCAATATTCTTGTTTTATGCAACCTCTTTTCCAGCCACCAAATCTTAATTACATTCCAGTTTTTGCACCCAATTCAGCTGGATTTCTATGCGCAAACCAGCCATTTTATAACTACACCGATCCTTTGTATTTCCCTTCTCCAAATAGGAGGAATTCCATCGCCACAAAGTCCACCTTGGAGGTGAAGAATGAGTTCTGCGGGTATTAATTTTTTATTTTTTTTTGTTTCTTCTGATTTTGGTGAAGAATGGTGTTTTCTTGCTTTGTTCCTTAATTAGATGAGATTTGTTATTGTTGATGATATTTAATCGGTTAATTTACTTGCATCAATAAGGAAAAGAGCTGTTTATAAGGTAATCAAACTCTATTTATTTGTGTTCATATATCCATGCAAAAGCGTGAAGAAAATGATATCTCCATATTTGATCAATCCCAGGAAAAAAAAAAAAAAAACAGGTTAAGGACCGCAAAGGATAATGATATGATGATGATGACAACTCAACTAGGATAAGCAACTGGGATTCCATAAATTTTAGAGCATACCATTTCAAATTACAGTTGCAGAACAGCTGTTTTGTTCCTGTTTCAAATTCAGATTTTGAAGCTAGATGTTTTGTTCTGTTCCTGTTTCAAATTCAGATTTTAAGTTTGGAGATTACTTTTCAAATTTTTTTTTTTTAAATTCATTTTTAATGTTTACATATCAAAACAATCTAAAATCTTAAAACAAATAAATTTAAAAAATTAAAAAATTATGTGATATTTTCTTTCAGAGTTCTAGTTAGCTAAGCTAAGCTTAAAGTGTCCCTTTACACCAACCCAACCCAATTTTGAACTCTTACTTTACAACCAAATGGATCATTTGGGACACTTGCACAGTTACTGCATTCCCAAAGAGCCTCATTAGGCTATTCTCTTGGAACCCTAATGGAGGAAAATTGTTTGTTAAAACTTTTAAAGTATCAAGAATTCCTTTTTATTAAATATTTTGCTAATAACCCAGTTCCGGGTATAGATAGCTCTATCCAGGGGACCTAAAACTGACACATTACATTCCCGGAAACGAAAGACTTTTTTTGTCTGATCAAGATTGCTCTTCCTTGGTTGAGATTTACACTCGTACAGATGGTTCTGTGGAAACATAACTGTATATGTACATATATATATACTGGTACATGTATAAAGACGACACATTTACTTCTTCTTCTTGTCCTCCTTTTCTCTTTCAAGAACTACAGGAGCCGCCGGTATGCTGAACCACCACTCTCTTAGTCTCCTTGTCCATCTTTCTGTGCTTGCTGTCCTTGGAGGAGAATATCTTGTAAATGTCTCTAAGAAGGTCAACAGAATAATGTACTTGCTAGGCATGAAAGCCAGGATCAAAGCAACGCCCAGGAGAGTGAACGCAAACTTCTCGCTTGCCTGTTAATTACGTGAACACCCGAAGCAGCATGCACTTGAGTGATTTTAAGTCTAATTTGGATAGAACATGAAGAAATGAAGGGTAATTTGTACTCCTGATTCACTTGTGTGTGATTTATGATATACAAAGAAGGTAAAAATTAGAAAAGCGAAGACATGCTATCCTACTAGGAGAATGACAGCGGGAAACCTGTGGGAAAATGGACAACAGCAGGCCACGAAACTTGAGGAGGACGATGTTTCCATCTTGGATGAACTGTTCAGCTTGAGAAATAGCATCCTGGACAGCTAAAAGCTGCTCCACTGTGTTCATTGGTGGAGGTGCTGTTACCTTGATCTCCTCAACAGGCCTTCCTTGGTTACAAAATCGTGTGAGCACCATAAAGATAGCAAGAAAGATGATCATTAATCCAAACGTATAGCCCAGCCATCCCCTAAAATGCAGATCCAGTAAGTCCTTGTTAAAGAAAAAACTATCTTTCTAATACAGTACAGAAATCTACCTAAGATGAGAGCGTTTTTTTTTTTTTGTTTGAGATTGAAGAGAGAATGTGCTCTCTTATAAGGTTATACAGACTAGCACATACTCGCCATATATACATTGATACTACAAGATATACAGTCATATGCACAAAGTTCAGGTAAACTAAACTTGTTTGGGGGACCAGACTGATTGACTGACTTCAGTATCCTAAAATAGGTGATAAGTCATCCAAGTATCCTCTTTTACAGCTAACTGAGAGGATTCAAAACAATAGAAAAGAAGGGTTATACCATGCATACAATCATCCCAATCTAATAGAACCATTTTTTGTTGGAAAAGGTTACTCAAACATAAAAAGCAAATGAAAAAACCATAATTGGGTTTGAAGTACAAAGGGGAGACAAACATGGGACTGGCTAGATTACTTGATTCTAGGTAATCCTGCAAGGAATTCAACCACATACAGCATCTTGCACTGATACCTTTGATCATCTAAAGAGAGCTTTTCCTGAGAAATTAATATCTCAAATGCACCCTTCATAACAGCTACATACAACCCATGGTTTCCATTCATGTTTAATCCTTTAGCCATTTACATAAACTACCACAACAGTGTTGACAAACAAAACTCCACTATTATTAGGATAACTTAATGATTTGTGTCATTATAGTATCTAAATAATGATACATTTTTACTCAAGTTCAACAGTAATCAATAATGTAACAAGCGTCTTACCTCCAAATGACATAAGTAAGAACCAAACAGAACACCAAAGACTTCATGGGGTCATCCCAATGTATCAAGGAAATAAGCCACCTCCCAACTTCCATAACAGGGAGAAGTAACTCCTGCAAACACCAGATGTTTGTTTACAAGGAATATAAGAAGGATTATTGAAGGTACAACCTGAAAGAGATTAAGAAAATGGCCAGTTGTCACGCTATAAAACTCACTATCTTATAAGGAACTCTATTTCAAATAATGTGAACAGCATAAATAATTCAGACACAAAAATGACATTGCTAATTCAACTATGACAGACAGTGATCATTTAAAATTCTTAGCCTCGTCAGCAAACAGATACTCTCCATTTCCAGTCATTCTAATGTTTTAATGATGGAAATGAAAAAAGGCAGATAGAAACTGGAGGACAAAGTGTGCTAGGTAAAACTGAAACTCATAGTGACATATTAGTATCACCTTCATTACTGCCAAATTGGTGTCAATGCCATCTACTTTAACTCCATCAACTGTTTCTTGTGCCAGCACTGCTTTTTTGAAGCTGCTTTGCGATTCCTTAACCACCTTCTCCAATGAACTCATCTCTCCCACAGCTGTCTCACCAACAACAAGCCCAGCCTCATTCAGATCAGTTGAACTTGTTCCTAGCATGAACCCTAAATTGGAAACCATGGCCCTTGCAGAGATTGAATGCATCCCACCTCCAGTCTTGTCACTGTTAGTTCGATCTAATTTTCTTAAGGATGATATGTTTGCCAGGGTTTCCAGTATCAAATCGCCACCAGGAAGTTGATCACAAAGATTAAACATGAGAAGCGTTTCACAGTGAACAGAATTTACAGAAATAATTTCTTGAATTGCTTGAAGTCGCAGAATTCCAAGTACAGCTAATGAAAGTGCTTCATCCCTTTCAACTCCAGAGATCTTAAACTTTTTTATAAATCTGTGAACAAATAAAATTTCCCGGATAACTGCCAACCAGTAATCACGACGAGTATGGCCTTTAAGCTCTGGAAACTCTATCACGGCTGGCTCTGATCTGCGAGAGAAATGCTAAGAGGTTAATGCTAATAAAGTTCTCAAAGCAGATAATGTGACAGTGCCCAGATTCTAGCATATATAACTCTGAAACATATATTTGATCAATGGAAAGGAAAACAAATACAAATCATGCCTTACAAGGAAATAGATTTATACAAGACTGCCTTGTCAAAAAGCCGAGTACCCCATGGTCCAGTCAACTCAGGATTAACAATCTGTTTTAGGTCATCTGCCAAATCATATGTTTTCGGCTTGTCATAGGATACAACACGGAGAGCTTCATAGTACAGTGCATGATCTGTGAGAGTTACCCGACCTGTATGCACATGATAGTTAATAGCAGAAATTAGAAAAATATTTCACAGCATATAGTGATCAGAAGTGAAGGGAAATTTCACCATCTGTATATATCGAAACCTCTTTAGAATGTATGTTTGCACTTGCCTTTTCCTTTTCCAGAGAGAAGGGAACAAATAAGATGAATTTACCAAAATACTTATCCAATGAATCTACCTGGCCATGTCGATATTCCAACATGTTCAAGAACTGGTTGGGTAGTCACTGTTCCATCTACTTCCAGAATCTTCTCCCTTCTTGACAATCGCACTGTAGAAAGGAGTGATGAATCTGATTGGGTCTTCATCTTTTTTATTGCCCTGTACAGAAGATGAACCCAAAATATAAACACTGGATGTATCTGCCTACACAGCATAACATATAGATGTAAAAAACTATAGTTCTGCTGAATATAAATTGCCACAGTAAGTTACATAATCTTCATACAACATATTATATCATTTACAATCAGGTATGTTTTAAAGAGAACATAATGCGGGTTGTCAAAATGAAACCAAAACCCAAACTGTACAGCAATTTCTCAATAAAGCATCATCCTAGGTCACAAGTTTCAGTCAGCTTTCATGGTGACACCTAACATGTTCCAAGCTGATATAGCCTAGAGATTGATAGGGTTAGGAGGGAGAAAAAAAAAACAAAGGAAAAGAAAGAAAAACCAGTGACTCGAAACAAGTCTGACACTCTAATAAAAGCTTGATCTAAATGCACCCAATAAGAATATTTGCTAGCCAATCTAGCTTTGTGTTTCACCTTGTGGAAATGGATATGTGTGACCTTCCCTAATTTTTATAGATAGGATTGTGAGTTAGATTGTGTGCTTTCTTGATAGTCAACATCGTCGCTTTGTGATGTATTTTGATGAATTGTCTCTTCCTGTGCGCGCGCGCGCGCGCGTGTAGGTTTACAGGAGTGGAGCACTTAAGTAGTAATGTACAACAGGAAAATGCGGAAATCTGGAATAGCACTCAAAGGTTTGGCTTAGCAAAATGACTTGAGAATATAACAAATAATAAGCATATGAAAAAACTAAGTTCCAGGGGAGAAAGCAGAAATAAAATAGTAAGAAAGCAAAAAAAAAAAAACAAAAAAAAGCATATCTAGGCGAGCCTAAAAAGTAAAGATCTTAATAAAAATAGAAAGAAAAAAGTGTTGCAGCGTTTGCTGGTTGGGCAACTAGGCCCTAAAATGAAAGTGA
>Ga0307511_10006650_pt1 | contig 11660 bp, 10 predicted proteins | sample 13_EM_MG_FD_200266 | JGI IMG/M metagenome (GOLD analysis project Ga0307511, IMG submission 200266) | Populus trichocarpa ectomycorrhiza microbial communities from riparian zone in the Pacific Northwest, United States - 13_EM | ecosystem: Host-associated > Plants > Roots > Unclassified | place...
CTCGGTCGAGGCGTTTCTCAACGACCCCGAGCACACGGGCGTGCTCACCACCGTCAGGCCCGACGGGACGCTGCACACGGCGCCCGTACGGTTCACCTGGGACGGGACGGCCGGCCTTGTCCGGGTCATGACCGTCGCCTCCTCGCGCAAGGCGCGCAACCTGCTGACCGGCCCCGGCGGCCGAGTGGCGATCTGCCAGGTGCAGGGCTTCACCTGGGTCACGCTGGAGGGCTCCGGCACGGTGGTGCGCGAACCCGCGCGGGTGGCCGAGGGAGTCAAGCGGTACGCCAGGCGGTACTGGTCGGCGCCGCCGAACCCGCCCGGCCGGGTGGTGATCGAGATCGAGGTCGACCGGGTACTGACCCTCAACACCTGAGCAGTACCCGCGCACCACCGCAGCCCCCGCACCCGGGCGCGCGGCGGCAGCCTTCCCGGCTGCGCCGCGCGCTCACCCGTGTCGCGCGCGCCTACGCGAGAGGCGGGGGAGTGCCGTCCGCCCACAGCAGGCGGAAGGACAGCAGGGTCAGCCGCCACCCGACGGGGGTGCGCAGGGCCTCGCCGTCGACGAAGGTGCCGGTGGTGAACAGCGGCGCGAGCACGCCCTGCGGCGGGACGTGGCGCGAGTGGTGCACCTGGGTGGAGATCAGGTTGGCGCGGAGGGTGGCCCGGTCCCCGTCCAGGACGACCACGGCCGGGGAGCCCAGGTGCTGGGTGGCGGCGAAGGACGACAGGGCCTTGCGGTGGAACCCGGCCATGCCCTCGGTGCCCTCGTGCCGACTCATCGGCGGGAAGGCCACCACCGCGTCCGGGGTGAACAGCTCCGCCGCCCAGGCGTCGTCGAGTTCTTCGTCGTCGAGGGAGACCAGATAGCGGTTCAGAAGGGCCGCCACAAGAAGGCTTGCGGTGCCGGATTCCTCACGGATTTCGGTGGAGGTCATCCTTGAGAATGCGCCTTGTCCGTCCCGTCCGGGCAACCCCGCCTGACAAAGATCTGACATTGCTGACGCTTTTCTGTCATTGATTGTCGAAGGTCTGTATCAATCCGTCTTTACGCCCCGCCCGGGCCCTCGTGATACTGGCCGAACACCAGCGGGAAGAGGCAGGATGAGCACCTTTGATGCAGATGCCATTGTCGTGGGCGCCGGACCCACCGGACTCATGCTCGCGGGCGAGTTGAGGCTCAATGGAGCCTCGGTGATAATCCTTGACAAACTTGCCGAGCCGATTAAGGAATCCCGGGCGCTCGGCTTTTCTGCGCGAACCATCGAGGAATTCGCCCAGCGCGGCCTGATCGCCCGCTTCGGCGAGGTCGGCGTCATTCCGGCCGGCCACTTCGGCGGCGTCCCGCTCGACTACCAGGTGCTCGAAGGCGGCTCGTACGGCGCCCGCGGCATCCCGCAGGCCCGTACCGAGGGCGTCCTCGGCGGCTGGGCGCGCGAACTGGGCGCCGAGATCCGCCGCGGCGTCGAGGCCACCGGCCTGACCCAGGACGCCGAGGGCGTGACGCTCACCGCGCAGGGCGCGGACGGCACCCTCACCCTGCGCGCCCGTTACGTGGTGGGCTGCGACGGCGCCCGCAGCATCGTGCGCAAGCTCGCCGGCATCGACTTCCCCGGAACCGAGCCGGCCATCGAGCTGCGCTTCGCGGACGTGGCCGGCGTACCGCTGCGCCCCCGCTTCAGCGGCGAGCGCGTCCCCGGCGGCATGGTGATGGTCATCCCCATGGGCCCCGACCGCAGCCGCGTCATCTACTTCGACAGCGCCGAGCCGCTGCGCCAGAGCCCCGAGGCGATCACCTTCGAGGAGGTAGTCGCGTCCTGGCAGCGCCTGACGGGCGAGGACATCAGTGGCGCCACGCCGCTGTGGGTCAGCTCCACCACCGACAACAGCCGCCAGGCCACCGAGTACCGGCGCGGCCGGATCCTCCTGGCCGGTGACGCCGCGCACATCCATCTGCCCATCGGCGCGCAGGGCATGAGCGCGGGCATCCAGGACGCGGTGAACCTCGGCTGGAAGCTCGCCCTGGACATCCAGGGCCGGGCGCCCAAGGACCTGCTCGACACCTACCACGCCGAGCGGCACCCGGTCGGGGCCCGGATCCTGACCAACACGCTCGCCCAGCGCATCCTCTACCTCGGCGGCGACGACATCACCCCGCTGCGCGAGGTCTTCACCGAGCTGGTGGAGAACAACGAATCGGTCCGCCGCCACCTCGTCGGCATGGTCACCGGCCTCGACATCCGCCACGACGTCGGCGCGGGCGACCACCCGCTGCTCGGCCGGCGCCTGCCCGAGAGGGAACTCGTCGTCGACGGCGAGAAGACCTCGGTCTTCGCGCTGCTGAACACCGGCCGCGCCGTGCTCCTCGAACTCGGCGGCGACCACGGCCTGCGTGAGGCGGCCGCCGGCTGGGCCGACCGCGTCGAGGTGGTCCGCGCCGACCAGCCCGACTGCGACGCCCCGGTGGACGGCATCCTCGTCCGCCCCGACGGCTACGTCGCCTGGCTCGCGCCCGAGGGCGCCGGCTCCGAAGGCCTCACCGACGCTCTCACCCGCTGGTTCGGTCCCGCCGACTGAGCGCCTTGTCCGTCCCGCTCCGTCCGTACCCTCCACAGGAAGCGAAGAAGAATGCCTTTCATCTCCCTTGAGGACAAGCACCTGACCGTCCTCAACCTCTTCACCACCGACGCGCCCGAGAAGCAGGACAGCCTGATCGAGGAGATGCGGAAGATCGTCGACGCGGCGACGTACGACGGCTGGATGAACAGCACCGTGCACGCGGGCGTCGACAGCCTGGGCACCGCCAACTTCATCCAGTGGCGCAGCGGCGAGGACCTGGAGCGGCGGTACGAGGGCGAGGAGTTCAAGCACCGCACCCTCCCCGTCTTCGGCGAGATCACCACCTCGATCAAGCTGCTGCAGAACGAGGTCGCCTACACGCTGACCTCGGGCGCCCTCGACGGCAGGGTCGAGGTCGGCCCGCACCGCGACGACTACACCGTCCTCGGCGTCTTCTCCGTCACCGACGACGGCCAGGACGAGGCCATCGACGCCCTCGGCAAGGGCCAGGACTTCTTCGCCGAGGTACCCGGCTTCCGCTCGCACGTGGTCCTCAAGGGCCTGCGCGCCCGCGGCCTGGACGGCAAGTTCGTCGTCTCCTACTCGCAGTGGGACAGCAAGGAGGCCTTCGACGCCTACCGCGACCAGGCCCCGGAGCAGCAGTCCGCCGCGCGCAAGGAGGCCCAGAACCGCGTCCGCGCCGTCTCCACCGGCGACCCGTACATCAACTCGTACACCGTGGTGCACTCCCGCTCCGCCGGCGAGTGAACCGGCGCGCCTTCCACGGCGCGACGCACCGCAATACCCCGGACGCCCGGCACCCCGCTCAGGGCGCCGGGCGTCCCGCGTACGTGCCCCCCCTCCATGAGAAGGCGCGCCGTGCACCCGCTCCGGCGGAATTCGAGAATCCCCCGTGCGGCGCGCTATCGCCGGGCGGGACCGTCAAGCCAGTGGCGAATTCAGGCCGCCACAGGCCGCGTCTGCACCGCGCTCTCCCGCGCACACGCCGAGGAGCCAAACCTTATGCACAGCACGTTGATTGTCGCCCGGATGGCAGCAGCCTCGTCCGCCGATGTGGCGAAACTGTTCTCCGAATTCGACGCGACGGACATGCCCCAGCGCATGGGAACGCGGCGCCGCCAGTTGTTCTCGTACCGGGGCCTGTACTTCCACCTCCAGGACTTCGACGAGGACAACGGGGGCGAGCTGATCGAGCAGGCGAAGGGCGATGCGCGCTTCGTCGGGATCAGCGAGGACCTCAAGCCCTTCATCGAGGCCTACGACCCCAGCACCTGGCGTTCACCGGCCGACGCGATGGCCGCACGCTTCTACAACTGGGAAGCGTCCGCATGACCCGCCGACGCGTCGTCATCACCGGAATCGAGGTGATCGCCCCCGGTGGTATCGGCAAGGAGAACTTCTGGAACCTGCTGAGCGAGGGCCGCACCGCCACCCGCGGGATCACCTTCTTCGACCCCACGCCCTTCCGCTCCCGAGTGGCCGCCGAGATCGACTTCGACCCGTACGCCCACGGGCTGACCGCACAGGAGGTGCGCCGCCTGGACCGGACCGCGCAGTTCGCGGTGGTCGCCTCGCGCGGCGCGGTCGCCGACAGCGGCATCGAGCTGGGCGGGATCGACCCGCACCGCATCGGTGTCACCGTGGGCTCCGCGGTCGGCGCCACGATGAGCCTCGACGAGGAGTACCGGGTCGTCAGTGACGGCGGCCGACTCGACCTGGTCGACCACGCCTACGCGGTCCCGCACCTCTACAACCACATGGTGCCGAGCTCCTTCGCCTCCGAGGTCGCCTGGGCCGTGGGCGCCGAGGGCCCCTCCACCGTGGTCTCCACCGGCTGTACCTCCGGCCTCGACTCCGTCGGCTACGCCGTCGAGCTGGTCCGCGAGGGGTCGGCGGACGTGGTGATCGCAGGCTCCTCGGACGCCCCCATCTCCCCGATCACGATGGCCTGCTTCGACGCCATCAAGGCCACCACCCCCCGCCACGACGATCCGCAGAGCGCCTCGCGCCCCTTCGACGGCACCCGCAACGGGTTCGTACTGGGCGAGGGCACCGCCTTCTTCGTACTGGAGGAGCTGGAGAGCGCCAGGATGCGCGGCGCGCACATCTACGCCGAGATCGCCGGCTATGCCACGCGCTCCAACGCGTACCACATGACGGGCCTGCGCCCCGACGGCCTGGAAATGTCCGAGGCCATCGACATCGCCCTCGGCGAGGCCCGTATGAACCCCGAGACGATCGACTACATCAACGCGCACGGCTCGGGCACCAAGCAGAACGACCGGCACGAGACGGCCGCCTTCAAGCGCAGTCTCGGCGACCACGCCTTCCGCACGCCGGTCAGCTCCATCAAGTCGATGGTCGGGCACTCGCTCGGCGCGATCGGCTCCATTGAGATCGCCGCGTCCGCCCTGGCCATGGAGTACGACCTCGTACCGCCCACGGCCAACCTGACGACACCCGACCCCGAGTGCGACCTCGACTACGTCCCCGTCACCGCGCGGGAACAGCTGGTCGACGCGGTCCTCACGGTCGGCAGCGGATTCGGCGGCTTCCAGAGCGCCATGGTGCTGGCCAGCCCTGAAAGGAATCTCGTATGACCGCGTCGGTAGTGGTCACCGGCCTCGGCATCGCCTCCCCCAACGGGCTGGGTGTCAAGGACTACTGGTCGGCGACTCTTGGCGGAAAGAACGGCATCGGCAGGATCACCCGCTTCGACCCGTCGAGTTACCCCGCCCGCCTGGCGGGTGAGATCCCCGGCTTCGTCGCCGATGACCATCTGCCCTCACGCATCCTGCCGCAGACCGACCGGGTCACCCGGCTCGCGCTGGTGGCCACGGACTGGGCGCTGCAGGACGCGGGAGTCGACCCCGCGCAGATGTCCGAGTTCGACATGGGCGTCATCACGGCCTCGGCCGCGGGCGGCTTCGAGTTCGGCCAGGGTGAGCTGCAGAGCCTGTGGGGCCGGGGCAGCCAGTACGTGTCGGCGTACCAGTCCTTCGCCTGGTTCTACGCCGTCAACAGCGGCCAGATCTCGATCCGCAACGGCATGAAGGGCCCGGCCGGCGTCGTGGTCAGCGAGGGAGCCGGCGGCCTCGACGCCGTCGCCCACGCCCGCCGCCAGATCCGCAGGGGCACCTCGCTGATCGTCACCGGAGCCGTCGACGCCTCCATCTGCCCGTGGGGCTGGGTGGCCCAGCTGTCCACCGGCAAGCTGTCCACCAGCGACGAGCCCGCCCGCGCCTACCTGCCCTTCGACCGCGACTGCCGCGGTTATGTGCCCGGCGAGGGCGGCGCGATCCTCATCACCGAGGACGCGGGCGCCGCGCGCGCCCGCGGCGCCCGCGTCTACGGAGAGATCGCCGGCCACGGATCGACGATGGACCCCAGGCCCGGCAGCGGACGCGAGCCGGGCCTGCGCAAGGCCATCGAGCTCGCCCTCGCCGACGCGGGCGCCGACGCCCGCGACATCGACGTCGTCTTCGCCGACGGCGCGGGCGAAGTCGAGCCGGACCGCATCGAGGCCGAAGCGATCACCGCCGTCTTCGGAGCCCGGGCCGTCCCGGTGACCGTGCCCAAGACGATGACCGGACGCCTGTACTCGGGCGCGGCCCCGCTGGATCTGGCCGCCGCCCTCCTCGCCATCCGCGACGGGGTCATCCCGCCCACCGTGCACGTCGACCCGTGCCCGGACCACTTGCTCAACCTGGTCCTGGACCAGCCGCGCCCGGCATCGGTGCGCAGCGCGCTGGTCCTGGCCCGCGGCAGCGGCGGGTTCAACTCCGCCATGGTCGTGCGCGCCGCCGAGTAGGGCGGCCTCGTCCGCACGTACGCCACCACCCACGCAGCACCATTGAGGAAAGGGACTTCCACCATGGCCATCAAGGCGTTCACCCTCGACGACCTCAAGCGCATCCTGAAGGAGGCCGCGGGCGTGGCCGAGGGCGTCGACCTGGACGGCGACATCCTCGACACCGAGTTCGAGGTGCTCGGCTACGAGTCCCTCGCCCTGCTGGAGGCCGGCAGCCTCATCGAGCGCGAGTGCGGCATCTCCCTCGACGAGGAGGCCGTCAACGACGCGCACACGCCGCGGACCTTCATCGACGTCGTCAACATGCAGCTCGCGCCTGCCACGGCTGCCTGAAGGGATCCGGACATGACCCAGCACGCCACCCCCAGGGTCGCCGTCGTCACCGGCGCCACCAGCGGCATCGGCCTCGCCTCGGCGCGTCTGCTCGCCTCGCAGAACCACAGGGTGTTCATCGGCGCCCGCAGCGCCGACAACATCGCCGCCACCGTCAAGGAGCTCCAGGCCGAGGGCCTGGACGTGGACGGCGCGGTCGTCGACGTCCGCGACACCGCCTCGGTGGACGCCTTCGTCCAGGCCGCCGTCGACCGCTTCGGCACCGTCGACGTCGTGGTCAACAACGCCGGCCGGTCCGGCGGCGGACCGACCGCCGACATCACCGACGAGCTGTGGCAGGACGTCATCGAGACGAACCTCAACAGCGTCTTCCGCGTCACCCGCGCCGTGCTCGGCATCGGCGGCATGCGGCACAAGGACCGCGGCCGGATCATCAACATCGCCTCCACCGCGGGCAAGCAGGGCGTCGTCCTCGGCGCTCCGTACTCCGCCTCCAAGCACGGCGTCGTCGGTTTCACCAAGGCGCTGGGCAACGAGCTGGCCCCCACCGGCATCACCGTCAACGCGGTCTGCCCCGGGTACGTCGAGACCCCGATGGCCCAGAAGGTCCGCCAGGGCTACGCGGCCGCCTACGACACCTCCGAGGACGCCATCCTCGAGAAGTTCCAGGCGAAGATCCCGCTCGGCCGCTACTCCACCCCCCAGGAGGTGGCCGGTCTGGTCGGCTACCTGGCCTCGGACACCGCCGCCTCCATCACCTCGCAGGCGCTCAACGTCTGCGGCGGCCTGGGCAACTTCTAGGTCGTGTCCGCACAGTCGCGGGGCAGGCGGACTTTGCGGACACGACCCGGCAGGGCCCGCCCCCACGCACCCCCGAACACCACCTGAGGAGAACCCGTCATGACCACGCGTGAGGTCGAGCACGAGATCACCGTCGGCGCCCCGGCCGCCGCCGTGTACCAGTTGCTCGCGGACGTCGGCAACTGGCCGCGCATCTTCCCGCCCACCATCCACGTGGACCAGGTCGAGGCCCAGGGCGCCGAGGAGAAGATCCGGATCTGGGCGACCGCCAACGGCCGGCCGAAGAACTGGACCTCGCGCCGCACCCTGGACCCGGCGGGCCTGCGCATCACCTTCCGCCAGGAGGTCCCTGCGGAGCCCGTCAAGCACATGGGCGGTACCTGGATCATCGAGCCGCTCGGCGAGGCTAAGTCCCGCGTCCGGCTGCTGCACGACTACAGCGCCATCAACGACGACGCGCACGACCTGCTGTGGATCGCGCAGGCGGTGGACAAGAACAGCACCTCCGAACTGGCCGCGCTCAAGGTCAACGTCGAGGCGGCGCACACCGCCGAGACCGAGGAGCTGACCTTCTCCTTCACCGACACCGTCCAGGTCGCGGGCTCCGCCAAGGACGTGTTCGACTTCATCAACGAGGCCCAGCTGTGGGCCGAGCGGCTCCCGCACGTCGCCGTGGTGCGCCTCGAGGAGGACACCCCGGGCCTGCAGGAGCTGGAGATGGACACCCGCGCCAAGGACGGCTCGGTGCACACCACCAAGTCGTACCGGGTGGTCTTCCCCCACGACAGGATCGCCTACAAGCAGGTCACCCTGCCGGCCCTGATGACCCTGCACACCGGCGAGTGGACGTTCACCGAGACCGACGAGGGCACCACCGCATCCTCGCAGCACACCGTCAGCCTCAACACGGAGAACATCGCGCGCATCCTCGGGGACGAAGCCACCGTCGCCGACGCCCGCGCGTACGTGCACACGGCGCTGTCCACCAACAGCTCCGCCACCCTCGCGCACGCGAAGGCCTACGCCGAGTCGAAGGCCTCCTGAGCATGGCGCCCGACCTTGCAACGGGCGGTGCCGAGCAGGCACCGGACGGCGCGGGCCGCCCGGACCGGCTCGGCACCGAGGTCCTGGTCGTCGGCGGTGGACCCGTCGGGCTGATGCTCGCCGCCGAACTCGCACACGGCGGCGTGGACGTGGTCGTGGTCGAGAAGCGCAGGGCCCCGTCCACCGAGTCCCGAGCCTCCACGCTGCACGCCCGCACCATGGAGATCCTCGACGCGCGGAAACTGCTGCCCGACATCGGCACCCCGCCCCACGAGCCGCGCGGCCACTTCGGCGGCCTCCCGCTCGACCTCACCCTGCCCAGCACCCATCCCGGCCAGTGGAAGGTGCCGCAGACCAGGACCGAGGCGGTCCTTGAGGAGTGGGCGATCTCGCAAGGCGTCGACATCCGGTGCGGCCACGAACTGGTCGCCGCCGGCGAGGTCGGCGAGTACGTCGAGGCCGAGGCCGTCGGACAAGACGGAGTCCTGCGGCTGCGCGCCCGCTACCTGGTCGCCTGCGACGGCGAGGACAGCACCGTACGGCGGCTGACCGGGGTGGACTTCCCCGGCCACGACGCCGGCCGGGAACTGCTGCGCGCCGACGTCGAGGGCATCGACATCCCCAACCGGCGTTTCCAGCGCCTGGAGCGGGGGCTGGCCATCGCCTGGCGCAACGACAAGGGCGTCACCCGCGTCATGGTCCACGAGTTCGGCTCCACAGCAGCCCCGCGCACCGCGGACGCTGGGTTCGAGGAGATCGCCACCGTCTGGAAGCGGGTCACCGGAGAGGACATCAGCGGCGGTACCCCGCTGTGGGTGAACTCCTTCGGCGACGCCTCCCGGCAGCTCGCCTCCTACCGGCACGGGCGCGTCCTGTTCGCGGGGGACGCCGCCCACCGGCAGATGCCGATCGGCGGCCAGGCACTCAACCTCGGTCTGCAGGACGCCTTCAACCTCGGCTGGAAGCTCGCGCTCACCGTGCGCGGACAGGCACCCGAGAGCCTTCTCGACACCTACCACCAGGAGCGGCACGCGGTCGGCCGCCGGGTCCTGGCGAACATCGAGGCCCAGGCCCTGCTGCTGCTCGGCGGCCCCGAAGTGGAGCCGCTGCGCGCACTGGTGGCCGAGCTGACCGGCCTCGAGGAGGTACGGGCCCACCTGGCCGGGATGATCAGCGCACTCGACGTGCACTACCCGGTGCCCGGCCCCGCGCACCCGCTGCTCGGCGCCCGGCTGCCGCACACCGTCGTGCGGTCCGGCGGGCGCGAACGCGGCAGCACCGCCGAACTGCTGCGCGCACGCGGCGGTCTGCTGCTCGACGTGGACGGGACCGGCGTACGGGTGCCCGTCGGCTGGGCCGACCGGGTCACCTCGATCGCAGGTGACCCGGAGCCCGGCTCGCTGACCGGTGAGCCGGGGGCCGTTCTCGTACGGCCCGACGGTCACGTGGCGTGGGTGGGCCGGGACGAGGACGGGCTGGCCGAGGCGCTCGACCGCTGGTTCGGCCCGGCCCGCCCGCCGACCCCCTGAGCGTCCCCGGAGCGGGGCACGTCCGCGATCCCTCGCACACACGGGGGGACTCCCCACGTGTACGTCCGCACCCCGTCGCACACCCACCCACAACCCACTCTCCAGTGAATCCCCACTGTCAGGAAGGACAGCCCATGCAAGGGAGCGGAGGGACAGTGGCGGACACCGACGTCATCGTCGTCGGCGCCGGCCCGACCGGACTGATGCTCGCAGGCGAACTGCGCCTGGGCAGAGCCCGCGTCGTCGTGATCGAGAAGCTGGCGGCGCCCACCGGGCAGTCCCGCGGCCTGGGCTTCACCGCCCGTGCCATGGAGGTGTTCGACGAGCGCGGGCTGCTGCCCCGGTTCGGCCAGGGCGAGACCCTCGCCACCAGCCCCGTAGGACACTTCGGCGGGGCCCAGTTCGACTTCACCGTCCTCGATGACGCCCACTTCGGCGCCCGCGGCATCCCGCAGGGGCAGACCGAGGCGGTGCTGGAGGGCTGGGCCGCCGAACTCGGCGCCGACATCCGGCGCGGCTGGGAGTTCGTCTCGCTCGCCGACGGCTTCCTCGACGGGGACCACGTCGAGATCACCGTCCGTACGCCCGAGGGCGAGGAGCAACTGCTGCGCGCCGCGTACCTGGTGGGCGCCGACGGCGGCTCCAGCCGCGTCCGCAAGGCGGCCGGTTTCGCGTTCCCGGGCACCGACGCCACCCAGGGCATGTACCTCGCCGACGTCACCGGCTGCTCGCTGCGGCCGCGGTTCCTCGGCGAGCGCCTGAGCAACGGCATGGTGATGGCGGCCCCGCTCGCCGAGGGCGTGGACCGGATCATCGTCTGCCCCGACGGCCGGCCGGCGCACGACCGCGAACGGACCGTCACCTTCGAGGAGGTCGCCAAGGCCTGGCAGAGCATCACCGGCGAGGACATCTCGCACGGCGGCGCCGACTGGGTGTCCTCCTTCACCAACGCCACCCGCCAGGCCTCCGAGTACCGGCGGGGCCGGGTGTTCGTGGCCGGCGACGCGGCGCACATCCACCTGCCGGCCGGCGGCCAGGGCCTGAGCACCGGCGTGCAGGACGCGGCCAACCTCGGCTGGAAGCTGGGCGCCGTGGTCCGCGGTGACGCCCCCGCGGCGCTGCTGGACACCTACCACGCCGAGCGGTGGCCGGTCGGCCGCCGCCTGCTGGCCAACACCCGTGCCCAGGGGATCGTCTTCCTCGGCGGCGCGGAGTCGGACCCGCTGCGCGAGCTGCTGGGCGAGCTGGTCCGGTACGACGACGTCAAGCGGCACCTGGCCGGAGCGGTCAGCCACCTCGACATCCGCTACGACCTCGGCGCAGGTGAGGACGCCCACCCGCTGGTCGGCCGACGCATGCCGGCGCGACTGCTGGTCGGCGCCGACGGCGAGCAGCGCACCGCGCGACTGCTGCACCCGGGCCGGGCCGTACTGCTCGACTTCGCCGACGATGCCGGGGCGCGCCGTACGGCAGCCGGCTGGCAGGGCCGCCTCGACGTTCACACCGTGTCCGCCGAGCCGGTCGACGGCCCGGACGTACTGGCCGGCGTCCCCGCGCTGCTG
>Ga0307511_10006651_pt1 | contig 11659 bp, 3 predicted proteins | sample 13_EM_MG_FD_200266 | JGI IMG/M metagenome (GOLD analysis project Ga0307511, IMG submission 200266) | Populus trichocarpa ectomycorrhiza microbial communities from riparian zone in the Pacific Northwest, United States - 13_EM | ecosystem: Host-associated > Plants > Roots > Unclassified | place...
TATAATAATATGATAAAATAGCTAAATTTAACAAATAATAACAAATAAAAAGAACTAAAATAACTCAAGTTATTTTCAGAATTAGTGAAAAATTATATAGATAAAGAATAATTAAACTCAATCTCCAATTAGATAAATGTTGAAAGATGAAATTGAAGAAACATGAGTTTTTTTTTTAAAAAAGCAAACTCATACAAATCTCTTAAACCTGAGTTAATATTCTAAATTCACAACCAGTGAAATCCTAAACTTAGCTCAATCAAAAAGCTCAATTCTCAACCAATTTAATGTTAAATAATGAAATAAAAAAAAATCTCAATTTAAAAATTTTGTGAAAGTAAAAGAAAATAGCAATTAAAAGAACGAGGATCAAATCTGATAGAAAAAAAGTTGATGAAGGATGAAATTGTAAAAAAATAAATTTTAAAGTTATTTTAAATAAAATAAATAGCAATCAAAAGAATAAGGACCAAATCTGACAAATGAGAAAAGGATGAAATTGAAAAAAAACTCTAGTTATATGAATTATTTTAAATAAAACAAATAGTAATCAAAAAAATAAGGACCAACTTGAAGAAAAAATAAATTGAAGGGTTCTTTAAGACTTTGAACGGTCTGGTGCAAAACTCAAAGAAAAGAGAGAAAAGAAGCAAAAAAGAAAAAAAAACAAAGGTTGACGGCACCAAACCGAAAGTCAATAAGTTACACGCGATGTCTAGGGAGGAAGTTTCCACCGAGACATTTTCAAGGATGTTAAGGGAAGCTGACTTCAGCATAGAAATAAGTTACGCATGCCGTCTGAACACGCAAGAGTATTGACGTGTTGTCGCGTGTAATGTGCTAGACAATTTTGATTTCTAAATAATATTTTATATTTATTAAAATATCATATTTCTCCTCAATCAACTTGATTATAACAAAAAAAAAAGGATGAAAATACAAAAAAGCCTTTGGATGCCAATTAAAGAGATTTTGATTTTAAGGGTAATTTAATCATTTTACTATATTTTAAAAAATTAAAAATATAAAAAATCCCCTAGATGCAAGTTATATATTTTAAAAAATTAAAAATATAAAAAATCCCCTAGATGCCAGTTAAGTAGACTTTGTTTTTAAGAGTAATTTAGTTATTTTACTATACTTTATGAATATAAAAAGACTGAGCTAACCTCGATCAATCTAACAATGACTAATAAACTTTATAAAAGGATTGTATTACTCTCAATAGTCAATTCAATTATTGTTTTTAGAATAGTAAAATCATTATTACACCATTTCTGTTCATAGTGCAATGAATCTGTGTAAACGACAAAACCTTCATCTATTTTATTTTTTTTAATGATTTCTTTACAAACTATGAAATATATTTACCTATTATGACGTGAGAGTTTATTTAATTTCTCTTGTTTATATATAACAAATCGTTTCATAAGAATGGAAATTACAAATGACCACTTGCAACTATAACGTAAGAAGTTATTTCATTTTGTTACTTCATAAACGAAGAGGACATCATTCACATTATAATAAACCATTCCAAGTGTTCATGAACCTTTTGCAAGTAAATTGATATTTATTTACAAACACACAGACACAGAGTCTGTTTTCAATTTAATTGATAATAAACCTTCTGAACTTTATTTTTAAATATTTAATTTTTTTAAAAAATATTTTTTAGTTTAATAATACTTGGAAGGGATTACTATAATCTGTTTTCAATTTTTTATTTTATATAAATTAGATGTATTTGTATGACTCATTTAAAAAATTGAAAATCTTTTGTATTTAGTAACAATAATCAGCCCCCACAATAAATAGATAAAAACAACAACCAGTTTTTTTTACTAGAAATATTAGCTTCCATATTTAATTAACCTTATGAACTTTTTTATTTACCAATTCATATATTTTTAATTTAATTTATAAAGTATAAATAATTTCTCAATTAAAAAAAGTTATAATACATGAAAACATATCTATAAAACAGTTATTTGTTTCTCTAGTGTTATAAATTAATTTAAAATCTCACTCCTAACGTAACACAGGTAAAAAGCTAGTATTCTTTTAAAAACTTTACACAAACCAGAGACAAAAAAAAAAAAAAAATCTCCCTAACTGTCTGAAAGCCAAAAAAATATCTCTCTATCGTTAAAAAATACTTTTATTTTTGTGTTTTAAAAGCGTTTTTAAAAAAAATTAATTTTTTTTCTTTACTTCAAATTAATATTTTTTTGGTGTTTTCAGATTATTTTGATGTGCTAGTATCAAAAATAATTTTTAAAAAATAAAAAAAATATTATTTTGATACATCTCTAAATAAAAAGCATTTTGAAAAGCAACCGCAACTACACCCAAACACGCACATTTCGGTTCCATGAGATAATTGTGTTCAATCAGTGGCGAAGTTTGAGCATTTTTCCGAGGGGGGAAAAATAAAATTAAAAAAATTTAGCTATTTTTCAAGTGTCAAACAAGGGTTTTTTTTTTTTTTTTTTTTGAAAATTGTATTGATGTAGAGTTTTTATTTTTTTATTTTTTTAAATTTCAAATCCATGTATAAACCGTGTCTGCACATTATCATATACTTTTTCTATAAATTTGAATGTTAAATCAGGAGAGAAAAATAGTATATGACATAAATTAGCAAGAGATATTTTCTTGCAAAAAAATAAAATAAAATCTTCTGAGAACTTCAAATTGAAAATAATGATTTAATATAATATAGCGATGCACTATACTATAAAATATTTAAATATTAAATGTTGAAATATACGTGAGATAACTATAAAAAGAAAAAAAAACAAGAAAACCATTGAAGATAAGATAAACAATTAAAATACGTTATTTCCTTACTCCTAACTAATTCATTATCCCATGACTAGGTGCGCAGATTCTATCCGATATATATTTAGTATTGTTATACAAGATTGTTTTTAAAAAAAATATATTAAAATAATTTTATTTTAGATTTTTTTCTATTTTTAACACCAATATATAAAAAATACTAAAAAATATTAATTTAATATTTTTTTTAAATAAAATCAACCAAAATTTGAATTATTAACCAAACCATCAAATGTACTCTTAAACATTAATTTAATAATTTGAAAAGTGTTTTGTTAGGATCATTAAACTCGACTTTCCCTGTAAGGTCACCTAGGAGTTAGAGTCTATTCGGAAGTATGGTTATAGTTGTTTTTTAAAGTGTTTTTCGTGCTAAAATGCATCAAAATAATGTTTTTTTTATTTTTTTAAAATTATTTTTGACATCAGCGCATCAAAATATTCCAAAACACACAAAAAATTAATTTTTAATTAAAAAAATAAATTTTTAAGAAATATAATTTGCATTGTATTTCAAAACGAAGTTTATTAAAGAATATGTTTAACAATAAATAAAAGAAAAATTTAGCTTGTATCACTGGATTAAAATATTAAATTGATTCTTGAAGCCCAACAAAAGATTTATTGACTTTTCTTTTTTTTAAAAATTAAATCAACCAAAACTAATAAGCCCAACTTTTAATAACTATAATATGAATTGGTTTACATTTACCGCCTTATACGTCAAATCCAGCTCACCAGAAAGCATGCTGCTGCTGCTTCTATAAAACTAGGCATAAATTCTAAAATCTAAAATTAGCCCGTCCTCACTTTTCCTATTTCAGGCCCAAAGTGCAAAGTCATCCTCAAACATAAAATTCCTAACATTAGGGACTAAACTATACACTTTCCAAACCTGAAGGACCTTTTAAATTCACTAACTTGCCACTCTCTAGTCTCTATAATAATATCTTTCAAAGCCCTTAAAATATCCAAAAAACACTTAAGGAGAAAACAGAGCGACTAGGGTTTCTCTCTACAAAGTTCTACAGGTACAGTCTCAGATCTCTCTCCTTCTCTTTCATATTTGTGTAATTTTTAACGAAAATATCTTATAATCTACAGCACATGAAGCCTTTCTTTTACTATTTTTCAAGAATTTTGCATTTAACTTTTTCTTTTTTTTTGCTGTTCTTGATTCTTGAAAGTGTTCAAAGTGTTTTTTTTATGCTGTTCGAGGCTTAAAAAGAGAAAAAGATTAGATTTTTTGAAACGGGTTTGTTTATTTTGACAGATATAATTAGTCAAAGAAACAATGTCTCGGGTTTATGTCGGTAACTTGGACCCAAGAGTCTCTGAACGTGAACTTGAAGATGAGTTTCGACGATTCGGTGTTATAAGAAGGTTGATTTCGTAATTTTTTTTTGTGTTTTATGGAATCTTGAGTATGGGTTATTGTGTTGATGATGATTTGGTTAATGGGCTGTGTGTAGTGTGTGGGTTGCAAGGAGGCCGCCAGGTTATGCTTTTATTGATTTCGATGATAAAAGGGATGCTCAGGATGCTATTCATGAGTTGGATGGTACGCTTTTTTGTTTACTGCAGTTTAGTTTTCTGATTGTAAGTTTATTGCTTGAACTTTTGGTTATTTAACTGTATGGCTTGGTAGAGGCCTGCTAAAAAACACGCTGGTGGATTCTAATTATCTTTTATCAGAGTAGTTCTTAATTAATGCCTACATTGTGTATCAATCTTATTTGTCTCATCTCTCTCCCCCTTGATAATAGATAGATGGATGATTGGTAGATGTGTTAATTGCATGCCTTATGTCATGGAATTCGAGGTGTTGAGAAGCTATCACTTTACTATAGCTAGTTTCATCACCTGATTTTTTTGTCAAGAAGATAAGACCCCACGATCTTGGCTCAATTTATGTCGAAATTTATGCATTATCATTTTCAAACATGATGGTTTTATTGCTTAGTAAAAAATTTAAAATTCTTTCTGTTTAATTCTCAATTTTTTCCAACTTCTTTTTATGATGCCTTGATTTAATTGTTTCAATTGCCTTACACTATTTCAAAAACAATTTTTTTTTTAAAAAAAGTGTTGCTAGTAATAAATGATAGGGTTATTTCTTCTTTATATGCACCGATAAATCTTGATACTTGCTGCACAGATGTTATTTTACAAGCAGTTTGATTTATTTTGCTGTTGAATCATTTTAGTTAATCAATTATTTCTGGAGCAGGAAAAAATGGCTGGAGAGTTGAGCTTTCTCACAACTCCAGAGGTGGAGGTGGGGGTGGGGGTGGTGGTGGCGGCGGCCGTGGAGGGGGTCGTGGTCGTTCTGGTGGTTCTGACTTGAAGTGTTATGAGTGTGGTGAGGCTGGTCATTTCGCTCGTGAGTGCCGCTTGCGTGTTGGTTCAGGAGGTGGAGGTGGAGGTGGAGGTGCAGGAAGACGTCGTAGCCGCAGCCCTAGATATCGCAGGAGCCCAAGCTATGGTCGAAGGTGAATTCTTGAAACTGATAGTGCCTTCAATACATATGTATCTATGATGTATGTATGTTATATGTGCATGGTGTGTGTTTGTAAATTCCTTTTCTTTTCATAAAGTGGACTTATATTTGGTGCTTTTTAAATTCTTCTTTGGACAAATTACCCAGGAGCAGGAGCCACAGCCCTCAAGGACGATCCCCCAAGCGCCGCAGTCTATCACCTCGTGGGCGCAGCTATAGCAGGTCACCACAGTACCGTGGACGTGAAGAGCTCCCATATACCAATGGGTGAATTTTTAACTATTATTCCCAGCTTATATAGTTAGGACCTTGGCCTGAACCCTGTTGCTTATCTGTAGATTTACTAATGGTTGGTGTTTCTGTGTTTTGGACAGAAATGGCACCAGGGATCGTCGCCGAAGCAGGAGTTAAGAGTTGCAGCCTAGGCGACTTGGCTTTGCTTGGAAAATACTGCAATTAGAGTGTGTTTATTATGTTTGGACTTCAGTACCACTATGTTTTAAACGGGCAGCGCCCTCAGCCTCATGGATTTGGTTAAGTTTCTTCATACTTATTACTATGTTTGTTATTTTTCTTTAAGCTATGCAGGATAGTTGTAGGCTTTTCTAGCAGAAGGCTCTGTAGGTTATTATGAATTTATTGAGACAGGTTGCTTCTGAGAGTGGTGCTAAAACTTTATGCTTTTCTTTTTTGTGTTGAGGTCTCTTCTGGGTCTGCTTCATTGGTTTTGTGCTTCTCTACACTTGAGGTTTCATTGTTGGCCGCCCTGCATTGGGGTCTTCTATTTTGAATATTTGGGGATTCCTGCTAAACTGCATGCCTACATTCTTCTGTTTGATTGCACCTCGGCTGTGATGCGCCTCCCACAAACTCTAGTGGCATTTGTTTTAGTTAAACTTAGATGGATAGAGAGCTGCTTCAAATCTTCAATAGTGAATGTTTGGGCTCCCTGCTAAACTGAATGCCTACATGCTTCTGTTTGATTGCACTCCAGCTGTGATGCTCCTTCCTCAAACTAATGGCATCTCATTTAGTTAGCTTAGAAGGATAGAGCTGCTTCAAACACTTCTGGCAGGTACCTATATCTGTTCCACAGAAGTTGGGGTTTTCTTTAGGAATCTCTTGTGTGGTTGCCCTATTCTTAAAAATTAAAAATTCAAAATTGGTCACGGTCACACAAGGTACTTTCTCTTACCTTTCAGTTGATGCGTAAATGGTTTTTCTTCTTGTTCACTACTCTATTGCACCAATGAACTAACCTGAAGAAAAATGAATTGGTTGATCTAATTGTTTCTGGTGCAGGAAAAATTTCTTAAATAACTTTTGTCATCCTTCTGTTTTTATTCTTTTATGTCATCAGCTTTCAAATGGAACAGGAATGAAATGTTTTTTTCTTCCTTGATTTGGTTGGCTGTTGCTGAAGTTTCAAAATTTCTGACATTATAAAAAGCTTCTGTTTTCCCTTGTTCGCATTGGTCCATCGTCTCTCTTCTCGATATTTCTACCCCTTCTCCTATAGTATGAGTTTTGGTATGTTAATCTCCTGCCCATCTGGTCTTTTACAAAGCGGATGTCTTTTTGAGCTGTTGTGGAAGAGCACTGTTAAGATGCCAGGTTATACAAGCTCATAGCAGTGAACTTTGCCTTGTGAGTACTGACCACTTCTCCCAACAAGCTCAGAGAGGTAACTCGACTATTGTGTAAGTTGCCTGTCTCTGTTTGGATGATTAAGCTGCAACATATCTTTTTGAACCATCTCAGCTGGAGGATTTCTAACAATATTGATGGCCTCGAGAATGGTCCATTTCTTCATCTGCTGCTGTTGCATAGGAAGATCTTAAATCCTCATAGAGGCCTGGATTTATTTTCTTTTCAGTAGTAGTCTATGTTTCCACGCCTGGAAACCTAATCCTTAATTCGCATGACACTTGTCCTTAAAGTGCAATGATGAGCAGTGTCATTCCTTAATGGAGTTTCCTGGGACAGTTGCTTCGTTCAATTTCTTATCTGTTTAAATATATCTTGTGAATGATTGATGATTACTTTATTCGATTTTTTATTTTCATGTAGCTTGTGCAGTATCATTTAATTTTACTGTCACAACTGAACTCCCAAGGTTGTGATCATATGAAAAGTCATGAATACGTTAATAAAGGTTTTTTTATTTATTGATCTGGTTCTTTTTCTGAATGTTTTTTTTTTTTTCCTGTTTTGGAACATTAATATCTTTATTTGTCTTTATAACTAAATATGTTTTTCTTCTTGGTTTTGTTTTTATTTTTGGAATATTATAGAAAACATTAAATGGTGTGGTCAAAACAATGTACATATCACCATTCACTCATTTATATTATAGTGTAGATTTTTTTTTCAATTTGTTCTTCAAATATTTTTCATGATTGCATTCTTCTTGGATAAAGTTAAAAAATAATTGAATCAAATTTGTTCATTAGGGATAAAATTACAAGACATGATTAAAGTAGAAAAGAAGTTTAAAATTCAAACAAAAAGTTTATTTGTCATTAAACTTTATAAACTATATATATTTTGTCCTTCTATATATATTCAATTTAATTTGAGTATAAGAGTTTATTTTTGTTGTATTTTAGTTACTGATTTGGAAGCGGTGAAGATACAGAGATTATTAGATTCTAGCGGTAAAGAGAAAAATATTGTTGTTTTTATTGATTTTAACTATTAAAATAATCGATATTTGTCTTAAGTGATTTCTTTTGATAATAAAAGCTAGGTTAAATGTTTTTTTTTTTCATGGGTTAAATGGTGATGTAAAAATTCATATTCTTAACTAATTAGACTTAAGCTTAAAGTTCGGTCCAAACCTTTTCCAATCTAACATAGGTATTTAAGGAGAAAGTTATCAAAGAATTTGCATTTCCTCTCCTCTCCTTATAACTCAGGAAGTTCAAGAATCATGAGTAGGTATTTAAGGAGAAAGTTACCAAAGAATTTGCATTTCCTCTCCTTTCCTTATAACTCAAGGAAGTTCAAGAATCATGAGTGAAATTATTCCATATACGATTTGAAAATGATTGTGGTAATATTTGCTCTTAAGATTTGGAGGTACTACTTGATAAGGAGACGTGAGATATTTTTAGATCATAAAATTTGAAATATAGAAGGTGGATAGAACTGTTTAGTGATTATTCAATATCACCTGGTCAAGACGGTTGTTGTTGTTGATGCCTAGAGCAGGAAGTCATATTCAGGAGGTGATGAGATATTTTATTAAAAGAGTTACACATGTTGCTAGAGGATAAGGATAGATTAGAGATTGTTGATTCAAGAATATTGTTAGCTCATTTTCAGGCTAGGCCAGACATATAGACCGGATTAAAATAGTTCAGATGAAAGATGAGCAACTATGTAAGATTCGAAATGAGTTAGAAAAGGCTTCGAGTTTTGTTGTCAATTAGGATGGTGTGTTGATTTGGTTCTAGGCTATATATGTCCTGAGGTGGATGATTTGAAAAGAGATGTGATGATGGAAGCACACTAAACTGCTTATACCGTATATCATGGTTCTAACAAGATATATAGAGACTTGAGAGAGTGTTATTACTGGAATAACATGAAGAAGGACATTGCTGGGTTTGTGTCTCGATGCTTGATCTGTCAGGGGTTAAAGGTGAGCATTAGAAGCCACTAAGGCTTTTGCAGTTATTGTTGATTCTTGAATGGAAATGAGAGAGAATCACTATGGATTTTGTGTCAAGTTTGCCTCAGATTCAGGAGGGTTTTGACTTGGTTTGGATGGTAATTGATTGTTTGACCAAATTAGCTCATTTTTGCCAGCAAAGGTGATTTATGGGTTTGCAAAACTAGCAGAAATCTATGTTAACTAGATTATGAGATTGCACGGTGTGCCAATCTCAATTGTGTTTGACAGAGGTCTATAATTCACTTCTTGGTTTTGGGTGAAGTTTCAAGAAACTTTGAGGACTAATGTTTAGTTAAGTATTGCTTTTCATCATAAGACTGATGGAGAGTTTGAGAGGACTATTCAAATTTTAAAGAAAATGCTGAGATCTTGTGTGATAGATTTTGGGGTCAGATAGAGCAAGTATTTGCCTTTGGTGGAGTTTGCGTGTAACCATAGTTATCGGGCGAGCGTTGATATGGCTTCGCATGAGACTTTGTATGGCCAAAAGTGTAGATCACATGTATGTTGGTACGAGGTTGGTGAGAGGAGATTGATGAGTCTCGGGTTAGGACATATTACTTCATATAAGATTAAGGTAATTCGAGATAAGTTTCAAATAGCTCAGAGTAAGTAAAAGAATTACATGAATAAGATGAGGCGTGATTTAGAGTTTTTAATGGGTGATAATGTATTTCTTTAAAGTTGGGAAGAAAATAAAATTGAGCTCCAGGTATATAGGACCCTTTCAAATTTTAGAAAGAGTAGGGGTAGTGGTATACAAACTTGCCTTGCCGACCAAGCATAAATGATGTGTTCTCATTACACCGTTTTTATATTACTGATCATAAATTCGGGATTCGTGTAGTGACATTGCATCTATTTCAATAATGTCAACTCTAAGTATCCAGCGATTGTTTCTATGCACTTTCAACCGAAATTGAGTACAGGATGCCTGTTGGGCTCCTCGTCAGAGTCCATGACTTCCATGAAACAGCAGAGTCAACTTCAAAGTAAACTCCAAGCCATGGTGATAACATCACTGCATTTTCTCTCAGGAGCCAATCACTACCACTCCACTTGCTTCAAAAAGCAACAGATGAACCTCAACACTAGCTCTAACAAATATCAAACAAATAGGTGCTTTTCACTGCAGATTTCAAAAAACTCAGCAGCCTACAGTCTATTCCTTACGACGAGAACACTAAATTACATCGAAACTAAGTCTTTTCTTGTTTAGATTTCTTACGAGCTTGAACTAAAATATTCAGAAAAAAAAACTCATTTATCGTGGTTTCTCATCGAATTCGAATCTATCTACATTCAAGTCAAGAGGGTATGCTAAAATGGAAATTGAATTCATGGTTTAACTGTTCTTGATGTCTTTTCTGGGTGATGAGATGAGAGACTTGACATGGGTGCATGATGCATTAAGCAGCCCACCTTCCAGAAACTCAGCAAAACGAGAAGCACGTTCCCGTCACCGCAGAGATCGCTAATGTAGGACCCTCTGAGCATAAATCTGGCACTCTTTTAGCCTTGATTGGTCGCATGTGCTTTGTTTGTGAGTCCCAATTCATCAATGTCGTGTCTCTGGGCTTCGTATCTATCCCTGAAATTCGAAATTTTCATACTAAAAATATTATTATTGCCTCAAGATTACCACAAAATCTGGTGTGCCAACGAGTTGAACGTAATAATATTCCCCAGTTTTAACGTTAATAGAAACTAAGTTTTTTATTAAAATAATTTTAAGAATGCATTTTTTATAACTGTCTGGTGCATTTAGAAGAATAAATTCTATTAAATGCTTTTTCCACAACGAATATAATATTTTCATGAATGCGTGAATCATATATAAACGGTGCTTAAAAGGGTTCAAATTGATTTGATTTCCTTTTCTTTGATGACGAGAAACTCAAGATCCATATCTTTTAGAAAATCAAATAAATCCTCGATATACACATAGCTGTCTTAGCGTAAGTGTTTGTTGAAATAGGATTCATAATATAAGATGTTGACCTACATGAATGGGGAAAATTGAGCTCTTGCATGTTACATAAAGTGAAACTTATAGAGAGTGTTTGTTTTTGTAGTTTAACCTGTTTTTTAAAGTTTTTTTATTAGAATTTATGTTTTTTTTATTTTTTAATAATTTTAATATATTAATAAAAATAATAATTATTTTAATGTATTTTTAATTAAAAAACACACTGCATCAATGTATGATTATTAATACAGTGCACCGTGTTAATAAACGTAGTCTTGAAAGTTTTTATCTCATTTTTTCACCAATAAACAAGTTTTATTGGTTAAATTTATATGATTTTAAATTGAATTGATTTGATTGAATTGAAATGAAAAGTGTGGGCTCAGTTTCTAGTAAATAAATCTGATAATTCTACCTGAAAAAATAAATTTTAGCATAAGTCAATAGGATTAAACTTTATTAGTGAAAGCTACATGTTGTATTCTGTTTTGTCCTAGTCCCAGTTGATTATGTTTAACCTTAAAAAATGGTAGCCGGCCTCCGGCCTCTGGCATCTTCAGTTCATGATGCTAATTTGATAATCTTAGTAACTACACTCTACATTAGTTTTCAGATTCCATGGCCGGCAAGAAAAACAGGTTAATACTATGTTTCCTGACTAGTTTTT
>Ga0307511_10006653_pt1 | contig 11657 bp, 16 predicted proteins | sample 13_EM_MG_FD_200266 | JGI IMG/M metagenome (GOLD analysis project Ga0307511, IMG submission 200266) | Populus trichocarpa ectomycorrhiza microbial communities from riparian zone in the Pacific Northwest, United States - 13_EM | ecosystem: Host-associated > Plants > Roots > Unclassified | place...
CTCTCATTTAGCATCTGAAGATATTAATCAAGTTCAAGCAATCTTGAACTTATCTGTGGTAACAAGTTTTGTCAATATGTCTGCTGCATTATCAGAAGTGTGAATTTTCTCAAGCAACAATGCACTAGAAGCAACCAATTCTATAATCATGTGAAACCTCACATCTATGTGCTTGGTCTTTGCATGATAGACCTAGTTCTTTGCCAAGTTGATCACACTCCGACTATCACAATGCAACTGAACTCCACTTTACCGAATACCTAGCTTTTTGACCAAACCTATAAGCCATAAGGCTTCCTTGGTAGCTTTAACCACTACCATATATTCTGATTCAGTAATAGATAGTGCAACTAGAGATTGAACCATAGACTCCCAACAAATAGGCTCCCCTACTAGAGTAAATACATAACCTATGGTAGATCTCCTATCATCCAAGTCCCTTGCATAATATGCATCTATATATCCCACAACTGAAGAATTACCCTGCTATCTGCTAAACATGATACCATAGTCTATAGTACCCCTCAAGTATTTAAAGATCCACTTGACTGCATTCCAAGTTGTCATCCTAGATTTGATATAAACTTTCTCACCACACTGACTGCGTGTGCTAAATTTGGTATGTGAATAAACCATATCATACATTCAACACCTCAATGCACTGGCATAAGAGACCTTTGGCGTATTTTTCACTTCATCATATATCTTTAAGCATTGTGCAATAGATAATCTGAAATGATTTGCTAAAGGTGTACTCACTAGTTTTGCATTATCCATATTGAACATTTCCAACACTTTCTTAATATAGCAATGTTAAGATAACTATAATCTACTGGTATCTCTATCTCTGCGAATCTCCATTCCAATAATCTTCTTAGCAGTACTAAAATCCTTCATATCAAATTCTCTACTCAACAAATTCTTCAACTTGTTGACCTCACTCATACTCTTTGTAGCAATTAGTATATCATCAACATAAAGCAACAAAAAAATAAAAGAATCACCATTAAGGATCTTTACGTAAACATTCATACTCATATCTTTTGAAGTCAATCTTGATCATGTAGGAGTTAAATCACTTGTCCCACTGCTTCGGAGACTATTTTAGTTTATAAAGTGATTTTCTAAACTTACAGACCAAGTGTTCTTCTCCAGGTTGACTAAACCTTTCTAGTTGTACCATGTAAGTTTTCTCCTCCAAATCACCTCAGAGAAAAGCTATCTTGACATTTATTTGCCATAACTGCATATTAAAATGTGATACCAAGTTTAACATTACCCTGATGGAAGTATGTCTGATTTCATGAAAAAATATTTCATCATAGTCAACCCTTTTCTTCCATGAGTAACCCTTTTCTACTAGACGAGCCTTGAACTTATTACCCTCATTTAATGATATTGTTTTTTTCTTTTTATACACCCATTTGCATCCTATTGCCTCTTCCTATCTAGAAGTTCAACCAACTCCCATGTCTGGTCTTATATAGAGACTTCATTTCTTCTTTCATAACACCCATCCATTTATTTTTATCTTGGTTGTGTAATGCCTCTTGAAAAGTAATAGGATCCCCGTTACTAGTAATAAGTGCATAAAGATTAAATCTTCAGAACCATACCTGATAGGTGGCCTGATAATGCATTTGAGCCTGCTTAAAGCTATACTATCATGTTGCTGATATTTTAAAATAGAACTCTTTGAATTCTCAATGGTTTCTTCTTTAATATGAGTATCTAGCTCTACTTGCACCTCATGGTCATTGTTGTTGTAATTTTTTGACACTTATTTCTTTTCTTGCTGAGTATGCTGCAATATAGTTTTTTTTTTCATAAAAAAACACATCTCTGCTGATCACCACCTTATTTTCCTTTGGATCCTAGAGCTTGAAACGTTTCACCTCTTTTTGATACCTTAGAAATATACACTATTTAGACTTCATATTGTTTTGACCTCTCATAACTATAAACATACATATAGACAGGATACCCAAACACTCTCAAACCAGAGTAATCAATTAGACTGTCTGTCTATACCTCTTCTGCTACTTTTCCATCTAGTGTTGTCCTAGGTGATCTGTTAATAAAAAAAACATGTTATATTCACAGCTTTTTTCCTAGAAATTCTTAGCAAACCCTACATTCAGCCTGAAAACACCTTGCATTTTCAACTATTATTATATTCATCATTTCTGCTACACCTTTCTGTTGTGGTGTTTTGCGTATTGTGAAGTGCCTCTTGATCCCATGATACTTACACAACTTTATGAACTTTGAATCTGTGTATTCAATATCATTGTCTGACTTGAGGCATTTGATCTTCATTCCTGTTTAGTTTTCTACTTTAGTTTTCCATACCTTGAACTTGACAAACATATATGACGTATGTCGCTTGAAGTACACCCAAAAGTTTTGTCAATAGTCATCAATAAAAATCATGAAATATATATATCCTTCACGTAATGCTATCCTTACTAGACCCAAAACTTATGTATGAACATAGTCAAGAATCCCCTCTGTCTTATTTGTGGTTGTCTTGAACTACACCTTATTCTATTTTCCAAGAATACAATACTTGTAGAAATCAAGTTTGTATGTTTTGATACCTTTCAATAGATCCTTCTTATGAATCTCCATCATCCCACGCTCATCCATATGGCTTAATCACATGTGCCACAAGATTGTGTTATCTGACAAATATTCTACGATTGCAGCTCCACCTATAACTGTGGTACCTAACAATCTATAAATATTTCCTAGCAATGTTTGTCCCTTCATCACTGCCCTATCACCTTTACTCATCTTTTAGTACTTTATCTTCATACTTGGAACTGAACCCATTACAGTCTAAGATGCCCAATGAAATTAGATTCTTTCTCAAATCTGGTATATGTCTAATATCACACAAAGTTCTAATAGAACCATCAAACAATTTAATTTTGATATATTGTTTTTAATAACTTTGCATGGATCATTTTTACCTATCAATATAAAACCAAAATTGAGTAATTTATAGTTGTCTAACCAATCTTTATTGGGTGTCATGTGATAAAAACATGTTGAATCCAATATCTAAGAATTTATGGGATGATCTAAACTAGATGAAACAAAAAGCATGTCTCCATCGCCACTTTCTGAGTCTTCTTCCACTAAATTCATAGACTTTGATGAATCCTCTTTGTTCTCTGCATCCCTCTTCTTTTTCTCTGTACATTCTTATTTTATGTGCCTTGTTTTCCCACATTTATAACATTGTATATCCTTCTTCTTCCTAGATTTATACCGAGCTTTGTTGTTCTTTGATTTGTTCTGAGACTTGTTTCTCTCACGCTCTTGATTACTCTTCACCACCTGCCCTTTACCTTGTGAATTTTTATCACTATCTTTTTTCCTCGGATTAAAGCTTAATAGGGCACTTTTGATCTCTTCTAATATGAGAGTTTCTTTCCCCCATATCAGAGATGCAACCAAATTTTTATATGTAGGAGAAGCAAGTAGGGAATTCAGTAACATCAATACCTTGTCTTCATCGTCAAACTTCACATCAATTCTATTCAAATTGCTAATGATTTAATTGAACACATTAATATGCTAATTTAAATTTGTACCCTCTAACATCTTAAGACCAAACAATTTTTACTTAAGATAAAGTTTGTTCGACAATGACATGGACATTTATCAATTTTCCAGTTTTGCCCAAACTGCTGTTGGTGATTCCTCATCCATGACATGATACATCATGTCATCATCCAAACATATCCTGATAGTTGCCACAACCCTCGCTTCCAATTCCTACCAATCTATATCATTTATGCTTTCTGGTTGCTTTCTGTATAATGTTTTCACCATGCCTTACTGCACCAACAGATCCTTCACCTTCCTCTACCATAATCTAAAATTGCTTGATCCATCAAACTTGATCATGTCAAATTTTACATAAAAAATCTTTGACATCATAGACGGGTTTTGATACCAATTGTTGTGAACAACATGCAACAATTATTAACGAATATTGCAATAAGAGAAAAACTAGAAAGAACACAAGATTTAATGTCGTTCAACAATGTGCCTACATCCACAGGAGTGAGGAGTTTTTATTTTCACTATATCAAAATAGGGTTACATGATATGTATTTATAGGAGACCCTAAACCGTCCAAGGAACCCTAGCTGTCCAAGGAGTATTAATAAGTTTTCCATAATCCCAACTATATTGTTTTGCTTCACTCTGCTTCGGCATCTGCTTATGAGCCACAAACTACAATAAGTCGCAACTTCATAATTTCTGTCAAATGTTGCTTTTTTTACTATGAATTAGTTCTTGTCCAAGCGGAGCAAAATGGATTTGAAGAGAAAATCTCTGTTTCAATCTATCAAGTGATTTCCTAAATTTACAAACCAAATGTTCTTGTCCAGGTTGACTAAACCTTTCTAGTTGTACCGTGTAAGTTTTCTCCTTCAAATCACCTTGGAGAAAAGCTATCTTAACATTCATTTGCTCTAACTACATATTAAAATGTGTTACCTAGCTTAACATTACCCTCATGGAAGTATGTCTGACTATAGGGAAAAATATCTCATCATAGTTAACCTGTTTCTTCTGTGAGTAACCATTTGCTACTAGATGATGTTAACATGTAATTAGCTGAATTAGAGGATATCTTTCCATAAACAAAAGGTATATTCTATAGGAGTTCTGAAAGGATATACATTAATGTATTCCTTTCAGAACAGGAAACCTGTAAACCACTATATATATATTTGCCTATTTAAGGCATTCCTCCAAAGAGAGAAGAATAAGAAGCACAGTTAAATAAAACCTACACTCTAAACTTTATCATGGTATCAGAGCATAGTTAAAAAAAAAAATTCTTCTCTCTTCTGCCCTCATCTGGAATTGGTCCTGAAACAAGGGACTAACCATGAATGATACAAATACCTCTATAATTCTTATAAACCATACTCCAATCTCTATTAAATCACCCAACCTAAACAACTTACCCTTTGGATTTAAATTGAATGAGACAAACTTCAAAATCTGGTCACGAATGATTGAGCTTCATGTTGCTGGATTGAACAAACTTGGCTACTTAAACGGACAGAACGCTAGAATGGAAGAAGGAAATTCTGGTTACTCAAGGTGGTGCATTGAAGATGCATTGGTGCGAGAATGGCTGCTGAAAACTATGAAGCCTCATCTCATCAGTTTATTTATACACCTTTCATCAGCCAAGGAAATATGGGATAGTGTCACTCAAACCTTCTATGATGGGGCTGATGAGTCTCAATTTTATGAGTTATGTTGTAAGACCACAAGGACAAAATAGAATGGACGTCCAGTTAACTTATACTACACAGAACTTAACAGAGTCTGACAAGAAATTAATAAACGACGACCAATTAAGATGATGTGTACTACAAATCTTAGAACTAGACAAGAAGAAATTTAAAAAGATCGGATTTATGACTTTCTCACGGGACTAGATGAGGTATTTGACCTAGTACGCAGTGATCTCCTTCGCATGAAATATGTTCCAGGTATTGAAGAGTGCTTCAATACTGTTCGACAAGAGGCTCAATGTCAAGTCACCATGCTTGGAACAAAAAACACTGGTGAAGGTTCTTTCATGGTAATGATTTCCAAATCCACTGCCTCCGCTAACTTTCGCACCCTTAGAGCTGTTGAGGAAGCAGAAAAAGATAAATTGCGCTGCAGTCATTGTAATGGAAGTTGCCATACCAGAGACACTTGTTTTGAAATTCATGGCTATCCCGAACGGTTCTTAGAAAAACGAAAGTAGAGTAAAGCACGAAGCAATAAACATCCAAGCCAAGCAAAATTAGCCAATACAGTTGAGATTCCTCTCAATGTTGTTGCCATGGAACAGGTCAAAGAGACCATATTAAACCGGGTGAAATACTCTCTTTAGCCAATACAGATGACTCCCTTCCAACCTCAGGAAACACTGGAATGATGTTTTCTACATCCATGATTCAAGATACATATTGGATCATTGACTCGGGTGCCACAGACTTACAATAAATCATTATTTCAGTACATGACTTCTCCATCTAAGGAAAATGTCTTGACAGCCAATGGGGAGTCTACCCCAGTTATTGGAGCAGGATCAATTGCTCCCACTCCTAATCTTTCATTACATAATTGTTTACTTGTTTCTGCACTTTCAAATCACTTATTATGAGTTAGTCAAATTACAGAAGAATTGTATTGCGTTGTCTTAATGTTCCCCACTTTTTGCTTACTTCAGGATATCCGGACTTAAGCGATCATTGGACGTGGTACTAAGAGGAAGGGGATTTACTATGTGGATGATGTTGTGTCAGGTCACGTCCATCAAGTTCAGAGTCGCAATGTTTATAACCATAAGAATATTTGGTTGTGGCATCATCGGCTGGGTCACACATCCTTCGGCTACTTAAAAAAATTATTTCCATCCCTATTTAATGACATTTCGGATCCTAGTTCTTCTCTTAAATGTAATGTTTGCATCTTGGCCAAAAGCCACCGTACTTCATATCCGTTAAGCTTGAATAAAAGCACAAAGCCATATGAATTAATTCACTCTAATGTTTGGGGACCTGCCCTAATTACTACTCAATCTGGGATTCAGTGGTTTATTATGTTTGTAGATGATTGCACTAGAATGACTTGGTTATATACCATACGGCATAAGAGTGATGTGCACAATATACTTCCAATTTTTTATCATATAGTTCGCACTCAGTTCTCCCTCCCCGTTAAAGTTATTTGATCAGACAATGGCAGAGAATACCTTAACTCTGAAGTCTTGAATTTCTTTCAAGATAATGGTATTCTCCATGAGACTACTTGTCCAGGCACTCCGCAACAAAATAGTATGGCAAAACATAAAAACAGGTATGTCCTTGAAACTATTAGAACTCTTCTTATTGGTGCCCATATACCTCAAAATTATTGGGTGAAAGTCGTGACCTATGCAGTGCATCTCATGAATTGGATGCCATCATAAGTCCTCTCTTTCAGAACTCCTCTACAAACTCTAACTCAACATGTTCAGATTCCATCCTTACTACATATAGAACCTCGTGTTTTTTGGTGTGTCATCTATGTCCACCTACAGAAATCTCAGCGCACAAAACTGGATCCATATGCAGTGCGCTGCGTGTTTCTTAGCTTCAATCCTCACCAAAAGGGGTACAATTGTTACCATCCTTCAACTCACCACGTGTATGTCAACATAGACGTCACTTTCTTCAAAACCGAATTTTTTTAAGTCTGGAACAATCCACCTCTAGTCTTTAGAGGGAGCAGCTACAACAAAATACCTACAACTAGATTGATCTTCCCTAACTATCCAAACAGACTGGTCCACTGGGAGGATCGGGTTCACGGGAGTCTGATCCGGAGGAAGACTTTGGTTCAGGGGAAGGAGAATGATCTGGTTCAGGGGAAGGAATGGAGTTAAAGGAGTCTAGTTCAGGCACAATTAGTGGTGCAAGGGACAAATACACGTCAGAACAACAAGACAAACAGGTTGAAGCAACCCCTTCCTCTCCACAAATCCATGTTCAAGATCGACCGAATATTCATGAGGTAAGTAACACCACTCCTCTTCCCTGCCATTATCTGCTCCAAATTACTCTCTGCTTCCTAGACAGAACCATGGGAAGCCACTTGACAGGTACTCTCTGAATGGCAAAGCAAGATATGCCATTACATAATATGTCTCTACATATAGACTACCACCACAACATTAAGCATTTGTGAATGAGATGAAGAATATAAAAATACCTACAAAGGTTGAGGAAGCCTTAAAGAATCCGAAATAGGCATAAACAATGGAGGCTGAAATGGATGCACTACTAAGAAACGACACATGGAGCATTGTATCACTCCCTTCAGGAAAAAAAACCAGTGGGTTGCAAATGGATATTCACCCTCAAGCATAGAGCAGATGGGATAATTGATCGGTACAAGGCAAAGCTAGTAGCAAAGGGATACACACAATCATTCGGCATTGACTATCAGGAAACTTTTGCCCTAGTTGCAAAGATGAACACCATCAGAGTCTTGTTGTCTTTAGCAGCAAATTTCAGTTGGCCCTTGAAGCAATATGATGTGAAGAATGCATTCCTCCATTGGGATTTGGAAGAAGAAGTTTATATGCAGCTTCCACCTGGGTTTAACAATCCACAATCAAGCGGAAAAGTGTGTAAATTATGAAAAACATTGTATGGCTTGAAACAATCGCTAAGATCATGGTTTGGAAGGTTCACAGAAGCTATGAAACAAATTGGTTATAACCAAGGTAACTCTGATCACACTCTATTCATCAAACGCAAGAATGAGAGGGTTACACTGCTCATTATTTATGTAGATGATATGATTATAACTGGTGATGACACAGACAAAATAAAAAGGCTACAAGAATGTCTGTCCACTGAATTTGAAATGAAAGATTTAGGAGGACTGAAATATTTTTTGGGGATTGAAGTTGCAAGGACCAAAAATGGTATATACCTGTCACAACAAAAGTATATACTGGATCTATTATCTGAAACTGGTATGCTAAAATGCAAACCAGTAGAGTCTCCTATAGTTCAGAATCATCGTTTAACCATTTACCCATATCAGCTACCAACAAACAAGGAAAGATACTAGCGATTGGTATGGAGATTAATTTATTTATCTCACACACGCCCATACATTGTCTATACTGTTAGTGTGGTAAGTCAGTTTATGCATGCTCCAAGTGAAGACCATATGACAGCCGTAATGTGGATTATGAGTTACCTAAAAGGGGCTCTAGGAAAAGGACTGACGTTTAAAAGATATGAACATATGAAAGTGAAGGGATTTACTGATGCAGATTGGGCAGGAAATCTCACTGACAAGAGGTCCACCTTTGGCTATTTTAAATTTGTTGCAGGAAACCTTGTCACATGACGAAGCAAAAAACAAAACATGACAGCAAGATCCTCGGCAGAAGCAGAATATACAGGGATGGTGCATGGAATATGTGAACTGTTATGGCTTAGGACCCTACCCACTGAAATAGGTTTTGAACCAAAGGAACATATGTTACTATACTGTGATAATCAGGTAGCACGAAAGATAGCTAATAATCTAGTCCAACATGATCGAACTAAACACATTGAGGTATATCAACACTTCATCAAGGAAAAGTTACTTCTGAAGTTAATGAACATCCCTTTTGTTTGATCAAGTGAGAATCTAGCCTCATAATATTCTAACCCATGCAGTCCTTGCGGTAGCTCTTCATAAGTTTCTGGACAAGTTAGGCTTAGAAGATATATTTGCACCAACTTGAGGGGAAGTGTTAACATGTAATTAGCCAAATTAGAGGATACCTTTCCATATACAAAAGGTATATTCTATAAGAGTTCTGAAATGATATACATTAATGTATTCCTTTCAGAACAAGAAATCTATTCCTTTCAGAACAGGAAACCTATAAACCATCATATATATGTTTGCATCTATAAGGCATTCCTCCAAAGAGAGAAGAATAAGAAGCACAGTTAAATAAAACCTAAACTCTAAACTTTATCAGACAAGCAATGAACTTTTCACCCTCATTTAATGATATTGTTTTTTTTTCTTCTTATACATCCATTTGCATCCTATCGCCTCTTCCTCTCTAGAAGTTCAACCAATACCATGTTTGGTCTTATACAGAGACTCCATTTTTTCTTCCATAACACCCATCCATTTACTTTTATCTTGGTTGTGTAAAGCCTTTTGAAAAGTAATAGGATCCCCCTATTAGTAATAAGTGTATAAAAGACCAAATCTTCAGAACCATACCTGATGAGTGGCTTGATAGTGCATTTGGGCCTACCTAAAGCTATACTATTATGTTGTTGATCTTCTGAAGTAGAACTCGAATTCTTAATGGTTGTTCTTTAATATGACTATTTAGGTCCACCTACACCTCACTTCTAGTTCCTACTAATCTATATCATTTATGCCTTCTGGTTGCTTTTTGTATAATGCCTTCACCATGCTTTATTGCACCAATAAATCATTCACCCTCCTCTACCATAATCCAAAATTACTTGATCCGTTAAACTTGATAATGTTGAATTTTACAAAAGAAATCTCTGACATCGTAGACAGTTTATGATAGCAATTATTATGAAAAACCTGCAGTAATTATTGATGAATATTGCAATAAGATAGAAACTAGAAAGAACACAAGATTTAACATGTTTCAACAATGTGCTTACATCCACAAGAGTGATGAACTTTTATTTTCACTATATCAAAATAGGGTTACATAATATGTATTTATAATAGACCCTAAATCGTCCAAGGAACCCTAGCCATCCAAGGAGTATTAATAACTTTTCCATAATCCCAACTATATATATTGTTCTGCTTTTCTTTGCTTCGGCATCTGCATATGAGCTATAAACTACAACAAGTCGCAACTTCATAATTTCTGTCATATGTTGCTCTTTTTATTGTGAATTGGTTCTTGTCCAAGCGGAGCAAAATGGTTTTGGAGAGAAAACTTAGACAATAAATTATGACCTTTAGTTCATGTTTTAATTTAATTTTACTATACTACTGTTATAGGAGATGTGCTGTTACTTTTAATTTTTCATTTCGATAATGCTATAAACCAACCAAGCTATTTTGTTCTACATAGGATGAGCATAAGCATTTTGCCCACAAATATATTGTTGGCCATATATTTCTCCTAGATAAGAAACCATTATGGAGAGAGTATATGATTTTTTCATTGTTGTTTGACAAAGGGGAAGATAGAATTACCTTCATTGTGTGCTGTGAAGTTGGTTACCTTAATCCCAGTATTATGATGTTTGGCCATGATAATCATGTGTACAGATGACAGATTTACGTGTTCTATGTTTTCAGAGAGGTGTTATTGGTACAGCCAAGGAACTTATCAAGGAGGAAATCACAGAAAAGCTTAGAAATGATGGCTTTAATTGATTGAACACATTTCGAGTCGCAGATTTAGGTTGTTCAGTTGGGCCTAACACATTCATTGCATGACATAATTGAAGGTGTGGAGTTGAAGTGTCAATCCGAGAAAGGATTCAATTTCCATAATCTAGAGTATCAAGTTTTCTTCAATGTCCACAGCTCAAATGATTTCAACACCATTTTCATGCTCTCCCTCCTGGAAGGCGGTACTATGCTATGGGGGTGCCAGGTTCTTTCTATTAACGCTTATTTCCTAGAGACAGTTTGCACTTGGTCCATTCTTTCTTTTCTTTATTGATAACTGTAGGTGTCCAGGCCAGTTTACGCGCACCTTGACTAATTTCTCGAGGCCTAGAAGTTAACGACTATGTAAGCCTCCAGTGTTTGTAGGACTCAAACTGATAATCTCTGAGGAGCAAATTTAGATCTGACCAATTAAATTAAACTCCTCAGGATTGCACTTGTTCCATTCTTCCTATGCTTTATATTGGCTTTCCAGAGTATCAAAAGAGGTAATGGATAGAAGCTCCCCTGCTTCGAATAAGGGAAAAATCCATTACACAAATGCGAGCTGAAATAGTTAGTGCTTACACAACTCAATATGCGCTGGAATAAAGCCATTGTTAGTCATTCATACAGAGTCTAATCCATCATTATACTTTGTTGCGAGGTTACTGTAAATGACA
>Ga0307511_10006654_pt1 | contig 11657 bp, 10 predicted proteins | sample 13_EM_MG_FD_200266 | JGI IMG/M metagenome (GOLD analysis project Ga0307511, IMG submission 200266) | Populus trichocarpa ectomycorrhiza microbial communities from riparian zone in the Pacific Northwest, United States - 13_EM | ecosystem: Host-associated > Plants > Roots > Unclassified | place...
GGGTTCGAATCCCGCTCCCCCCAAATGGTGCTGTCAAGGAGGAACTTCGGGGAGGTGGGGGGATGAGGCAAATACAGGAATATATGTACCTAGCACCAAGTAAGTCTCCTATTGTGGTTGTAGTATAGCTTGACTTTCTTTGGAACCGCTTTGTACATAAGTTAGGTAGTTTAGTGCAGGTGGCCGCTACACCACACCTGCACGCACAGGGATTAGCGGTGTTGTTGTTTACCGCATGCACAGGGGGCAGTTGGCCCAGCCTCATGTAGTTAGACAGGCGCAATAGGCGCACACACGGGGGTCGACCGCTCCCAATGAAGGTTCCGTCAAAGGTTCCAAGGCCGCCGCATAGCCTAAGGCTGATTAAGGCGTAATAGAAAGAAAAAAAAAGAAAAAAAAAGATCTTTTCGTCGATGGAGGTAGTCCATTGATGATGACCTGAGAGCGGCTCACTCGGTGATCTACCGTGTCTATCTCTTCCCGGAGTTGTGAGGTATGAGTAATCTCCCTGTTTCCGAAAACGCTTGTTCTTGGGCCTCTTGGGGGGCTCGATGCGGGAGGTGGCGGTGGTGGTGGGGTGTTTGGTAATCTCGTGTGCTTGTGCTGTCTGTATGCCTCCTCGCTCTATGCTTGTGGGAGATTCTTGGTATATACTGAAGCGGGTGCGGGGGGGTCGTGCAGCGGGGGTGTCACGCCCCTGTTGTGGTTAGCTATGTTGTTGGCTTGGTTGCGGTGTCGAGTGACGTAGGCTGGTTCGTCCTTTTCGTAGTCCCCTACGTTGACGTCTTCTGTGGCTATCTAAATATATGCCCTTCTCTTGTCATTTTCTCTATCTTTTGCATCTGGATGTGTGTTTTTCCTTCTCCTCTTTTCCTGGCGTTCCTCGGGGGTCGTCAGTGGTGTGTCGACTGCGGTGTCCCTTGCTCTGGGAGCTCTTTGCCAAGTCATAATATGTCTGGTTTGGGCCTGCTGCCCCCTCCTTTTCTCTAATAAGTTGTTCGTCTGCTTTACTGTCTAACTTTTGGAGCTCTTCCTCGATCCTCTTCTTCTCTGCCTCTAGCTCTTTTCTCTTCTCAGCTGCTTCCACCGCACTTTTGGTGGCTATCGCGACCATCCGCAGTGTTCTCGGAGTCAGGTCCCCATACATGTCTAGGGATTCATTTCTCTGCATGGCTTTGTTCGCTCCTGTGGCCAGGGGTATGTAGGAGTGTTTGGGTACCATCTTGGTTGGTGGTGACTGTGTCGTATCTATCAGGGGGATCCGGTCCTTGTTTACTAGCCCTCTCTTCTCTGTAGCTACGAGGAGCTCTGCATAGCTACTGGTCTTGTGCTTTGGGGGAGGGGTAGGGGAGATCGGGGATGCTTCCCTCGCTTCTGGCCTTTTGAGTTCCATCTTTTAATTATTTCTATCTTCGCTACCGTCTCTGGTGTGCTTCTTCTTTCTTGGGATGAGAAATGCTTGGGTATCGGTGAGGGTGCCTCCGTTGACGGAGTGGCATCACCCGCTGTATGGGTTCTGATGACGGGTACTGCCGGTGTTACTTCTTGGCGTACAGGCTCGGGAGTGTCCCTGTATTTGACCGTAGGTACTTTTGGTTCAAAGCATGCCTTCCCCCCGTTGATCATGTTGGTGTCCGTGCCTACATCAGGGGAAATCCGGTTGTACACGGAAGAGAATGCTGTTAATGCAAGCATTGGTGGGTTATGTATGGCTTTCTGGAATGGCGAGGGCGTGGGTTCGGGGCTGAAGTTCGCCCACTTCCTACCCGTTGGTGGGTCTGACGAGAATTTTGAGCCCCTGCTTAGAGATGGATCGCTGATGGAAGCTTCCATCTTGACCTTCTCAGTAGGGTGTGGGTTGTTCTGGTTGGCTGGCGCTGGTGCGGCCTCGGGTTCCGTTGTCGCCTTGTTCTTGCTCATGGACATTAAAATTTTAGACGCATCTAACCCCTGTGCTGAGGGGGTGTGATTTTCCTGAGATGGGCATTGTGGTGGATCATCAGGAAAATATCACCAAAATATTTTTATTGTGTATTTGGTGGAATTCAGTGGCGTCCGGGCGTATTATTGCGTCTCCAACTGGCGCCCGTTATTTTGAAAGTTTGTCTCCCGAGAGGCATGGGAGACAGCCGGGAGACAGCCAGGAGACACCGAGAGACACCGAGAGACACTAGAGGCACTAGAGCCATTCTCAAAATATGTTCCTGATGATGAGGAGGCGAGGGAGGCGGTGGAGGTGGTGAGTCAGAGGTTGACTGGCTGTTGATAGCGGTGGTGGGTGAGCTTGCTCTGCTTGAGAGGAGATCGTTGAGGAGGGTTCTGATGTCTTTTCTCAAGTCTAGCATTTCGTCGTACATCGTTTTGAGGGCTTCCCTGACTTCTACTTCTCTGAGTTCTCCCTCTCTCTGTCTGTTTTTACCGCGATGACTTGGTTCAGTAGCGCAGTGGTCTCAGCGGTCACCAGGGACCTTGACTGTTTGATTGCTCCGCAGATTGATTGGAGGTTCTTGGTCGTCATTGCATGTTGTTCGTTCTGTCCTTTGACTACCTCTCCTAATTCTTTATTTCTAAAATCCACCTTGTCTGCGAGGTCATTTATTGCCTTTTGTACTTGTAGTTGGAGCTGGTCCAGCCTGTCGCCTTCCAAATCTTCCACTGTGTCGGCTCGGGATAGGTCGTGTTGGGTTGTGTGCGCGATCATTGATGGAGGTCAGTAGGTAATCCCCCTGTACAATTGCCTCGACTTTCTTAAGGTCCATCTTGATAACCTCAGTAGTAATAATAATACCTAGGTAGGTAACCTCAGTTCTATGAAATTCACACTTTTCTGGCTTGCGGTGGAGACCTACCTTGCACAGGACTATCAGGACTGCCTTGACGTGTATATGCTGTTCTTGAAGAGTATCTGAATATATGAGAATATCGTCTAGGTAGGCGGTTCAGAAGTTATCAAGGAAGGGGTGGAGGACATCATTAGTGAACCTCTGGGGGTTGGTAGGGGCATTAGTTGATGCAAATAGCATAACTAATACGAGTACTGATTTACCAAAAAAAAAAAAAAAATAGCATAACTAGGGACTCATAAAGGCCATAGCGGGTTCTGAAGGCTGTCTTCCATTCTTCACCCTCTGCAACTTGAAACAGGTTGTAAGCACCCCTAACATCAAGGGTAGTGTAGTAGCATGCCTTAGATAGCTGCATTAGGGTCTCGCGGATGAAAGGCAGTGGGTAACGGTTCTTGACAGTGCTTTCATTCAGGCCTCGATAATCCACACAGGGGCGGAGTGAGCCATTGTTTTTCTTCACAAACAGTATAGGTGCACCAGCGGGAGATGAAGGTGCTCTGATAAACCCCTTGGATAGGTTCTCATCTATCCACTGGCGTAGGGCCTGGAGTTCTGGCTTAGACGGTGAGTAGAGAGCGCCGAATAGTGGTGTAAATCCTCCTTTAAGAGGGATCTTATGATCATATGAGTGGTGGGGAGGCAGGACTTCTGCAACGGCTTTCTTGAACAATGGTAGGAACTTATAGTATTCGGCAGGTACTAGGTCTCAGATCTTATGATCTTCAGTAAGGAATGTCTCAGGGAGCTCTTATAGAGTACGATCTATCTCATAGACTGTTATCTTAAAGGCGCCGATGGTTCCTGGCTGTCTTCGTAGGGTGCGTATGAAGGTAGAGCCGGCAATTATAGCAATCTGGTCTATTCGTTCTGGGATAGGGATGGAGATCCCTTGGATAGAGACTGCATTAGTACAACAATGGCTAAGGCAGAAGTCGGAACCGAAAGTGAGAGTATTCTTCTTGAATCCTAGCGAGATATCGTGGCGACGTAGCCATGGTAGTCCTATTTTTATTTTTATTTTAAAAACTCAGTACTCATATGCAGTCCTAGTAAGGGGACCATGATGAGCCCCTCGGAAACCCGAGGGGATTGAAGGAGGCCCAAGTTAATCTGGGCACGCCTACGCGGTCTATGTACAAATAATATGACGATGGTAGTCCTAGAACGAGAGGGTAGTGGCCGAGCTTGGTAATGAACATAGGGATCTTTTCCTTGTGGCCGTTAATATGCATTGATAATTTGGTGACGCGGGTGATGCCGAACTCAATAGGGCGGCCGTCTATTACTTCAAGGGTGCGTGGTGTAGTAAGCTTGTATAGAGGGAGATTGTGATCACGACAAATTCTTCGTCTGCAAGGGCATAACCAGTTGCTCCACAATCTACAAGTGCATGAGTTTGGATATGGGAGATATCATTCAATTCATCCGAGATAACTATGTGATTTCCACCCAATAATTCCTCTTCGAGCACTTGAGACTGTAAAGACAAACTGGAGATACAAAATGCAGAAGACAAAGGAGACGAAGAAGATGTAGTGGACCGCACAGCAGAGTGATCTTGCTGGTGTGCGGTTACTGAAAACCCTGCTGTGGTTCAGGGATTTCGGTGCTCTGTGGTGGTGGCGGACGAAGCGTGGATGTCCATGGCATTTCTTGGGTGGTAGCGGCAGCAGCTCTCATGGACTGTGGCTGTGCAAAGGGGGCATTGCCTAACCATATGGCAAATGCCTCCACAACGGTAGCAGTGGCCTTCAGCCATCCTGCCGGCTCGTTCTTCTGGAGATAGGCGGCGGCGGTTGGCGGAGAGGCCCATAGGGCCGGCTTGAGTTCCAGTAGCAGTGGTAGTGACTGGTGCTGGGCACGAGCCCGACCGGGGAAAAGCCCGAGCCCGGTGGCTGGAAAGGCTCGAACCTGTCTTGAAAAATGACGAGCCCGCTCGAGCCGGCTCGTGCCCAGGCCTAGTGGAGGCGGAGCAGGCGCAGCAGCGCCTGCGGTGGGGTGGTAGCTTGTGATCGGGGCTCTGGGGCTTGGTATTGGGCTATGATCGAGGCTATGGGGCTTGTTGTTGGTGTTGGCGATGAGAGTGAGATTCACCCTGAATTTGGCGACGCATGGTATCATGGTCGTTGCACAGCTCAACGTAGGCTGCCAGGGTGGTGGGCTTGGGGCGCACTGGGATGATGTTATTCTTTAGGCGGTAGGCCAACCCTTGCTTGAGGGCGCCCAGCTTGGAGGGCTCATCCTATTCTACTTCGGCTGCGTGGCGTTGGAATTCAGCGTAGTAAGAGGAGAAGTCCCTTGTTCCTTGTGCGATGGTGCTGAGTTTAGATTCCGCCTATGCAACTCTACTAGGGTTTCCAAAGGCATTCTCGAGGGTGGTGGTAAGGGCTTGGAGGTTGGCGAGGTTGACTCTGCCACCACGTACATGGGACCTGACTTGGTCGGCAGCATCGCCACGTCGATAGTTCACTGCAAGGCGTAGCTTGGCTTGGTCATCTGTAGTCAACAACAATTTGTATCCTGTGCCCCAATGGCCAGTCACCGGGGGATACACCAGGGATATAAATCCTTAGTATTCTATGCCATAACCCCCATAATATACCCTGGATAAAAGATTGTCCCGTGGATTCTGCTGGTTGACTTCAACCTAGACTGGTGTGGACAAATGCCCGTGATTCATGATCTTCCACCACAGGGACGGGATGGGATTATATGGACCTGTAAATTGAAGGAGTCTCCATTTCCATGAGAAAAACTTCACGAAAATGAAGTGGTGCTCTGGAATCGCATCCTCATTAAACCTCCTGGGACAGAGACCGATGTGGAATATTCGACGGTGAATATGGAGCCAGCCGCATGCACAAGACTGCATTTTCCAGCCGAGCTCCATGGAGATTAGATTGAAGGGGAAAGTAAATGGATGCCGTGGCGGCTTTAACTCGAGGTTGAAGAAGCTGGAGGATGCAGAGCGGAAATAGGACCCTACTCCGTCAGTTCCGTAGTCTAGCTAGGCACCTATTAATAGCAAATCCAGCATCTGAAAGCTCTAGATACTGCTGGTGTACCCACCCGCCCCTCCCCCGAGGCACATTATGCGACGGTGTTGTAAGTGAGGAAACTAGGGATCTAGGCGCTTGACATGAGGTTTCTGTCACTGCTAATGCGATATTCTTGTATCGAATGGAAAAGTGCTCACTACCTATTTCATATTCTGGTGGTCGACCTGAATTCGTATTAGGACATACACCAATAATTAAGCTTGGTACATTGACGCGGGCGTTGTGGTTGGTTCTATGCGTAAGGATGGTTGGGCGTAGTCGCGGAGTTCTGGGTAGGTCCGGGGATTAGGTTGGAGAGATGTTGTGGAGGATTAGGTTGTGTTGGGAAGGGCACTGGGGAGGTGGAGGGTTGAGGTCAGTCGGGATGAGGGCTTTTTGGGGGTGACGGTAGTCAATCGACCGTGACCGCGTGGCGGGTATTTCAGGGGTGATTGTAGATTTATTACGCTACGATAACTTTGTGATTGGCTTACACATAGTCCTACCCGCAGCGGATTACATGTTACTTGCTTTATCATTCGGGCAGCGACTTTAGTTCGGTACTTGGGACATCAGCTAACCGAACAATCATTGAGCACGAGGCTACATAAATGTGTGATGGTTGCCTTAGAGTGAGAGCAATAAATGTAGTAGTGGCAAGTGATTACATACGTATATGTGCAACCCAGTCTATACGTACACCTAGTACCAACAAACAACGTGGTGGCTCTATAAAGCACCGTCAATCCTCATCAACGGTGGCTTCACTTGCGCCTCCGAATATTCCCCTACTTCTTAGCCTTCCCTCCTCTACCATACCCCACAGCTAATGCTGTTGCTGCAGACAAAGTCGAGGCTTGGGCTATAGCAGCAGCCCTACCTGACCGACGGGGGGCAACAAATCCCGAAGTGGAAGTTGGCGAGGTAGTAACCGCCGCAGTTGCAATAGGAGCCACAGGTGCCGGCACCGGTGAACTTGGTGGCAGAACAACCGGAACATTGGCCACATTTGATCGCCCGCGCGCAGCTTTGAGTAAATCACCAACCGCGATGCCCGCTTCATCCACCAACATCCATTGCCTGACAAATGCTGGGTGATGAGTCCTGTTCCCCTTCAGCGTGCGGGTGCCCTTGGGCACGGTCTCCTTGGGCTGGTGTCCGGCCGGCACTCGTTCAACAATCCACAAAAAGGCGATCTCGATGGATGCGATAAACCCCAAGGTTTTCAGCGCGACGTGGTACTGGGGCCAGGTTGAAAAAAAGGCCGCTTCCGAGTCTGAATGGCTTTCGGCAATGGTAATCTGCGTTGGTACCACAATTGCTTTGAAATTTCCCCGATTGCCTGGCTCGCTAACCAGTCTAAAAAAAAGTGCATCGATGCCCTTAAAAGTTGGCTTAGTCGGCACGTACATGACCGCACATTCTTTGGCTTCCCTTGGCAGAGTTGGTATGCTACCGGTCAATGCTTGGAAGGTCATCTTCACTTCCCATCCTTTACCCAAAGCTGAGATGCCAGACCTAGCGATTTCCCCCAGCAGCACCTGTTCAGTGAAGAACCCCAGGACAGATGGGTTAAGCGGACTGGCTGCAGCCATGGCATTGCGCCACCCGTCGGTTTGAAAATTTGTCATGCTAACGTCGACTCGCATGCAATAGGTCAGGTATTGCCGAGCTAGGAGGCATGACGAGTCTGCAATATCGTTCTTATGGAAAAAATATCTCCAATCGAGCATATCAGGCACGCTCACCAAAGGTGTTGGCCTTGCCGAAACGCAGGCATGACACATCTCGAGGTACCTATGATGGTCAGTGGATCCTAATTTCGCTTGAGCTGGTCAACAATACTTACTGGATCCAGGTTCCGCTATGTGTCGCCTCGAGCCGCATCCTGGTCTGGCTGTAATACTGAGCGATGTTTCGGCGCATTGCGGCAACAGGTCCCGTTTCAAGGAACATTTCCATCAACTTCTCCCATCTCTCATCATCGTCGAGCTGCGGCTCCTGGACCTGAATTTCTACTAGGGCTTGTAGTAGAATTGGAATCCTGCCAGTGAGGCTTTCAGCGCTCTTGCGTTGGTGATTTAAAACTTTGGTGCCCATCGTTGGCCCAAACACTGACCACCATTTTTCAATTTCGGTCTATTCATCTCTTCATTAGTGTACGTCAACCAAGATTTTATAATTAAGAAATAAGTTGTACCTCTGACAAACCACCAAAGAATGACCTCCGCAGAGCCCCCGACCCGTTCTGTTCGTGCAACCCGTGTTTGTAGTTGCCACTGGAGGAATATATTAGGTAATGAGAGCCCTCCAAAATTGCAATGAGCTTTGCACATTGCTGTCGCTCTTGCACAGACACCGAGTCGAGAGACTCCGAGCCAGTATCCAGGGCATTCAGTTGGTCAATAACGAAGTACAACCTTTCCCCTACCGATGTTGCTCGCAGCGTACACCAGCGAACTAGAGCCTGTCCCCTAGTATACTTGAGCAACTCGCACTGAGTCTCAAGATCTCCAGCATATGTCAACACCAAAGCGTTCTTTAGATAAGCTAAAAAGTCTCGAACAAGCTGCCTGCAGTCTGGAAGGTAGACGACTTTTTTCTTTCTCGTTATCAGCACAATCACCAGGGCTGCTAACATGTAGCTTTTCCCATAACCCAGCGTTCCATGGATATAGTACATGGAAAAATCATCACGGATCCGCAGGGACATTACGTCGTCAAATATGACTTTAAAGGACTCTCGCCCATAGTACCGAAACCACCTCGTTTCGCAATCTTCTGGCTGACCATCTCCAGTAGTTATGCCGCCAGCCCCTTTGACCTTATGAGTGGGTAATATGGTAAAGCGAGGCCTTGGAGGTTTCCCCACAAACGGAAATGGCAGCTCAAGGAGCTCATCGCCGAATCTATAAAAGTCTTCAAGGTCGTACGACACTGTCTCAATATCCTCCGCAAGCTTATTGGCTTCTAATTCGAACATTAGTGGCCGACTAAAGAATACCACAGGGGAGAACACTTACCTTTGATTAAAGTTCTGTAAGCTTCGTAAATTGCTGACATGGTGTTAGTATCAATTTTCTTTATATCACAGGATCATGTAGAGAAGTATACGTTTTGTAGGAGTGGTCACTTCCTCCATCTCCCCGCGCAACTCAGCCACCATGAGTCCCTCCCTCCGGTGTCGCTTCGGCTGTGGCAACTCCTCCTGCACCGCAGACTTCTCCCTCTGGCCTGTACCTGGTCAGTATTGCCTGTTTCCGATCCACAAAGATACCGACTCACGTTTCAAATTCGAATTTCCACTCTGCAGTATTTCATTTACCACCCTCATGATTTTCCGACTTGGTCCTTTTGGCAGTCCATCCACAACCAGATCCTGATGGGTCATCTTTGCCAAAGTCTCTCCATCGTATTGGTTGTCAACAAAGATGTCCCGTGCGTTCTTTTCGAACCCTGCAATGTAGGGTTCTAAGAACTCAAGTACTTTTTTTGAGTGCCATGTTTGGAATTCTGTAATCGACGGGAGTGGTTTGGAAGGCTGTCCGGTTGAGAAAGAGGCCGAGGTGGTAGAAGACATTTCCGGAGCGAGAGTCTGTGCAGGATCCATCGGGTATGCATGCAAAACGAAACAAACTTGACTCAACTCTGGGATTGTCCAGTAATATATACTGATAGTTTGAGCCTGTAGATGATGTGAATTCTAACTCATGGCGTGCCTGAGGCTACTTGTGGGGACAGTCTTGGAAGGTTTGGGTAACGTTCCACTTTCCACATGTGGAAACTTACACACTAGGGACTAGTGTTTAGAGCCTCGGGATAAAGCTCGGGTGATAGCATTCTCCTCTTCTTCTTCACTATGCCCACACGATGACGATAGAGATATACCATAGTATCAATACGAGTAATGATTCACCAAAAAAAAAGAGCTTATCACCCGAACCTACCACGTTCTATCCACATGACCTTCTGCATGACCTTCTAAAGCTGTCCGCAGCTGAAGTAGGAAGTAGGCTACTTGGTGCTTAGAAAGAGGTCATATTCCGCTATATATCCGTCACCCCGGTCTCTTGCTATTCAAAAATAATGAAATACAAAAAATGCCCTTGTGATTTCCGATCTCTCGACTCCTCCCTTACCTTCGACCGACACTAGACTGACATGTTTCTTTTTTCCGAAAATCGTTACTCGTATTCAGGCTATCTCTCCTAGAACGAGCCCTCTGACTATTATCTGCTGCTCCCTGCCCCTAATGTACGCATTAAGTACAATTTAATCTCATTCAGTTAGTGTTCCGCCTAGCCCGGCATTTGGCGTTATCTTGTGTTCTGGTAAAAATACCGAAAGCCCCCTCATTACGTATATCATTGCACACATGTGGGATGACGTCCGAGCTCAGGGGGAGAAAACTTTAATGGAACATAGTTACCAATGACTAAAATTATGATTTTTTGATTGAGCTGTTGGGTGATGTAAATCACAAGTAACTGCAAGGCGATACATATTATATTGGAGTATTAGAGCCCTAGGCCGTCCCAGCAAACTAAGCCAATACCATGGCCTAGAATTCAAATCCAGAATATAACTTTCCTTGGGGTGTACCCTCTGAGCTCCTAAATCCAAGTGAGTGTGTGAGTGATAAAAAAAAAATAAGCCAAAGGAGTATAGACATATCTTAGTCTTCAAATTTCTTGTGACCCAGATTTCACTTGAAAAATATCCGGGGATAGGCTAAAAATATCGTACAGGATTGCGTTGTCGGTCGAAAGTATACATGTCATCACCTAACTTCTCGTCCTCCTGGGTGGTAGAGGCTTGGCATGGGATTGAAGTCCCGCTCAATTCGACATCAAACTTCAACCCCACCAATCATACGCTGCCTCCAGCCACTTGCAACTCCTCCCTGAGCTCCTACATTCCCTGCTGAGGTAGGAGTGTGCTCCGAGTCCGGGAGTTTCCGGTAACAGGAGTTTCTGATGCTTCACAAGCTGGTGTGGTCTACGTGGGCTGAGGTAAACAAAGTGGTCTCGTATACAGGGTTAAGGCCACACTTGGATAGAGACTTGCAGCAAGTTTGTTTGCCCTTTCTAGCTATATTATTTCAAACTTTCCAAACAATCCGTTGACTTCCACTAATGAAAACTGATATCCAGTTACCTTCTCATATTTTCCCTCTCTAACCGCAACTTTCTTGTTTACTATGGAATTCTCTCTCTTGAGAGCGACCTCTATGCGAATACGACCCTACACCGGAATACGTCTTACAGGCAGGCCTACCGACAGAGGTACACGCACATGGGCCAAAAATGGTTCCCTGCCTCCATGTTGCCATCGGGCCACTCTACCCTACAACGGATTCGATGAGAGTCACCCTGCTATAGACATCAGTGAGGAATACAGGCTTCGGAGGGAGATTAAAAGGAAAAGAACGATATGAGGAGGATGCTCCTCTAGGAGAAGAGACATTAAGAGGTATGGAAGCAGAGGTGCATATGTTCTGACCCATTCAGCAATACGGCCCAGTCAGCAATGGGCCGGCCCATTGGTCAATGGGACGCTACTGCTGGTTGGGCCGGCCCATGCACCAATGGCGCTAATGACCGTCCCATTGAGCAATGGGCCCAGCCCATTCACCAATCTGTATCTAGTATTATTATTTCATACGAAACTATGTAATAATCATGGCAAGCACCAGACAAGGGGTATGAAAAATATAAATAAAATACTAGAAATCAAATCGCCCGGAGAAATGAAATATATAACATTAAATACT
>Ga0307511_10006655_pt1 | contig 11656 bp, 11 predicted proteins | sample 13_EM_MG_FD_200266 | JGI IMG/M metagenome (GOLD analysis project Ga0307511, IMG submission 200266) | Populus trichocarpa ectomycorrhiza microbial communities from riparian zone in the Pacific Northwest, United States - 13_EM | ecosystem: Host-associated > Plants > Roots > Unclassified | place...
TTATGCTATTTGGTCCACATCCCACTCTTCCTTCCCGCTCGGGAACACACTCCCCCTTATTAATCTCCTCCCCTCACACACGCCGTTCCAGGTTTGTTTTTCCACCGCTCGTCTTCGTTCTACATCCTGTGTTATCTTGATCCACAATATTGTATTGCCTCGGTTTGTATACCCGCGAATTGCCTGTGACGTTTGATTTTGTGACACCGAGTTTGAGAATCCTTCAGACTGGGCTGCTCTGAATCTGTTCAGGGTCGCGGCAGGACTCCAAAACATATCGACGGGGCCGCCACTCTTCAACGGCAGGTTCGTCAGGATGAGGCAGGACCCATAGGCGGGCCGCCCGCCCCGCCGCCCGCCTATTGGTTACTTTTAAATGGTGGCCGCAAGCCAACTTTGGTTCTATTGGGGGCCGCTGAAAAAGTGCCCTATTTCAATCCTTGAGTGAACTACGTCCAACCATCCCTGGCCTGCTTGAGGAGACTAGTCCAACCACGGTGCCCGCACTTCATTACACGGTCAAGGGGGAGATGGATGTTCTCGGATCTTGCCGATCTGTACGTAACGGGTCAGCTTGATGGATCAGCACGATCATCACCCTCATTGCTCGCTGTGGCTTAGCCCCACTGTCCTTGGCTCTTTTTGACGCCACAAGGTGTGGCGGCGTTTACGAATACATGGGATGGGTGGACCTTGCCTCCGGACTCTCACCCATACCACGATGCCCGTCTTCAAGAGGACGCGATCCAAGGTCGACGAAACCGATTCCGAGTCTGGTGAATCACCCACCATCGGGAAACGATCGAATAAACGCAACAAAGCCCTCGTCGATCCGCCCACCACGCATCGCGAACTCCGTAACTCGCCACAGAAGCTCGCAGTGTACATCGTGGAGGTGAAGTTGGGAGCCGACCACACTGTTGCCGGATTGTCCAAACTCGTGAAAGAAAGTGCTGATTACGCCTTAGCCAAGAATGTCGAAGAGGCGGATGTCGTGATTACGGGGATTGGGATGCGGCAGAGGTTGGAGAGGTCTATCCCCGCCGAGCTTATTGTGAGCTGTCGTTCTTCCTCTCGCATCCTCTGGGGACCCACCGCCAATCACTTCCCAGGACCGGAAACCCGTCGTCAGACCAGACTGGTTGGAAAAGTCGATCAAAGAGAGTAAACGACAGCCGTATAACCAATACCAAGCCCTACACGCCAGGCGAGGCGAGGCAGCTGACGATGCGACAAGTTCAGACGACCACGGTGACGGCTCAAGTGATGATGAGGAAGTCACCACCAGCGCTCAGGCGGACCTCAGCCATACCGCCAGACTTGCCTGCCATCGTGAATCACCTCTCATTTGCCCGAACCAGGAGCTTGTCGAACAGATTGACATCATCAGGCGCGCCCGAGAGCTTGATACGGACTGGAGGGGTGTCTTGAGTTATGCTCGAGCGATTGCAGTAGGTTTCCTAAAAACCATCGTATTATGCAGTACCCTGACGTGAGCAGTCGATAAAAGGTGGAAGTCACAACCCACACTCTGATCCCTCTAACAGAATTTCCAGCGTATCCCAGGAAGATCAAATCGGCAGGGGAAGCCAGGAAACTCTGCTGGATTGGGGATAAGATGGAGCTTAAGGTGATGTAAACGGTGTCGCTGGTACGGTAGTGACATCTGATGGTTCCAATAGATTGGGGAATACCTCAAGTACGGTCGAATCAGCGAAACCAGTGAGTACCACAAATGTCGACTTTTCCCGGCGGTCAACGAACACGACATAGGAACCATTCTCGAAGATGAAGATTACAAGGTCCTGAGGGAGTTTACGAGTATCTACGGCATTGGGCCTGTGACTGCCCGAGCGCTCCTCGCCGACGGATGCCAAACACTCGATGACGTCAAGAAGTTCTACGAGAATCCGGAGAATACCATCCAGCAAGCGCCCGATGACGACAAGGACGAATTTGAGGATGAAAACAGGCGTGTGCCGGAGAGCTGGATCGAGGTTTCGTTGGCATTGAAAGGCGATCTTAGCGTCAAGTGAGCGTGCCACCGCCGGGAGCGACCTATTTACTGACGGACATCCCGTGTGGCAGGATCCCGAGGAAAGAAGTAGAGCGGATCGCAAAGCTAGTGATGAAAGAGCTGGAAGTGATCCAACCTGGTTGTTCTCACACAATCGCTGGAGGGTACGTTCAGTCTGTACCCTCCTCCCCCTTGGGGGTTTCATGTCGACAATACTCTCGTAGGTACCGGAGAGGCAAGGCCGAAAGCAACGATATCGACATCGTCATCACACATCCAAAGGCAGATCGAAAGAGGATCCGCGAACTATGTCAAGCACTCACGGATGTACTGTCCAAGAAAGGTCTCATAACTCATCTAATGTGTGAGTTCGAAACCAATCGTTATCAGTGCGCTGTACAGCGCTCACGAGAAGTGGGAATGCAGCATTCATGGGTCAAAACACACCAACGCAGTCACACTCGGACGTTCTTGCGAAGGCACTGACCGTCTTCTCCCTTCCCGGTTCTCACAGGAGCCGCAGGCTTGACCTAGTTTTCGCCGCACCAGAAGTGTACTGGACCGCTGTCGTCGGATGGTAGGCAATCCCTTGGGTCAGAAGCGTTGGCTGGTTTTGATGGGTGCCTTCCTTAGGACCGGCTCCACTATGTTTGAACGTGACCTGAGGCTCCACGCCAAGTCGAAGTAAGTTGTCCCCATCCTGAGCATGCGCCTGAGCTAATCTACATCAGAGGTTTGAAATTTGATAGTTCCGGAATGTACGTTCTCGTTGGGGAATTGTGACTGAGAGGCACCTCTAAAATTCATTCTAGAACCAGGCGCAACAACCAGGAGGTGATTGTTGCGCACAGCGAGAAAGACGTTTTCGAGATCCTCGGCCTACCTTATATCCGCCCCACTTTGCGCAACGCTGACGCAGGCGTGTAAACGTTTAAGTCGTACCAACGTTGTGGAGTTCAGTTTGTTTTCGAATACCCTCTGTATCGTGACTGTCGTACTCGTGTAGGGATAATATGATGTTGTATTTGTAGTGTCCTTGTAGTTAAGTTACATTTGTAATGCCTCCCATATACACCCAGATCGTCAGGCGAAGGCCTGAATGTCGGTGATAGCCTTTCCAAGGATGAGGGTGTGGATATCCTGGAAAAAGAAGTCTTTCAGGGCTCGACCGCGGGTACGCCACCAACGAACTTACGTATGTTCCCTCATAGGTATTGGTAACCTGGAGGTTGGCAACATGCCTACCGATATGATACTCGTCTGAAGCAGCATTTCCGCCAAGGATATCCAGTAAAATGCGCGCATGCTGCAGAGCCTTCCCACAATTGTTCCTCTTCACGAGACTGACCATCTCTGGGGCGGCCAGCCCCTGATCCTTCAACCTACCCACCTGCAAACTCGCTTGCAGGCCCAACGCAATCTCCGAATGCGCATCAGCCAACTTCTTCTGAACCAATTGGAATGAAGCGAGAGGACGGGAGAATTGGTGACGCTCCAAAGCGTACTCCCGGGCGCGTTGGAGGCAATCCTCGAGAGTGCCCATCACGCCCCACGAGATGCCGTATCTTGCACTATTGAGGCAAGAGAAGGGTGCACCGAGGCCCTTGCCGTGGGGGAGTAGGGCCGAATGGGGGGCTTTCACGGAATCCATGAATATCGATCCAGTTGCAGAGGACCGTAGGGCGAGCTTGTTCTTGATTTGAGGTGCGGTCAGACCGTCCATTCCCTGTCATGAGAATTCAGGATGATCTCAATAGAATGAGTAAATGTTTCTCCCCTACCTTCTCGAGGATGAATCCTCGAATCTTTCCGTCCCACTTGCATTTAGCCCAGACAATAAAGACGTCACTACACATGATCAGTCAGGCAGAAGGCGATGAACGTCGAGGAAACTCACGCAAATGGAGCGTTGGTAATCCATGTTTTGCTTCCATTGATGATATAGCCCCCATCGGTTTCCTCGGCAGTCGTCTCCATACTTGATGGATCTGACCCATGGTTCGGTTCTGTGAGGCCCTGCCATCGTGGACGGGTGAGGAGAATGTCAAATAAAACCCGCAATTACGCACAAAGCACCCAATCAACTCCCCCGAAGCTAACGCAGGGAGGTATTTCTCCTTCTGTTCCTTTGTTCCGAATTCGTGGATTGGGTGCATCACGAGAGAGGACTGCACTGAAGCTGTAGACCGGTAGCCAGAGTCCACCCTATGCCACTTAGTTAGGAAAGCAGAATTTTGCCACCGTCAGGGTCCATAGGTACGCACCGTTCAATTTCACGGGCAATTAAACCGTACGCAACGCTACTGGCACCCGCACAACCATACCCTTGAATGGTAGGTCCGAGAAGACCCATTTTACCCATCTCAGGGAGGACCTCTTTGTCGAATTCTGGCGGCTGAAAGTTAGGTACGTCACCGCGACAGGTGAGGTGGTCGACTTACGTTCCGTCCGCTGGGCATGAAGGATCCGCGGCAAGAGATTCTCCTGCGCATACATTCAGCAAAACAGCTCTTGGACTCGTATATCCTGACGGACTTGACAATATGTGCGAGCAGTGTCACTGCGTGTTCGAACGGTTTAGCAGACGTCAGGAACACGACGAAGAGAACCCGTACCGAATCGCGATTTCCTCCTCGGTCAATTGTGATTCAATGTTTAGAGGGTCCTCCCAGTTGTATTTGACACGTTCTACCGCCATTGGGTCAATTACAAAGACCACCTTCCGAGATGTCACTCACTTGCGGAGGATCCGGAGGAGGCAGCTCTAGCCCAGGCCCTAAGCGGATTGGAGAGGTTACTAGACCTGATGCGAACAATGCTGCCGAGCATTTCCAGAGGATGGGTATGGGATGTAGAAGAGGGAAGAAATGGTCAGCCACAGGACCGGGGCCGTGAAGTTCAACTTTAAGCTACGGTGGGGTACGGCAGCGGAAGGATCTCGGGTCACGTGCGTGCGCTCATCGGGGACATGATCCGACTCCGAAGATCCGGCGAACTTCGAGCTACAGGATTTATTATGCGCTTGATCATGATACTGTAGACTGGAATTCAACCTCAAGTTCAGAGGGGAAGATCGTGATGTTCTCCAGGTTGGTTACCGAAATGCGTACCCTCCAGACAGACGAACGAAATTTTCATCCTTGATTTACACACACGAAACATGTCGTAGCCCCCCTGAGGATCCAGCGCAGCTACAAGGAGAACCTACGGCTCGGACCCCGGCCTTTCCTGACAGAGACCACCATCTCCCCGAGCGAATCGCGTTCCGCCTCCCACTGAAAGTAAAGCACGTCAGTAACGGGATGAGAAAAAAAAAAGTATCCTCAGGTATTCGTACCAGCTCCCAATTCTCCTGTTCCCAGAGGACCCAACCCGCCGGCATACCCCCTCCCAACCGTCTATTCACTTCTCCAACACAGATCATGATACGATGGGTTGAAGTACGAGAAGCGAGTTTCGAAATGAGAGACATTTGGTCTGTAAGCTCTTGATCTTTGCCTCCCCAGTGCCAAGTGTAATTTGAGACCCCCAATATCCCATGGAGCTCGACAACCCTCAGGGACGGGAATGAAGTCTCGGAAAGCAGTGTATCTATGAACTCCTCCGGCTGTCACGAAATCAGGTCAAGGGTTAGGGTGAGATGGTGGTAAAACGAGGACTCACGAGCGATCCATTGAGCTTGTTGATGTCAACAGCAATTTCCTCCAAATTGGGTGCGTGCAGGCCAATGGCACGCAATTCCGGTATAGACAACATTTCCCTCTGTGGATTATCGAACCTTTCTGGGCGATGCAAGTGCAAGCTCCTGAGTGTCGCCCCTTGTTTCTCCAGGACTGTTGAAAGGTATGGGTGGTATTCTCCTTCCATCCCGACTGTAGAAAGACCATTCGTTCGGGGTGCGCTCAGAAAACGGAGAAAAGCGTTCTCGAAAGCTTTTGCATTACCCCTTGTGTCAGAGTAGTAGGGGTGGGGGAGTTCAATTCGGATCGTTTCGAGTCCGGGAAGGCCCTCTGCGGAATTCAATGCGGCGTTCAAGAAATATGCAGGCTCCCGGGTCGCTCGTAACTCGAGGTTCCGCAGCCGAGACCAATCCATCGCCATCATCCAGTAATCGACATTGGTAGTGGAGAGAGGGAACGCCTCTATGGTCAAATCTTCCAAAGGCGGGAACTTTTTGCCTCTTGGTTTGGAAAACTTGGGGTCAACGATGTGCAAGACGCAACCCATGCTACCGAGTTTGATGGTCAACTTGGTAAGGTTCTTCGAGTCCATGATTTGAGTTTGGATGTGGGTCAGTAGTCGGCTGGTCTTGGTGGTAGCCAGTGCACTCGGTACGATACCAAGGTAAAGAGAACGTAGCAGCGGGGAAGAACGTAGTGAATTGAGATCCCCAAACGTGACTTTCACATCCAGCTTGAGGTTGGGGAAGTGTTTCTCTAAGGATTTGAGAAGTGGGGGGAGCACAGACCGGTCGTCCCCCCACCTAACGATATAATCAACGCCATTGCACCTGAGGTGAGAATAACCCTCACGTTATACGTTTCAAAGACCTCAAGTAATTGCTCCCGCGGGCGATAAGTTTGGTGAAGTCGTCGAGGGCGTCGCCGGTCTTGCAATATTTCTCTGTATGGTGGTCACATTCAAGTTCGAGATCGAACTCTGCGATTCCCGCTGCGGCTACACCATTCGTCATAAGTTCGGCGATAATGTTCTTGGCGCGCGCATTGGATTCTGGTGCTGGGGAGAACGTTATGTCCACCCTCGAAACAAAAGGGTTGAGAGGAAATAATGGCTCTTGAGCATCGGCCAGGTAGACAAGTGCGGTGTCCTCAAGTTCCTACGTGGTGTTGGGCGCTCTGCATCAAATCGCTAGTTAGGAGGGTAGACCGTCACTCACGTTAGGATCTGGATTGCGGGAGTACACGGGGCCCCAGAAATATGATAAACAGAGTAAAACGGATGGTGGGAGACGCATATTTGGCTCGGAGGTGGGAGCGGGCTTGGAGGATCAGACGAGGGGACCACATTCACTTCCTTCGGATTCAGTATAGCCTCCACTAGTCACAATTAGCTGGTCCGGCACCCCTTGTGGTTGGAGGGTGGGCGCGGTGTGCAATAGAGGCAACGCAACCCGAAAGCGCCGCGCCCGCGAATCGGGCCGTGGGCGCCGCAATCTAAGCCCAGATAATCGGAAGCATACGAGGTTGGCGGGGATATATCTAACCAGCAGAACGGGCCAGGGTCGTTCCACACGGTATGTAAGGACGTGAAGGTGGAGATTGAGACCGATGCTATTGTTCAGACATGACCGCGCCAACCGCGGGTACGTCGTCGTTGCGTGAGTGATGACTTCCGTATCTATGTAACTACATACCGCGCTATCTCCGACTCCTAGAAGGAGGAGGAAACGTATGGACCAAGCCACGCGCGAGCCACGGGAACCGCCGTCACCACTGCGGTGACACGGCTCTGGGGCACTGACATCCATGTTTTTACACGAGAATCCTTCCCATCAATCCTTAGGACACAGTTTCGTTGTTTCGCCAAAATCTGAACTGCAGAAGATTACTCAAACCTTCGATCGAGATAAATCTCGAACCGGCTGACATCAACAGTGCCGGTCTTGCTCTCAAGTGGACGGAAAATAATGTGTACCCGACCCTGCTCACCAGCCAAATAGGACTTGTAAGCTGGAGGTCGGCAGGAATTGGCGTGGCGTAGTGCGTAGCTTGACTTGAACATAAGAGGATCATGGATTTAAATAGGGGTGATGCGAAATCGGCACAAGTATAAGATGTCTCTACTGGCAGAAGAAATAACAATACAGGACCCCCTCCCTTACGGTCGTGGGGATAACAATTAAGCCAAAGGAGGGTTGTTCTCCGCGAAGTACTTGTGGCTGTCGGCGTTGTCGATGGCCAAATTTGGTTCATTGATGGCCAGCCTCGTGCAGTTGGTCTGGCCGTGAACACTATCCTTAGTGCCACCACCGTTGCTTTCGAATTGGGAGGCCGCTTGGATAAGCGCCCCGGCCTTGGAATCGGTACCGGTTGTAGGGGCGTCCCAGAAGGGAGGGCAGAGGTGGATTAATCCGTATCGATAGGGACCTGATTGGGACATTAATCCATGGCCAAGTAACAATCGAATAATTGAAAGATATACGCACCGACCCAGGCGAAGGTGTCGGACATAGTGCATGACCAACAGTCGTACTTGAAGTCCGAGAAGTTATTCTGGCTGATCCAGAAGAAGTGGCTGTGGACCGCGGCCCTATGTTCATCGCTGTACTTACCGAACCAGGCGGTGAATCGGGGGGTGGCGCTCGGGGCACCAGAAAAGTAAGAGAGGGCGTCCCTGGCATAGGAATGAGCACTACTAATGGCGGTGGTTATCTGGGACTGTTGGTTGGCCGAGCAGCGCTCGAAAACAGCCCGCTTGTCGTGGACGCGGGAGGCAGGGAGGCCACTGGAGAGCTTGAGCTCAGCGGTATTCCCAACAGTGGCGTAGACGTCCTTGAGAGTACCATCGGTATCGACGATGGTGAAGAGGTTCGATGGCTCGACGGAGTACTCTCCAGTCCCGGATTTGGTGAAGTCGTACGCAGCAGTCACTGGCGACCATTCCATGAGATGACGCCCGGATCAAATGTGGTGGAGGTGGTCCACTTACGATCGTGAATGACATTGGTGGAAGTGCCAGGAGGGAGAATAATGTAAGCGCTGGAATCGCCAAGGCCAGCGGCGTACGTGGGGCTGTAATTGACCTAGAAGCGGAAACCACAAGCGTCATTGCGCAAGTTTGTCAGGTAACCAGACGCGTAAATTCACCTTGGCACCTATGAACGGTGGGCGAGAGCCAGCGGCATCGGTGACCGTGAAGGAGTCCTCGGGGAAGGAGTCCAAGATCCCGCGGGGATCTTTGAGGAGTTTGAGTGTTTTATCCCCAGTGTTAGCAACGGTCGTGATGACCTTCATGTTTTCCGATCCATCGCCGTCCGAGCCGGGGAGCGAGAGCGTGACGGTCAAGTCCACGTCGATGGTGATGGCGGGGACAGCAGAGACGACAACCATGGAGGCGATGAGGGTGATGAGGGAGGCACGGAGGGAAGAGGAGAGCATCATGATGAAGGTGGTAAAGGAGTTGAGGGGGCAACTCCGACGACACCTTAGGAACGAACAAACCTGGCTTAAATGGCCTTCCGGCCCCCAGCGTATCATAGGCGGGACACCCGGGGCAAAATTTCAGACCGGGCCCTGGGGTCAGGGAAACATTGTAAGTTGAGTGACGTCCGCAAACCGTCGGGGAACAACGAGGGTCGTTCCATTTGTTTCGAACACTGAACACAGGTTATTCTAGGACGAGCCACCGGGCCAATTGTCCAAAAATTCGAGGGCTGGGACCAGTGGTGAGCACATACTGAGAAGGACCGCTTCCCAGCACAAAAAACAGCGCGACAAAATGGTAAACGCAGCGTTTCCGGGTCCGGGTCGAAGGTATAAACGGTTCTAACACCACCGAGGAGCTGCTTCCAACAAGTAGCAGCCCTCCTGCACACTGCAGCACAGAAAGGCCCACTAATTCGTAGCATCGTACCCTGCAATTCCCTGCGCGCACACCGCTCCGTTAGATGTTAGTTAGTAAAAAACATTCGTTTGGGGGGCAGCAGCAGGGAAGATATAAAATATCGCTTGGACTTGTTCGAAAAGTCCGTGCGGATCAAAACTCCTCACCGGCCCGCCTCCTGCAGGAGAAGGTGTCCAAAATCTACGGATGACTTTTAACTCCATATTAACTTTTGAAGACTTGAACTCGGAATTATGGACGGTCGGTCCAAGCGCCGAGCCTGGGGCCGGGGAAACAAGCAGAGTGATACCCTGTGACACCAGTCAACCGTCTGAGAGCCGTGAGGACCATTCCATTGGTTCGAACGCTGAGCACAGGTGAATCTTGAATGGACCGTGAGCAACGAACATGTCATCTTCCGGGGTGCGAAGAATGCGCAGAACCGACAGGAAGTGGCCAAAAAGTCACCTCTCGGTGCCAAGTGTCCGTTTGGGCGCTGTTGGGTGCGCCGGGAGTGGACGGGGGAATCATGGGGTACAACGCCGATCCCAAAGTGATCGAGTTCGTTTCATTACATGCGTGCGGATGTCCCTCTCGTTAGATCTGTGGAGACCTCATGATCAAGCTGAGGGGTGGAAGAGGACTACAGTCCTTGTTCATCTTGCACTCGCCGCGGAGAGCGTACCTGGACCTCAGAACGACGTAATCGGCGCAATCATTGGGTTGATTGTGAAGTTCCATTGAACGGTCTAGCGCGTTCCATACGTGCGAAAATTTCGCACCTTCCATTGTTGCTCCCTGCACTCCCGGTCAAACATTCAAATATACAGTGGAGTTAGCCTCAAGGAGGGATTGGAACTCCACCGATGGTCAGCTGCCCTCGCGGGCAATAGGGTCGAAAGTCCGTTTGGCTTGGTAGTCGTCGATATAGGTAAACCCATTCTGGGCGAGTGTCTACCACACTGTGGTCGCCGAGGAAGACGACGTCGACGATTTCGGCGGTATTGCGAGTCTTCGAGCTTCAAGGTATTGCGGAGGCTCTCAGCGGAAAATTCGACCCTCAACGGCGAGCTCCCCCAGCCTGATCATTCGACGTACGATTGCGGCTCCGTCCATGTTCGTCTAGATCCGCCGGCGGGCAACCCTCGTGACATACCATGCCGTCGGACAAGGGATCCGCCTTCCTCCTGATCCCTTCCCTGGAGTGCCTTAGAATATTGGTTCTGGGGTCAAGGAAGATCGTCCCATTTTCAACGGATCTACGAGACCTGGACGGTTCATGACCACTGCCTGACTGCTGTTCTGTCACGGTTCTGCACTTTCCTTGACAAAACAAAAAACCAAAGAGGGTTGGTTAGTCCGGAGCCAGCCCGTGGGATTATCCAAGTATCAGACCACAATTGCCGGGAAGGGCAGACCATTCCGTGTCCCGGAGATCCGAACCCCTACATTTCCGGGGGGGGGGGATTCTGAGAATGCAATTGTCATCCGTTGAAAATCGAAATTACATAACCTTCGATAGAGGTAGTTCTCGAGTACCTGGCCCTGCCGACAAACTGTACAGAGCAAGCTGGGGGGCGCAGCAGGGGTTACTTCGATTCACTTGTGGCATGACTTGAGGATGAGGGGATCGTAGGGAGAAGTGTTTCGAAATTGACACGAATACAAGGTTTCCATAACGCGAACCCACCACATCACGCATGGTACCCGCGTGACCTCGAGGACCCTGGACGGTCGAGAAGCGCACGAAAATGGATGTAGGTCTCGACGGGTCAGTGAGATCGGAGACGAAAATGGATTTGAACGCGCTGTCGTCGAGGACACGGAAGCGCCGCGAGCTCCGGGACTGCGGGCATGGGCGATGCACCCCAGGATACGCTCGTGGTCGAATCAGTGGATCTTCTCCATAGCTACCTGGTCCTCGAGGAGAGCGGGGCTGGTACCCTCAGGGTGTTGGCCATCAACCTGATACCGGACGTAAGACCCAGCCCAGGAGAATACGAAGGGAGAGGGTCATACCGCGCCTCGTAGCGTAGCGGAGAGGTAACGACATAAGTATGGGGCTCTCATCAGGAA
>Ga0307511_10006656_pt1 | contig 11655 bp, 10 predicted proteins | sample 13_EM_MG_FD_200266 | JGI IMG/M metagenome (GOLD analysis project Ga0307511, IMG submission 200266) | Populus trichocarpa ectomycorrhiza microbial communities from riparian zone in the Pacific Northwest, United States - 13_EM | ecosystem: Host-associated > Plants > Roots > Unclassified | place...
ACCAGGAAACGGACGAGGGGGAATAGGAGGAGGACGAGGGGGAAGAGGAGGGGGACCGGCAAGCGGACAAGGGGGAACCGGGGGAGACACGGGGAGAGGACCTGGGGCCCGACGACGAAGAGTCAGGGCTAGAATATTGGGAGCCAGGGGCTGGGCGGCGGCATCCGGGGCCGCCCCAGCCCCGCGGGCGGCGTTCCTTGCCCTCTGTGCATTGGATCCATTCATGGCATTTATTGAGGCTGCACTAGCCCTGCCTCTCGGGTTTTGCGGCATGTAGGAGGGCCCTGTAGTCGGCTGCCCCAATTCGTGAGCATCCGATAGTGGCCACCTCCGTAAATCTATTGCCGCCGGCGCCCCTGGGTTTGTGGCCCGATGTGCAGCCAGAGCCCTTTGAACCGTGTCCCATATATTTTATTGACTATTGCATGCCTTTTTGGCAATATCATCGCGCAGCGTCCGCACGCAGCAACGGATCTCATCTCTATTGTATTGTAACTGACCCCGTGGGGCCATGGACGGCTGCCCAGCAGCCCAGTCACAGAACTCAGTCCACCTATCGTTACCCGCCTCCCCGGCACCAAAACAGTGCCAGTTCTGGATACCTCTATGTACTTGCCCATGCTATAGCGTGTACAACTGTGTGGGAACCCTCGGATCAGAGAATCCCACTCTGTCGGCAGCTTGTTTCACAGTCGGCTCCTCCCCATCATCGGCCAGGCGCCTTGGCGGCATTTTCAGGTCTAACACTATCCCCTGTTAGCTCATACCCAAACAATGAGGATCTTGTGTTGACTCACCTACAATAGGTCTGATTGGTAAGGAAACTTAGGATCCTCGCGCTCTAGGTATATTTCTGTACAGTAATAATCAAGCATAGGGTTGTGAGGAACGGTAAGGAGAACAGTGGGGAGAATTATGAGTGTTAACAAATTATTGACTACTGTTATATAAGGAGCCTGCTTAACTCTTTCATAGTCCAATGGTATGCAGTAAGCAACAGGAGTGTTATGGCTCTTTGTTACAACTTGGTACATTCTTTCTTTACTACGGGCTCGGCGTTTGGATGGTCTGGATCCATCTATGGACTACAGGGTAACTAATGCAGCCCTTCCATTCATGATGGACGTTTGTGGAGCACACTTGCCTTCCAGTCTGGTCTGGTTGATGCCAAGCGCAGTTCTTGAATATTCCATTGTAGACTATCTCCCTTTTTGGAACACTAACTTCCGTGTTTGGCTAGCGTAGCACGACCCTGGTGGCACCCTGGGTCTAGCCCTAGTGATTCATGGAAACCCGTTCACTGTCTGGTTCTGTCCGTCAATAATTCTCTTCGTAATTTATTTTGCCATATTGTAACTTTTGCATAAGGCATGTACGAGAATAAAAAAAACATCTTAACTTCCCATTGTTTGAAAAACTAAATTATATACAAAGAGGGTGTTTTAAATTTTACTTTGTTTATATGTTTTAAAACATAGGAAACTCATTGTCCTGTAATCTCCCTCGTGTGTCCCCCTCCTCATGGCTCTATTCCTTATTGCGCAATGCAATTCTTGCCCTCTCCTTATTTAACTGCTCAGTGCCACCATGCAAGGTCACACCTCCTTTCCCCTTCATGTTTCTGGGTATATAGGAGGGTCCAACCGAAGGCTGGCCCAGTTCCACAATCTCTGGTAGTGGCCACTTAGCCAGCTCTATGTTAGCGGGTTCCCCGTTATGGGTAGCTCTATAAGCAGCTCGGGCTTGCCGGACGACACTCCACATGCATTGCCGGCTATTCCGCGCCTTCTTGGCGACATCATAACAAAGAGTCCTGACATGCCTCTTAGTTGCCTCATTCTGGTATTCTAGTTGACCGTGCGTAGCTATTGTTGGGTGTCCCGCGGCCCACTCGCAGAACGAATCCCACTTGGTTGTGCCGGATTCCTCAGGCCTATAGCGGGAGTAATTTTGAATGCCCCAATGAACCTGCTTTCGCAACAGGGTGTACAGGCTCCCTGGGACTCCTTTGTCGTGGAAGGCTACATTGTCGGCTGCCTGTTTCACTGGACCCTCACCATCATCGTTGCTATTGCTGGTGGCTGCCGCACTAGCCATATTACTTGGCTGTCTAGGGTTAGCCTATGCACATACAACGAGTGTCCCACATTAACGTACTATATGTGCTTAGCGCAGATGACCAGCACGTCGGTTGTGGGTGTCGGTATCTTGTAAGGAGAAGATTAATCTAGATACACCATCAGTATGCAGTTGTACAGTCACAATCTCATATGGTACACATACTCGGTTGCGGTATTATATCGGGTTCAGCAGAACAGTAAGGTAAGTGAACAGTGAAGAGATTACACTTGGGGTTCCAATGGCCCTTATATAGGCTTCGAGAAATTGTTTGTTTATTTGCCGGTATGGTAAAAGAGTATATGATGGAAGACTACCGCAATCCACCTCTGAGCTCATAGTTCATGCTAGGCCTCAGAATCCTCGGCTGGTCCTTGAGAGGCATCTCTGAGCCCTTCCTGAGCGCTTACCCGCAATCTCGTAGTCCCTTACAGGACCTCTTGAGGCGGCTACTGGCTAGCCTTGAGTCCTTGCTGGCTATCCAAGTTCTTTCAGGGGGCATTCAGGGCGTTTACTGGTCATTCTAGCCCTCTCTGAGTTCTATCTAGCGTTCTCTGGACCTACACCAGGCCTCTATGGGTTACTCGGAGAATTCTGAATCACTGGGGGTTCTCCATAGCACGGCATGCGTTGCGGTTGCCACAAAGGGCTTCGCGAAACGAACTCTCTCACCTCACATTGGCGCGTGATGATCTAGGGTTAGACGTTTATGATCTAGCAATGTCCAGCACAGACTTTGCGTCATGATACGTTCACCAGTGTGCAGAACAGAACAAGGTTTCTTAGTTTGTGCATCACATTCTTACCTATGTTGCGCTGATAGCTTGAAAGAGCTCCTGAAAACGCTAGTGCACTCAAAGGACCCTAGGTTAGCTGTTCATGATCCAGTAACGTCTACCTACCACAGGTAGAAACATTGCATGCATGTGCACGACTGCATTTTGTCTGGTTCGCGCTAAAATGGACCTGCTGGAGTTAGCCATTCATGGCCTAGTTCTGGCGTTGGGGGGTTGGCATTTGGGAGTTGTGCAATCACACTATCCCAGTCTGGTTGCAACCTCTGTGACATTGGCCTGCATGCATGTCGGTAGCTAGACTAGCATGCCGAGGATCCCCACCTGGCCGTTTGTAGTCTGGTAGCAACTACCAAGTAGGTATGGACCAAGGCTGGTTCATGTTTAGAGCAACTGAGGCTGATGGATGGACAAAGACGTGCCAACCAGACTAGATAAAGACAGTAGTCTAGTTCAAAGCCTGGTGAGCTGAAGGCAATCTGATACTAGCCATGCATGGTTTAGCGACTTCTGGTCAGGTCAACATTGGGACAGCAACCTGAGCTAGTGCAGAACAAGCATAACGGCACCAGCTAGACTAGTGGCAACAAGGCCTGTGTGCCAAGCATTGTACATGGCTAGCCACTCATGATACTGTAGCTTCCACAACAGTCACGGTTAATACACTGTGTGCCTTTGGATGGTGTAACTTACACAGCATTGCTGAGTGGGTTCTAATGTATTATTCCACCACAAGCAGACTATCAGGATACAACACGAGCTCTCCTAGGTTGCGACTTTTCAGCAAACGCACAATACTTGTATGCATTGCAGGTGGTCACCGGAAGTGGAACCCTTTCCACGCACACAGGAAAGGACCAGGGAATATCTCTACTTAATCTTACGGCAGACCGTAGGTGTCCACTTCGAGTAGGACTTCCATGTCACAACTAACAGCTATATCAAATGCAGTGTCAGTATTGTCATTTAGTGTTCCAATCTGGTAGACATTATGGTCGACACCTGCGAGCTGACCACCCCAACCAGCCAGTTGCTGGTCACTCTGATAAGTCCGCTATAGACGTCCCTGAGCCGTCTCTTGTGACAGCTTACAAGCGCCATCGCACCCTCAGTTCAGCGGTTCCACCATTTCTTAAACGGCCCAAGGGGTCCATCGGAACAACCGCTGCAGCTGCCGACCGTCAGGAGCCCACGCCGCCCACAGAAGAACCCCGCTCAAGCCCTGAGAGTCTACCACCACAATATGCAGCCGGCAGGGTCATCAAACGTTCCATTTTCAAGCACGTCAGAAGCCAGCAATTTGATGCACTTGCACCTTTTGCAAATGTGTATGAATACAAGCTGGCACGATTCTTTCATCAAAGTAAGACCACACTAAAACAAATAGATGATTTCTTTAAAAACAACCTACTCCCTGCTGACCTACCGGAGACAGCAAGCGTCCACTTCAAGTTAGGGCTGACTTGGCGGAATAAGATGCGAGACCTAGTTGATTTGCCTACATGGCATCGCGGAAAGGTCGATTTCTATCTTCAGCAAGGGTGTGGCTTAAATTATAGGAACATTTAGAGCACTCTGGAGTATCGTTTAAGGCAGCGGACGTTTGCCGAACACTTGGTATACGAGCCAGTGCGGGAATTTGATTGAGATGGTAACCACGTGTATACAGATATAGATACAGGGGATTGGTGGTGGCAAACACAGGTATGTGCACGAGTGTTTAGGTGTTATTTAAATCGGGCAACTTTACTAAAAACTCAGAGGATCTGCTAGATGACCCTCCTGGTCGGTACTACTCTCATTCGAGTCATCCTAACATCGGATCAAACGTTCCTTACCAATTTCTCCGGTGACAAGAAATTATGGCCATTATTCATGTCCATTGGCAACATCCCCTCGAAAATGTAAAACAAACTGAAATCACAGGCTTGGATTCACATCGGCCTCCTGCCAGTGGGACCGAAGTGGAACAAAGCGATCAAGGGATTTACGAGCCAGACCTAGAAGCATGATGCCCTCAGAGTCCAGCCCGAGATCTTAGCGCGGATTCTGAGACCCATGATAGAACTATTTGAGGTGGAAGTGAATAACACATCAAGAGACTATGAATGTGCGTTGCTAACTGTTGGGAGTAGAGTAGAGGACGTGAGATGGCCAGCGGAGACGAAAAGGTCAGGAATTGTGTTTCGGTGCTTTCAACTTGGCTTGCAGATCATATCGAAAATGTGAGTATCTATGGCATTAAAACCAACCGGTGCCCCGTTTGCATTGCAGCCCAGAGCCAGCTGGGGACACTGCCGAAAACGCCATATAACGTGCGCAATCATGTGGATTATGAGAGACTATTCCAAGCCGGAGATGTTGACAGCTATGGGCGTTGACTTTCCTAAGACTGCATCGTGGAGGATGACAGCTAATGCGCAAATGTTTACAGTCCAAAGGGGTGAAACCATTTCCAAACGCACTGGGGTCTCTCAAGGGCATCAGACCACTCCTGATCATCCGTGGGGATATTCTACACAATATTCTTCTGGGAATCCTAAAACATCTAATGGAGTGGACCGAAGGGTTTTTGCGGAAACATAAACGGATGGAAGTCTTTGACACGATTTGTAGCAACATTCCGCCTTATCCTGGGTATCAACGACTGCAGAAGCGTTATCGGCAGATCACAATGTGGAGTGGCTTGGAAATGAGAGGTGTAAATCACGTTATCTTGGCATGTTGCGCCGCTGCTCTTCGTCGAACCACAGACGCCCCCAGGCTTTCGGCCACCGCTCAGAGGGATGCCAAAACAGCTATTCGATGTGTGCGAGCCATCATCGATTTCTGTCTCATGGCACAATACTGCACCCATACGCAGGAAACTATTAAATATATGGATAAGTATCTGGTACAGTTACATCAGCATATGCACATTTTCGGTTAATTTCAGGCCACCAAGGCAGATCGTGGGGAGGCAACAAAGGCTGCTAAGGATCTAGCAGAGACCCCGGGAGACCAGGCTACTATTGACCTGTACTTCAACCTCACAGCTACCCAGCAAGCGAAACGAAGCATGGAGGACAAAGAAGAGCAACAGCAAGCAGTTTATGACATCCTCCATCAGGCTGCATTCAACTTTCGCAAGCTTCACCTTTTGTCCCATTATGGTACGCAGGTAAGGGATTTCGGAACACTGCCACAGTACTCGACCGAGATCACAGAGTCTCTTCAAAAGCCCCTGAAGGATACTTATAGGCGGCCGAACCGGGTCGATGCTGCCGAGCAGATCCTGGATACTATTTCGAGGGACAATGCATTCACGATGAGGGAGTTGAACTTGATTGCCTGGAGTCGTGACATCAAGGTAGATAGGGACATCCTGGACATGTTAGGAAATGTCGCCGTGGACAGCCAGGGTCTGGTCAGAGCCAAAAAAGTAGCCAAACCACCCCTCAGGCACCCGACCTTGGGAGTGAAACGAGATGCAGACAAGCTGAGCGGCAGCCCCCTTTCATTTCTTGCGGAAAAGTTGGGAATACCGTGTCTGATTGCACAATTTAAGCATTACTTTGAGCTGAATATGACTGACTCGGAGGGGATACTGGACACCAAGTGGGTATCGGCGTACAGGGCGCACTATTGTTACGCACTTTCGGTGCCGGTTGTGCAGTTTCGAGGAGAAGGGGAGGTTATTCATAAACTGAGGTGGACAGGAAAGGAGAATTTCAGGAATATAGGTAGGCCGAGAGCGAATTGGGTGTGGGTGCGCCTGTGAGAAAGTGCGCCTGTAGAACTGCCAATGGGTAAGCTCCACAGGAGGACGGTAGGGCAGTTGAAAGGACTCCTTAGCGTCCGAGACGAGACACATAAGGTGCATGAGGTGGCACTGGTGGTATTGCTATGACTGAGGGGATCGGCGAAGCTGCCTGGAGAAGAGGGGATGATACGAATGGAACGAAGAGAGGACGGAAAGGACATGTATGTGGTACGCATAGGGGACGTTGAAGGGATGGCGCATTTGATACCATTGGAGGAAGGAAGATTGTGGTTGGTAAATAACAGAATAGATTTAAGCACTTGGAATGAATTATATGTCTGAAGGTCAAAAATACCAATTGGGAAATGAAACCTGAAATATAAACGTGACTACGCCCAAGTTTATAACGGACGCCAATGAGCCGATAGGGAATCATAGCAGGAGAAATGTGAGCAAACGCTGCTGGATTCCACCAGGGGGTGAGTGACATGGGTGAAATAAGGGAGCCAATGGATGCTAAGAGGGAGTGAGTGAGATGGCTGGTGTAGGGACGCCGCTGCATGCAACAAGGGGGTAAGTGAGATGGCTGGTGTTGTGACACCAGGGGACGCCACAGGGGATCGGTGAGATAGCTGGTAAAGGAACGCCGTTGGATGCCATAAGGGGGGTGAGTGAGATAGCTGATGTGGGGACGCCACAGGACGCCAGCAGGGGGTCGAGTGATGTGGATCATGTGGGATGCCACTTGATGCCACGAGGACGCCACAGGAGACATGTGATGATGCCGGACGCCAGCAGAGACATTGGGGTGATCCGTGCGTCCGGACAGCACAAAATATGTTCCTGATGTATGATATTAACTATGCTTAATGTTTCTATTGAAACGACCGCAGCGGATGAATTTATATGCTTCTACACTTCTGATAAGTAAGTATGTTTTATGGTAGTTAATATGAGATATCAAGGCTATCTACCGACTTAAACAGCCAGAGTCACGTTGTTTCTAATTTGTTTTTGGTGGATTGCTGTTGCCCCGAGACCTGAGATGTTCTACTTTGCCCGGATGCTTCTATTGAAACGGCCGAACTAGATGAATGTATATGTTTCCACACCTCTAGTATGCAAGTATGTTTACGCAAAAACAAAATAGAAATAACGTGACTCGGCCTGTTTCAGTCGGAAGACCGCCATGATATATAATATGCACTATGCCTAGATGAATGTATATGCTTCCACACTTCTGGTACATATGTTTGTTGAGATGTTCTATAATGCCCTGATGTTTCTATGAAAGGGCTGAACCAGATGTATGTATATGCTTCCACACTTCTAGTATACACGTATGTTTACGCAGAAACAAATTACAAACAACCTGACTCCGCCTGTTTCAGTCAGAAGACTGCCATGATATATAATATTGACTATGCCTGCATGAATATATATGCTTCCACACTTCCAGTACATAAGTATGTTTGTTGAGATCTTCTACTATGACCCGATGTTTCTATAACAGGGCCAAAAGAGATGAATGTATATGCTTCCACACTTCTGGTATGTACGTATTTTTACGCAGAAACAAATTACAAACGTGACTCCGCCTGTTACAGGCGGAAGACCGGCATCCCATATTACAATGACTCTCATAACTACTACAAACATAAGTACATGGTAGAGAGGAACCAGCGATAGTAATTCAGTATAGAACTATTTACATAGATTCTTTTATCAGGATAGGTCATAATCCTCGATAGAAAGAGAGAAATACTGTGTCATGACTCGAGATTCTGGCTGCTCGTGATAGATGTTTCAACACAATCTAGACCTTTCTTAATTTTATAATATAGAAGCATCCTAGGGTGAGTAGAAACAATGTTGTCAAGCGGGATTCCGACTAGAAATGTTGTACCACCAACGGAGTGTATTGTAACACAATCTAGGCTCCCGTCAAACTCACACGGAACATGTAGATATATTCCATTGTTGACCAAGGAATTATGCCTATCGATTCCATAGCTGACCGACCAACTTATGGCCAACTCCGTGATCTCAATAAATACCCCCGTAGTTCTGCCTCTACCAAAGACTTCAGATCATCACACCGTTGAGTTACTACGTACCTACACCACTCTCATATAGATATCAACAAATATCCACTACCCAAAAGTCAGTTACTTCCCGAATAAGATATCAGTTAGGCAAAGCTAACATTCCAACGTAGGTTGCCTGCACTTAACAATCCAGGATATTGCCATTTTCAACTATATCTCCAGTTAGTGTTAGCACATATCCGATGCACCTAGTCCAAAATGCTCTCCGCTAAGGAAGAAGTTGGCCGATCTAAATCTCTTTTGGCCTGGGGCGAAAACGATGCAAGGTACCCGCAGTAGAGGGGGGGCGTGAAGGCATGGGCTCGGACTAAGGCTGTAACCGGAAAGAGACAAGATGGATCTGCACTGTGGGGCCAGTTTAAAACTATGGCTTATTCAGAAACACGCCTCCCAGCGTCGGGAAAAAGACTCTCAGAAAAGGGTGCTGCCACAATTAAGAAGGTGGCAGAAAAAAGACTAGATAAGATTCTTCATGATGTCTTGAAGTAAACCAGAGACATGGAACGATCACAGGCTCTGTCACAAGTTACAAGCCTCGCTGCTGATACACCAAACATTCAATACGATCCCGATGCTGACTCGAGAAGTCGGAATTTAGCGAATGAAGAGGAGGAAGGAGGGTTGCATAAATCCGTAAGGATTTTCCTTGTAGATCTAAGGCGTGAGGATTTCGTGCAGGTGGCTCCTGGGGGGCAATACCTGAGGGATGGCGGCCCTAGCAACTGGGTTGCCATTATGAGGACCCCTTCCCTTTTAGAGGTCATTGATAAGGTCAGAGACAAAATTCCTGCAGGACGGACAATTATGGCAATTTTCGGGGCTATCGCAAATCCGACGCCACCAGGTAGAATACCAGAGGCAACACAGCTACAATCTGATGTAGAGGTGGAGGTATTTTTTGACCTGACAAGTGCTAAGCCAATCAGGCTTCAGGTGGTACCTCGCAGGGATCCTGAGGCAGTGCCTTTAAAGGCAGATTCCCCACCAGCAGAGGATGATGATTTCTCCCCAGGGGACCTCTTACACGCACTAGAGGAATACGATGACCCAGGCGAGGATTCCAACGCTTTCCGTCGGAACCTCGCCGGCTATGCCAAAAGAACCATGCTCAGGACGGATGAAGGTTTCGAAGATCGGAAAATGGCTGCTCGACTCCGCCTAAAGCGAGTGAGGGTGGAGGGCTTGGACCCAGTAAAAGAGAAACATAAGGAGAAATTCCCCAATATATACATAATTGATTCAGAGGATGAGGACTGGAAATACATAGAAGCTTTTAATTCACAACCACCCAGCGGACAGGAGATGATGTCTGCCCGTTCAGCTGCCTTGGATGGGTCAATGGCATATGATATAGTTATGGATGCCACAGAGGACCATAATGAAGAAGTGCGGAGAGCAGCTAGGGAAGCGGGATTTGTGGCAGCTGCCGCAGAATGGGAGAAGAGGCCTTAGGGCCGTATAAGGTTGGAATGGAGGGGGCGGGAGTCACGTGAAGGTCAATTCACATGTATGTATTTGAATTTAGATAGCTGTGAATCCTGCATAGATTGCAAGTTAACAGATATAAAAAGGTGTTCAACAAGCTACGTCGGACTGCTATCCACTGTGTAAACAACAAGTCTATGCCATCGCCTTCATTTTGTGAGAGCGACACCTGCCTTTATTTTCGGTGAACAACCCCGGCCTTCCTCTTGGGAGAACAACACCTGGCTTCATTTTGAGATAATGATAGGCCATAGGATCTGCGTATATTTTGGGAGAACAAGAATCTTCCACCCTGTGTCGAATCTTCCACCCTGCGTCAGATTGCAAATGTACAGAAGTGACATTAATCCCGTTCAAGACCAGCAATATGACCCGCAACTCGACTTCTAATTTGACAAAGCGTGCTGCTACCGAGATGGAACCCACGATATTGGACAGGCGCAAACGCACTGCTACACAAGCACCGCGAGCCCCAGCCTCGATTTGCAATCAGTTAAGCTTCTCAGATGTGGTATGCGTATGATATAAAGTGTGAGAATGGATGTTGCTGACTTCCGACGCAGGATGGCGGTAATAATTCGGATTCTGACAATGAAAGCATGGTTAGTGCTGCTGTCCTGGCACCAGGGCTGGGAAAGACCACTAGAGCATTTTCAGGGCTTCCGGATCACTATCGGAACATGACTAGCATTGCACGAAGGGTAGTGGAGAACTATACCTTGTACCGAAAGCCACTCCTAACCCCGGTTGAGACTCTCCTGTTGTTGCAAAGTGTTTGGGATAGATCACAGGGGGATAGGTATGTCGAAAAGATCAAGCAGGTAGATACCTATGTACGTTGTCCGAATTCCGACTCAAAGCGGTGGGCCTCTGACCAAAACCAGCTGAAGAGTATGTTCTGACCCATACGTCAATACGGCCCATTCATCAATGGGTCAACCCCTTGATCAATGGGCTGCTAAAGATGGTTGGGCCGGCCCACCAATAAATCACGGTAATGGCTGGCTCATTCATCAATGGGCCCAGCCCACCTATCAATCTAACTGCTACAACAATATTTAAATATTATTATCTTATATATTCGGAACTATTGAGAATCACTGGACTATAGAGCACTACGGATAAATGGAAAAATATAAGATATAAATACATAAAATACTAGAAAATCTAGGCCTCCAGAGGTAGAAAAATATAATGTAGAAATAAATGAAATACGAGAAAATCCAGTCTTCCAGAGATATATAAATAAAATATACTAGATCAAGGCCTCTTCCGTAGCACCCGGGTATTTAGTGTATTATTCAAATCAGGAGCCAATTTTTCTAGTTATCCGTAGTGCTCCATACTGTATTTCTCAATAGTTCCGTATCTTATATTAAAATATTATTGTAACCGTCAGATTGCTGGG
>Ga0307511_10006658_pt1 | contig 11652 bp, 6 predicted proteins | sample 13_EM_MG_FD_200266 | JGI IMG/M metagenome (GOLD analysis project Ga0307511, IMG submission 200266) | Populus trichocarpa ectomycorrhiza microbial communities from riparian zone in the Pacific Northwest, United States - 13_EM | ecosystem: Host-associated > Plants > Roots > Unclassified | place...
ATTACCAAAAAAAAAAAAAAAAAAATCTATTACAGGGTCGAATATCTTCACAATTTTCACTCACCTAATTGGTTGGTCAAACTATGAAAAGAGGCCTAATATAACTTAAGAAAATGATTGCTTGCTTCCCATTATTCCACTACTTAAATAAATTTTAATAATTTATTCAGAAGAATTTTAACTTCTAAAATAAAAGCAGAACCAAAAGTCTAATCTTTTTCTTTTTTAATTACAACATCTATAAAATAAACAAAGGTCATTTAATAAATTCTTAATTAATTAACGAAACAATACAAAGCACTGATTTAAAAATGATGTGGCTCCTCCTCAGCTTAATTTGGCAGGCTCATCTTCCCACATGCCCTCAGGACCCATCAAATACCAAAAGAAAAAAAAATAAAAAATAAAGCAAGCAATGGGCTTCTAAAATCCAAAAAACACAATGAGCTTGCTATAAATACCCAACCTGTCAGCACAATTTGGAATCTCACATTACCTCTTTTCAGGACACATCAACAAGAAGAAGAGTTTGGTGTCTTTGCTAGTTAGATTCCGAAAGAAGAAGAGTTTGGTGTCTTTGCTAGTTAGATTCCGAACCACTTCTCTTCTTCTTGTTCTCCCTCAACAACATTTCTCTATTTAATTCTTCTTCTTCTTCAATGTCTCAGCTAACATTACTTATCCCTCTATCATCCTTCTTCATTTCCCATTTCTTCATTCAAGGTAACTGAGTATTTTCAAGAAATCCATTGACACAATTGGTTCTTTTTTTTATATATAATTTTTGAAATTAATATTTTTTTTATGTTTTTGCAGCTGTTGTTTCAACAACGTTTACATTAACTAACAAATGTGACTACACAGTATGGCCGGGAAGTCTTTCCAACGCAGACGCACCAGCTCTCTCCACAACTGGCTTTGCCCTTCAAAATGGTGAGTCAAAAACCATCACAGCACCAGCTTCATGGGGTGGACGTTTCTGGGGCCGAACATATTGCTCTCAAGACTCCACAGGAAAATTCTCTTGTGTTACAGGTGATTGTGGCTCAGGAAAACTAGAATGTTCAGGCACGGGTGCAGCTCCTCCAGCTACGTTAGCAGAGTTCAAGCTTGACGGCTATGGAGGGATGGATTATTTTGATGTGAGTCTTGTTGATGGGTACAACTTGCCATTGCTTGTTGTCCCTCAAGGAGGTTCTGGTCAGAATTGTACAAGCACAGGATGCGTTGTGGATTTGAACGACTCGTGCCCTTCAGAGCTTAAGGTTACTAGTACGGAAGGGGAAAGCGTGGCCTGTAAAAGCGCTTGTGAAGCTTTTGGGTCTCCACAGTATTGTTGCAATGGAGCATACAGTACACCTGATACCTGCAGGCCTTCTACGTATTCTGAGATTTTTAAGAACGCTTGTCCACGCGCTTACAGCTATGCTTACGATGATAAGACTAGTACCTTCACTTGTGCCGCCGCTGATTACCAAATTACCTTCTGCCCCTCCCCTAACACCAGGTAAAATTATTTTTCACTGCTGTCAATTCTCACAACGCTGAAAGTAGTTTTGTCAATAGAGACGTTAAAAAAAGCCTGCCAATATGACCGTTTTGTCCTTATTTACCACCTGATATTACCGTTACTACCACATAAAGAAATGTTTGAGAAACGTTGTCAGTTTTTGACATTTACGAGGGGGACCGTTGATAAATCATGTCACTTTAGCTCGACGTTAACATGCATCTGGGTAATCCCAAGATAGGCCAGTATCAAGGACATGTCACATGTCACATGTGACCTAGAGTTAGTGCCCCCCCTGCTTGGGAATTCTACCCATGTGAAATGATGTTGTCTCACATCTTGCCCACGTTTGCTGCAGAATGCTTTGGTCAATCCTGAAAATTCATAGACAATCTTATAATTTACAGATAGGAATCTTAGTTATATTATGCAAGCAATCCTTGAAAATTCGGTGGTATGTCATTACTGTATGATAAAGCAAGATATGTTGCCTAAATCAATGCACGTCTTTTGCAGTAGGTGGGGGTTTGCGTCTATTTATCTACATTTCAAAATATAAAACATCTAAAAAAATCATTTTGATATCTTTTTTAATAAAAACTAATTTGAAAAATGCATTAAGCTTCATTGTACACTTAGCATAGCCACGTAAAACAATAATACATCTTTCCAAATCCCCACAGCGAAGTCAATTTTTTTACTAAGATTTTTGTAAATATTGCATCAATAACGAGGGTACTAACGGTTATGTTTTTGGTAAACTGTGCAGCCAAAAAGCATCACAAGGGCAGAACACTGAGAATACAAGCACAAACAGCTACACACCACTCGTCAACAGTACAATGGTGTATGAAGGTGCGTTGAACCAGAATGGAGCATCGCCATCTATGAACAGCAAGGTCTTAGGATCACATGTCATTGCGGGAATTGTCAGCTTAACAGTAGCCATTTGGCAGTTGGGATAGCTCTTCTAACTCTTCTTCGGGTAGTAGGCCCATAAAGAATATAGTCCAGTCTAGTTTAGGCTCTTTATCGGGCATCAACTTACAAAAATCGGCCATCTAAATTTTGACCCAAATGAGGTCGTCGGTTCTTATGGGGCGGACCCTTTAAGCTTTTTTTAGCATGGTTCATGTGACCCAGAGGTTTGACCAAGGTGACGTGGAGTTGTGCTGTGATGGAAAAGCTCACCTGTCTATCGAAGGCCGCTCCATAAACAAGGAAAAAAAATCTTCCGGAGATCAAACACTAGATACTGCTGTGCTGTCCGCCAGAGGCTGAGGAAATGGTGGTGGGGTGGTGGTGGGGGGGCAGAATGCATGAAACTGAGCTGTTAAGTTGCAATAGAAATTTCCCTTTTCTTTTTTAGTTTAGGAAATTATTATTATTTTTTTAAAAGAGGGATCGGATTCATTTGTTGGTTTCGATATTGTATGGGTTATATTATGTAACCACTGCATTTGGTGCCATGATTGTGAAATTCTCATCTAGCTAATTTGATGTTTGTCTTCATGTTTGATGTCATGTTGCCACTTGAATCCTTTAAGCAACACACAAACAGTCCTCCAATTGGATTAAATATTTATGTATTTGTAGATTGGATAACATAAAGAAATCGGTAGTGTTTTAAGCGTGGAAGATAATGCTAGTAACTGCCGGCAGCAGATAGACATTGTGGGATGTAACCCACCAAACCATCGAAGGCATATTCGAGTGCGCCACAAAAAAATGATTCTTCAGCTGTAATAGTATTATTGACTTCGTTTATGTATATTGATTGCAGAGAACAGTTAGTTTTAGGCCTTTATCCAACACAATTTCAACGGGTATGCTACTGTTACCACGGCGGTGTTGATTGTGCTCTATATTGCCGAAAGAATCGCATTAAAAATTTTCTTGATCCAACCAGTGGCAGATCAGGCCATTCTCTTGCCCAGGAGAAGAGGGCGCGAAGTTAAGAACCTGGCCAAAGAGCGATAGAACATTCTGTACCGTCGAAAATCATTATAGTTTAGTATCGATGGAGAAGTTTGAAGTCAACCAATTTAATTGAGAGTGTTTCCCATGTCATACCTGCAAGTTCGTTGAATATTGAAGGCATGAGCATCTCGACCGGCCATGTTTTGTCTTTTAAATTGTTTCTTCTATGCTGGGAACATCACATGTTAGCTCAGCAGCCATGCACATTAGAGAATTCAATGATAATGACCTAATGCCATCGGCTCACGCAAAGTTTCCGCCGGGTGTTAGTCTTGATTGATTACTTGCATTATCACAACTCGCAGCTTAATCTTCATTTTTTTTCACTGCATTTTCGGCTTCTAGAAAACACTGCTAAAAGGACATCAGCACCTGATCTCTCTATAATCTATGATTTAGCTTGAATCTCTAACATCAGTAGGCAAGACATTCGATTATCACTCTTCATTACACTAATTTCCAATTTCAGTGGATCACCACATATATGCCCTCATTGTAAGAAATTAACCTAGGGGGTCATTTTTTAGTCAAGGCATGTATGATCTGTGATCTGACACGGTCAGTGATGGGGTTAGAGAAAAACGATTGGGTGGGGGGGCAATGTGAAGAACATGAAGGGTAAGATTCAAACTAAAGTAAATGATAAAGGATCACAAGTGTAACATGTGAACATTTTACAGGGACTTGATCATAGAAAACTAACAATAAGGACCGAATTAACTTTTCAAAACATTTTCTGGGCCATGGCCCCTTAACCTAAAACGTGGCCCTGACTTTGGACACCGTAAATTCAATAATGGATTAGTTATAGCGGCACAAAATGGATTTGCAATAACATGTAAGCATCAAGCATATTGTCGATCCACCCTGTCACGCATGCACCATGCCATGTTAACTTTCTCGACCGTATCATGGGCCACGAATGCGTGCCTCTCGTTGTCGAAGAAAGAGAACGAGCATGGCTGCAAGACAGGCTGTGAAAAAGAGAGTGCAGGAGTGTTGTAGTTGTTTTTTTAATTTAATTTTTGAAATGTTTTTTATTTAGAAATATATTAAAATAATATTATTTTTTATTTTTAAAAATAATTTTTGACATTAACACGTTAAAATAATTTAAAAACATAAAAAATTAATTAATTTAAAATAAAAATAAAATAAAAATATTTTAATATTTTTCAAAAATACTTTTAAAACTTCGCAAACCTAGTTGAAAACAATACCGACTTTTGACAAGTAGACATAAAAATTATTTTTGAATGATTCCATTTCGTAACCTTTTGTGGTTAACGAATCCTTAATTATTTAATATCCATCCTTTGATTAAATTCTTGTCAAAGGGAAGGGGTAAACTTCATGCAAGTAAAATAATGGTATTGTTAAAATATGGCCGCCACAAGCTAGCAAATGGCATAAAATAAGGTTAAAAGAAATTTTGAAACCGTAGAGATGGAGAGAAGTATTTGTCGCTCAAATGCTTCTGTGTGTAAACGAATATTACAGTTATTCTTTTGTTTGTTCATTGAAATAGACATCGTGTGCTTGCATGAACATTTCCTGTTTGCTACTTCAAAAAAACAACTATTTACTTTACGTGGAAAATTTTATCGAGCAAAATTTATTCATAATCACGTCATTAAGTGAATTTATTGACTCGAGCCAAAGTCAAGCCCCGTAAATGAAAATCCTAGGTTTTTTTTAAAAAAAATCTCATCACTTTGAGGGTTTTTATAGATTTTTGGAACATCTATAAAGAATGTGCCAAAAAACTTTATTATCAGAATTTACCAGATTACTAAAGGAAATGATGACGGATCCAAACTGATAACATCTCACTTGATCCGAAAAGGCACTCAACGGGGGCCGATCAATTATTCGGCCCATCTCCCGTGAGGCTTCATGCCATGATCGACCCTTTTAACTTTGAGGAAGTGCCAAGCTAGAGTTAGTTTTCATAAACCTGGCCGATTAGCAAACTCCATGTTCCATTCAAACGAAGCCCACCACTGATCGGACTATGCTGTCCAAGTAAATTCAGAAAATGTTGCGTCCCCATAGATTTTCAAAAAGGTTATACACACTGTTTCCTTTAGTAGATGAGTATTTCCAAATTAGCATGCGCAAATCATAAACGAATTATCAACACAAATATGTTTACTATTTTCTCGTGTCAAAAGTAATTTTCAAAGCCAAAATCTGTGGAAGATGCTGGTTATGTCTTTATATATCAATGGTTAGAATTGAATGTATAGTAGGTCAAGCAAAAATATTTAATTATCCTCGAAGCAGCAACCCTCCTATAACTTTGATTTTTCTATTTATAGAGGCAAAACCTTAACTTTGAAGATAGTGGTGAACATTTCACTGTTCCAGAAGATAATGAAAAAAAAAAGATGGAATGACATGCCCAAATGTTAAAATAACAAATCCTTCAAGCACTTTATAGATCATATTTCCCTTTTGATATTGCCTTTATTTCTTTTTTTCCGATTACTTCATGTGAGACATTGAATGTTTTAAAGAAGCTCATTCTAATCTAAAGTTGGTGGATAAAAGCATGTTTGTTGATCCTGTTCTTGTCCAAATACTATTTGTTAATGTTTTAAAATCAAAGATATATAAATAAAAAATTATTTAGTGTTTAGGATAGTGGCTCCTCAATACGTTCCAGTACTTGGATTTTTTTCTTTTTAATATAAGAAATTTCAGGCTTATGATAGAATTCTTGAATACCTACAAAAACAGTTCCAATTAGAGAGACTTAAAAACACTCCAATAATAAAGTCCATATATTTAAATGAAAGATATTAAATGATTTAAAAAAGCTTTAAATTTAAGGAATAAAAATATTTGTTTTTTAGTTTTAAGTTAGTTAATGCTCTGAAATCTATATATCTATATTAATGCTCTGAAATCTACATATCTTTATTTTAAGAGATGAAAAGTTCTCACATTTTACCTAGATGGTTCAAGGGGTATTTATACCCTGTGAACCTTATTGTTTTTAGAGAAAGAAAAGACTATATTAATGGGAGACAAATGTCTTTTGCATATCATTAATAAGATAATAAATATATTAAGTCTCTTAAGAAACCTTGTATATACCTATGAGTATGAACATGATTATTTGTCATGTCTTTAATATCTAGGATCGAACATATAGCCTTAAAACTTGGTAATATCCAAGTTCTTTAGGTCTAACATGTTTGTCAGACTCATGTTGCCTTGTGCTTGACTTACTGTCAAGTCCAATAGTACTTTAGATCTGGAATATTTGTTAAACTCATGTTACTTTGGGTTTAACAAAATATCAAGTTCAAGTTTTTTGGGTCTAGAATATTTACTAGATCTACATTAAATTAAACTTGACTAACTGTAAAATTCAAGTTTTTGGGTCTAACATATTCATTAGATTCACGGTAAATTTTTATTTATAAAAATGCACGAGATCGTGAATGTACATGCAATGCTATGCTCTGAATAGTTGAATTGACCCCAAAAGTTGGATTTTCTTATTGGTTCCTTGTTTAAATATATATAATTCTTCACTAGCTGGTCATCTTATTACTTATCAGAAATCTGAGAAGCAAGCCAAGTCCAAATCAAGAAAAGAAGCAAAGCTTGAAAGATTGCTAAAAACTGACAATACAAAATTTGAAAAAGCAGACACTTCTTTTAAGGTCTTCGAATTGCAGATATAGCTATTGTTAATGTGACGCAAATCTTTTATAAAGATTGGAAAAGGAAATAGTAAAAGGAATTGGGAGGACTGTATTGTGATAATGACAATTATCCAGACGTACTTTACACGACATAAAACGTGGCAAAGGACATTCTGAAATGCTGAAAGAACTATATATTAAAAGGACATTCGAAATAGATGGAGATTATCGGTTTCCTTTTCTTATTTGGATATGTTGCTGACCCTCCTGATCTCATTATGCTCATTCTAGGAACGTCAAGTGAGAAAACTATCAATTTGGTGTACGGCAATATGTAGCAGTCTATGCACTGTACAATCCATAGAATTATGCACGCTTTATAGTTTAGTTTCAAAATTCATTGCGCGGCGCGCGCTCACACACACATGTATATATATATATCTTCAAGTGTAAGAAGTAAGAACCATGCTGTGATCAGCGGTGCCATTTCTCCCAATGGCTTCTACCTCATGTACACGCAGAAAAGAGACTGTCAAGTACCGATCTGTATGACCATAAATATGAAGGATGATTTCCTTGTCTAATTAGAGATACGTACCGCGCCTGACATGGAAATGCTTCCTAAGTTCCTGTAATTTTGCACATGGTAACGTATACGTCAAACCCTAAAAAATTGCAGAGTAGACATTCCGCTTTTGCATGTCAGCACTTATATTAATACCCCATAAAATGTGTATTAAGGAATTGCATGGTCAAAGCACTTATTTTGGCAGCTAGATTTTCAACAAACGTCAGCCGCAAACAATATATTCAATCCTCTCTTGTGGGCCTGTGGCCTATCATCCTATCGTTCTCCTCATATTAACATAAAAAACAAACATCTGCGCCACTTCAATGAATAATGACCAACTTTTTTGCCACACTTGTGTTCTAATCGATTACCAAGTAATGGCAATTGGTCACTGAATAGTTTGTTAATTAGTCTTTCCTTCTGCTTTTTTCGACTGACCGCAGCACGTTTGTTTTAATAGATGTAGCTCTTCATGCTTAGCATAAAAACAAAATCTTTTCGATAACTTGTAGACACTGTAACAGTAAATTTTCATCAAATAAGCTGCTAGGTTTCAATCACCATTGGCATTCAGCAACTATACATAAGAATGGGAAAAGCATGTCGAGTTTTTTCCTCGTATTGGTAAAACGTAGGAAGAATATTAGCAAATAAGTGTTTGTTGCCATCATCATATTTATTATTATTCTATCTTGGCTTAATGTGATTATCATGCATACGCTGGAGGGTTCATTTCATGTTGAATTTGAAGGGATCGAATGATTCTTTACAAACCATAGTTAACATATATGGTCAGATAAAGAATGCATGTCTGAATCAAACTAGCTATAGTGCCATGTAAACCCTTGCATGAAAAGCACTCGACTTTCTTATATACAATATGGACAGTCACCTTTTTCTCATCACATTAGCGTGCTCTATATATGAATATTACGGGCATGGATTGTCCAAAGGCGCCATTGCATCCCTGGTTAACAACTTGGTTGCCACTACACAGATTCCTTTTGGTACCATGTTGTAGTGTACGCCAGCTTTAGCTTGGTCGCAAACTTAACCACAACTCCATGCCTGTATTCCAATATTAGGATTTTTCTTTCCTCCCCAAAAAAACAATTGGGAAGACAGAAGTGAAAAAAAGTAGGGAAAAATTGTCAGAAGTGAGATCTGTACCCACGCCCTCTTTTAGGACATGAACTTGGAGTTTTTTAAACTAGCATAGTTGTCACAAAAATAATTAAGGAACTGTCACGGCTAGAGAAAAATTAAAAATAGAAAAGAAAAATCAAACAGGTGTGCTAGCGATTCCCTTAACAGCGCAACTATTCGGGCCGGGTTGCACTACTCCGAGGAACGCAACCCTTTATAATAATAAAAGGATTGAATTATTGGGCATACCGCAACTCATTTGATAATGAGTTGTATTACTGGGAGCATCGCAACCTCTCGATGAAAAACTGCCCCTCTTTTTTCCTCATTTTCTCTCTTTCTATATCCAGTGCTTTCTATATCCAGTGCTTCTCCCTGCACCAAAATTCTTTTTACCGGTTGTGTTACCTAGAAGTAGCACGGCATAAGTAGTTGAGCCACTCCTGGCAAATCAACCCTTTAAATTTTTATTATGTTGGTAGCACTAGCTATTTTCTTAATTATTTTTTGAAGTGTGCTAGTTTGTAAAATATATTTTTTGCAATTGTACAAGTTTAAAAAAAGCTCCAAAACTTGAGTTTGACACCTTAGACCACTCGGTCATCCTGACTTGTTGGCTGCAAGATTTTTACATTTTGATAAATAAATTTAGCCTTTCCGATCGAGGCAAAGCTAAATCAAGAGAAACAAGGCGTGTCTGATACAGGAGGAGTGCAGTGCCTGTAACGCGGAATTTGATCAAAATGATCGGTCAGCACAGCTAGGAAAGATGAGAGAAAGGGTCCCTCGATCAAGTGACTTCCACGGCACCATGGACTCACTGACGTGGATGAGCATCCACATTTTTAAAATCGGGGCATCTTTTTTCGCAAATTTCAAAAGCAAAGGCGATTCCTCAAAGTTAAAACCTTCTTTTTGCTTTAAAGGTTCCACACTAGGCCCCATGTTTCGGTGATCGGGCTCGGCCCAATAGACTCTCGACTTTTCTGTTCTAATCCAGTTCTTAATTAATGCATAATGATAGTAAATGTATAGTCGTCAGAGTCTTCCATAAATCCACCGAAGAAAAGTGCAAAGTTTTCAAATAAGTTTTTTTTTTTATCTATTAACCATTTGTTTTTTTATTTGAAATTATATTTAGGTGAACTTCAAAAATGAATTTAATTTGAAAAGATATTAAATTAATTTTTTTTTTATGATTATAATGTATCGGATATATAAAATTAAAAAAAAATATTTTAATATATTTTTAAGTTAAATATATTTTAAAAAACCATGATGGACTACAATATTAAACACTTGCTAAAAAATAGTTATCTCTGTATCTAGATTGGTGTATTTATTAATAATAATTATTATTATTTTAACCTTGTTTGACAGCTAACATGAAGTAAGGATCAGTGAAGTAAATCCTATCAACTAATGATGTAAGAATATCCTAATTTATTATTAATATTATAAATAAATTTTGTCAACTGGCTTGTGCTGGTTTGTATAACTTTATATAGCTTTTCTTTTTCTTTTTCTTTTTCTTTTTCTTTTTTTGGTAATTAAATGATAATAAACCATAGCCCTAATTTAGGATTGTGCATCTGCGAAGTGAGCCCGAGTTTGATCAGGAACCTTAAAATTTCGTCAGCAAAGTACGCGGATCTTTACTGTGTTTGCCGGCACTGGAAGGAGACAGTGTCTCATTGGTCGGCTGTCATGTTCAGTACACATTGCAGACTAATAATAGATATCGATAGAGCTCCAGGCCTCCAGCCGTCCCACGAGCCAGATTCTTGATCCATGCAAAATTTCTCCATCTCCCACGCACTCCTAAGTCCTAACTCCATGAAAAAAATAAAGTACCACTCCATGGTAATAAGTAGACAATGCCAAGGAAACACAAAATCAAATGCAGAATTTTAAAATCTGCCGTCATTGAATAATAAGTCCCACGGTAATTTTTGCTTATAAACACATGAATTAGCGGGGATTTTTCAATATATTAAGAGTTAGTGTGTACTCTGTTTTTTAATTAAAAAAAAAACAGAATTTATAAACGATATTTATAGTGAATCTCATGCTTATAAGAAGAGAAATTATATAACATATCTGGATTACAATCCTACATCATATAAAAATATATAGAATTCATTACTAAATAATTTATAGTAATCTCTCCCAAATCATCAATAAGTTAGGCACAATCACAATCAGAATATTGATCAGTACTGTTGCATTCATGGCAAAGTTCTATCCTCCATGTTTTGACTGGTGTAATGTGAGCAAAGGAGCTTTGGGGTGTGCTTTATTAATATATATATAATTTATCATTCGATGGGACAATCGCTTTTTGAAACTCTCACTTTAACGTGAAACAAACCCTTTGCGTGATACGAATATCGTTGCATGAAATTCAATTAAAAAAAAAATGCATCCATCAGATTTTAGGAATCTAATTCTATTTTAAGAGATGTCAAGATCAAGGAAAATTCGTGTAAGATACATAGCTATCTACATTCATCAGTTACTAAAAACATGAAGGCTGAGATTCGTGAACATTTTAATTTCTTCACACGTTAGCTAGGTCATATATATATAGGGCAGAATAAGTTGACGAAGATAAAATTTAAAGATGCTTTAAGAAAGCAATGTGCAGATCCTCTTGAAGACATGGACCTGAAAGCATCAAGAATTAGCTGTCTCTCTCTAAAATCAATTGATTTTGCAATGGATCTTAAGGAGCCATGCCCAAGAAGTAAAATATATATATATATATATATATATATATATATATG